>ERZ761602.609-NODE-609-length-74773-cov-43.720094_pt1 | contig 74773 bp, 72 predicted proteins | sample MGYA00512165_ERZ761602 | MGnify/ENA primary metagenome ERZ761602 (study PRJEB28899, sample SAMN02445085) | bioreactor sludge metagenome | biome: EBPR sludge; isolation source: Thorneside wastewater treatment plant | place: Australia: Brisbane, Thorneside...
GCCGGACCATGCTCGTCGAGCAGTCCGTCGATCGCGGCGGCCAATTGGGTTTGCAGGCCCCCCAGATGGGCCGCATCGGCCAGGCTCTCTCGGCTGAAGGCGAGCGCGACATACTGATGCGACACGTCGCCGAAGCGGTTTTTGGCCTCCGCGCGGATTTGCGCGGCCGTCAAGTCGGGTTGGCTTTTCAGGTAGGTCAAGAACAGCTTGAGCTTTTCGATGGGCAGATCGGGCAGCTTTTTGGCGTACTGCTCGATCATGACCTGAACCTGCACGCGATGGTCGTGCTGTTCCTCGCCAATCTTGCGCTTGCTCAAATCTTTCTCGACCTGCTCGCTGACGCTGAAAGTCAGCTCTTCCGCCGCCGCGTCCAACAACGAGGCGGCATCCGGCATCGCCGCGACCTGTTCGCCGCGATATTCGCCGCGTGGGGCCGTCGCCGCGTCGGGGGCAGTTTCGGCCAAACCAAAGGTGGTGGCCAGCGAGGTCTGGATGCGTTCGTTCATGCGGGTGTTATCGGGGGTCTCGTGAAAGCGTTAGATCAGCGAACGATTAGCGGATCAGTAACGGCCAGCGGCAAAATGTTTCAACGCGGTTGCCGGAAAACTTCGCTGGTGGCGCCAGCAGCTTGAAACAAATCGGCGCGCGACGTTACACATGGTCCGAGTGGTTGGCTAAAAAAAGCGATGAGGACCCTGCTAGAGATCGACGTTGCCGGCGACAGCGCGGCTATCGCGGCGGCAAAAGATGCTGTCGAGGCGTTCTGCGCGCAGCGCGGCCTGCCCCCGCGCATCGCGCCGCGCTTGAGCCTGGCCCTGGATGAACTGTTCGCCAACATCCTCAGTCACGGCTGCGCGGCGACCGGTGTCGTCCCCGTCATTCGGCTGCGTGTAGGGTTGGAAAACGGCCACCTCGTCACCGAACTGAGCGACAGCGGCCCTCCCTTCAACCCTTTGGCCGCGCCATCGCCAGCGCTTGATCTGGATTTGGACGCCAGATCTGTCGGCGGCTTGGGCATCCATCTGGTGCGGCGGTTGATGGACGCGGTTCGGTATCGTCGCCATGGCGGCTATAACCGGTTGACGCTACGCCAAACTTTACATAAAGCCGAGTAAACGGTTTCCCTTCACTTGGAGGTCAGCGCTATGGAAATCTCGGAAGAACGGCACGATGGCATCGTGGTGGTCACGCCCAAGGGGCGGATTGATTCCAACACCTCGGCTAGCCTGGAACGGAAACTGCTGGCGTTGCTGGAACCTGCCGGCCGCGGGGTGGTGATCGATTTCGCGGCGGTCGATTACATCAGCAGCGCCGGCCTGCGGGTGGTGCTGGTGCTGGCGAAACGCCTGCGCGGCGGCAAGGCCGCGCTGGTGTTGTGCCAGCTCAACAGCCTGATCCAGGAAGTGTTCACGATGAGCGGGTTCGACAAAGTGCTGAACATCGTCCCCACCCGCGCTGAAGCCCTGGGCCAATTGGCTTGAGCGGCCGCGCCATGCGCGCGCATCAACCGCAGCTCCACCTCAATCCGCGCTGGCGTCAGAACGACCCCTACGGCGCGCAGGAACGCGCGATTTTGTCGCAGCACGCTCACGCCAAAGCCCGCCGCATCCTGTCGCGTTGGCCGGGTTATACGCCAACCCCGCTGCGGAACCTGCCGGGATTGGCCCAGCGCGCCGCCATCGCGCGCCTTGACTACAAAGACGAGGCAGAGCGCTTCGCAGCCGCCGGTCTAGGCAGTTTCAAAGCGTTGGGCGCGCCTTATGCGCTGTATGTATCGCTGGTCGCGCGGCTGCGACCCCGCATCGGCCAAACCGCTAGCCTGGAAAATCTACTGCAGGGGCGTTACGCCGATTTGACCCAGGCGCTGGTCGCCGTTTGCGCCACCGACGGCAACCATGGCCGCGCGCTGGCGTGGGCGGCGCGGCAATTGCACTGCCGCTGTGTGATCTACGTGCATCCCGCCGTCAGCGCCGCCCGGCGCGAAGCCATCGCTCGCCAAGGTGCGGAGGTGCGCGAAGCGCCCGGCACCTACGACGACGCCGTGGCCGCTTGCGCCGAGGCCGCAAGGCGCGAGCGCTGGCTAGAAATCTCCGACACCGCCTATCCGGGTTACTGGACGACGCCACGCCGCATCATGCAGGGCTACACCGTGCTGGTGGAGGAGACACTGGCGGCGCTGGCCGATGCCGACATCCCGACCCATGTCTTCGTCCAATGCGGGGTCGGCGGGCTGGCGGCGGCGCTGGCGGGCCATCTGTGGGAGCGATTGGGCGCGCGTCGTCCCCGGCTGATTGTGGTCGAACCGGCGACTGCGGCCTGCCTGCTGGCGAGCGCCCGCCAGGGACGGGCGGTCAAGGTGGGCGGCGCGCTCGCCACGGTGATGGCGGGCCTGGCCTGCGGTCAGCCCTCGACGCTGGCATGGCGGCTGCTCGAACGCGGCGCAACGGCCTTTATGACCGTCTCCGATGAATCCGCCATCGTCGCCTTGCAGCAGCTCGCTCGCGGCAGCGCGGGCGATCCGCCGGTGGTGGGCGGCGAATCGGGCGTGGCGGGGGTGGCGGGCTTGCTGACCGTCGCCGCCGATGCCGCCATCCGCGACGCGCTGGCTCTGGACGAGCGCAGTCGGGTGCTGGTGATCGGCAGTGAAGGCGCGTCGGATCGCGAGCTGTACCAGCGTTATCTGCACGCGACCGCCGACAACGTTCCCTCGCCGACGCCGGATTGAGGTGCAAGGGTGAACGCCGGAGCCGCCGCCGCAGCTCGCGGGGCGTCGCCGCCTCGATAGCGCAACGCCATCAGGGTGATGTCGTCAAATTGCGGCGCGTTGCCGGCAAACTGCTGTACCCGCGCCGCGATGCCGCGCACTAGTTCGTCTACGGCGACTTCGCCCGCCGATTCGAGCGCTTCGCGCAGGCCGTCGGTGGCGAATACGCGCGCGCGTTCGTCGATGGCGTCAGTCGCCCCATCCGTATAGAGCAACAGGCAATCGCCCGGCGTGAGCGTGATGTCGCGCTCGGCGTAGGCGATTTCGCTCATGACGCCCAACGCCATGCCATCCGTCCCTTCCAAAAAGCGCGTCTGGCCGCTCACATCGAGCAACGCCGGCGGGTTATGGCCGCCGTTGGCGTAGCGCAAGCGGCCGGAGGCGGGATCGAACACCCCGTAAAACACGGTGACGAACATCGCCGCGTCGTTCTCGGCGCTCAGCAGATCGTTGGCGCGCGCCAGACAAGCGGCCGGCTCCGGCACGATCATAGCGATGCTGCGCAACGCGGTGCGCGCCACCGCCATGAACAGCGCCGCCGCCAGACCCTTGTCCGAAACGTCGGCGACGATCAGCGCCAGGCGACCATCGGGCAAGGTGAAGAAATCGTAGAAATCGCCGCCGACCTCGCGGGCGGTTTGCAGGCAGGCGGCCAAACTAAACTCGGCGGCGACCGGAAAGGTTGAGGGCAGAATGGAGCGCTGGATCCGCGCCGCCATGTCCAGTTCCTGGCGGAACGCCAACAGCTGGCCGCGCGCTTGCTGGCCCTGCCGAAACGCTTCCACGGTGCCGGCCAGGCGACCGATTTCGTCGTCGCGCGCCGGATAGCGGGCGACGATTCCGGTATCGCCGCGCGCCAGGGCGTTGAGCGCGCCGATGATGGCGTTGAGCGGCCGGAACGAGCGGCGCATGTACCAATATAGCACGCCTACCGCGAATGCCAGCGCCAGCGCGATCAGGCTTTGGGACAGCCCGCCGAGCAAGCGCTCACGCCAATAGGCGGCGGTGATGTCGCGGCTGGCCAGCAGCGTCATCGACGGCCGCGCCAGCAGGTCGTTCACCGGCAGGCGCACCAGCGAGAATACGCGATCCGCCGCGCGGACGACGCTGAACGGCTCGTCGCGCGCCGCCGCCACGGCCTTGGCCACGATCGGCCATAACGCCGGTTGGGTGGCGTGTTCGAGCCGCGCCGCGCCATCGACGATGAACGCTTCATAGCCGACGCTGGCGGCGAAGATAGCGAGCGGACGCACCAGGTCGATACTGAGGGCGACAACGCCGCAGACCCCGTCGCGCGACAGCAGCGGCGCGACCACGGTCAGCGCCAGGTGGCCGCGCCGGGGTCGCGCCAGACCGCTCAGCAAAGCGAGTTTGGCGGTCGCGGCGGCGATCACCTCCGGGCTGAGCACGGTGGGATCCGCCGCGTCTTGGTCGGTCGAGAAGAACAAGGTACCGTCAGGCGTCGCCGCCTCCAGCACGGGCGCGGTGGGGTCGGCTTGAAGCCGCTGCCGCAACTCCCCTAGCGCCGCCGCAAACCCGGCCCGGTCGCGCCGGGCCAGCGCCCCGACGGCGGCGTCGTTGCGCCCGAGTTCAGCGACCAGCGCCGCCAGGCGGTGGTGCTCGGCGTCGGTGATGCCGGCCCAGGCGTTGCGGTGTCCGGTCACCAGGGTTTCTTCGTAGCGTTTGGTGATGGCCCGTCGCTGCAGCCCGCCATCGATCGCCATCATCAGCGCGAGCGTCGCGAAACAACCGCAGGCGATCAGCGTGACGCGGGCGCGCAGTTTCACGGCGGCGCGCAGCCAAAGAGAGGGCGAGCGTACAGGAGGTGCGCCGATTCGCCTTGGCCGCGCAGCGCGTAACCGCGATAGCCTTGCGCTAACAGTGCCTGCTGGCGGCCGAGGTCGGCGAGTGCCACCGGCTCTGCGCTGGCGAGATCGAGTGGGCTTGGGTCGCGCAGATCGCGATAAAACAGATGACGCCATCTCCCGCCGAACATCGGTTGCAGGCCATGGACCGTCAACCCGACGCCGAGCAGGTTACGGCAGCTCGCGTGATTGGCCGGAGCAGCGGTGGAAAGGAGATGCCGGCGGCCAACGGATACCGCCGTCGCGATGCGCCAGCGCGCCAGCCAACGTTGCAAGCCCTTGCCCCGCCATTGCGGCAGGACGCCGCAGCCGTCCAGATGCGCCACGCGCGGCCATTCGCGGGACGGCAAACCGAGCGCGACGCCGAAGTTGTAGCGCCCGTCATCCGGCAGGCCGACGATGCCGTAGGCGATCAGCGTTGAACCGGCGAAAACGCCCACGGTGTGGCCGACCGCCGCTATGTGCTGCTCGAAAAATCGCCGTGACTCCGGTTTGAACAAGCCCGGCGTGGACGCTTGTTCCAGCAGGTGCCGATGCAAGCGATAAACGCGCTCCACGTCGGCGCTGGTCAGCCGCCGCGCCGTGAAGGGGTGACGGCTCGCATCGGCCCGGTCGTGGGTCTGCTCGTCGCGCGCCTGGCAAACGGGTGCGGGCGCTCCGATCGGTGGCGCGTTCATTCGATCACCTCGGCGTAGCTCAAGATGTTCATCGGCGGATAGAGCGTCAGCCGCTTGGCCACCCCCAGGTTGAGGATGTAGGTGAAGCGGCTCAACGCCTCCACCGGCAGATCGCGCGGATCTTTCTTGTCGACCAGGATTTGACGGGCCTTGAGCGCCGTGAAACGGCCCAGGTTGTCGTAGCGCGAAACTAGGCCGATCAGGGCCTGACCGTCGCGCATTTCGAGTTCGGTGGCGGTGAACGCCGGCAGCCGGTATTTGATGGCCTCACCAATGACGGTTTGGCGGTGGTCGCCGACGAAGGTGTCGGGGCCGATGTAGAGGAATTGCGGTTCGCGGCGGGCGAGGCGGGCCACCAGTTCGGGCAGGGCATCCGCGCGCGGATTGCCGCGGGCGTCGAGCGGCGCCGGCTGGGCTAGCAACTCGAATTGCAAGGTCGTGGACAGCTCGCGCAGTCGGCGGATGTTGGCCAGCGAATTCGGTTCGGCGGGGTTGTAAATAACGCCCAGGCGGGTCAAGGGGCGGTAGGCCCGGATCGCCTTGATCTGGGTCTCGACCGGAACGAGGTGCGTGGTGCCGGTGAGGTTGCGTCCTGGAGCGCGCAATTCCGGCACCAGACGCGCGTCGAGCGGCGCGGCCACCATCGTGAAGAGCACTGGAATGTCGGTGATGTGGGTGGCGGGATCGGCCTTGTCGTATTCGCCCACCACCCCCAAGGTGACCGGCGTGCCCCAGGTATACACCAGGTCGGGCCGCAGGGCTTTCGCTTCCGCCACCAGCGCCGGAATGCGGCGGCGGTCGCGGTTAGCGTCGCGGACGATGAACTCCACCGGCAGCTTGAACTCGGCCAGCGCTTGCCGGAAGCCGCGCTCGACTTCGGTCTCGCCGCGCCAAAGAATCATGTAGATGCGGTAAGGGGGGTCGCCGGCTGCGGCTCGCGCCGGGTTGAGGCCAAGCCCCAACCCCACCAGTACTCCCAGTAGCGGGATCAGGAATCGGATGACGAGGGCGAACATGGCGGAGGCTCCTAGGGGGACGCCGCGAAGGTAGTGTCTTCCGCTTCTGGCGCCACGCCCAGAACCAGGAACGACACGCTAAACAGGGTCGCGCTCACCGTGGCCAATACGCCCAGCGCCAGCGCCGCGCCGGCATGGCCGAAAGCGTTGGCGAAAGCGACCGCGACGAACGGCCCGGCGGCGCTGCCGAGGCGCTCGATAAAGCGATAAACGCCCATGACCGGGGCCGCGCCGTGAACGGTCAGGGTGTCCTGGCAAACCAGTGTCAGCAGCGTGACCTGGGCGGAAATGCTCAACGCCTGGCCCACGCCCAAACCGACCACTGCCAGCCAGACGGTCGCGGGGCCAGGCGCGAACAGCACCGGAAGCAAGCCGAGGCCAGCCAGAGTGCAACCGACCCCGACCATGAAACCGGGGGCGTTCAGACGATCCGTCAGGCGAGCGAACAGCGGCATGCACAGCACGGTGGCGATGCCGTAACACATGGCGATGCGCCCGATCTCGGATTGGCTGGCGCCCAGATCGGTGAGCAGCACCGGCACCAAAAAGAACAGGAAGCCGGTGAGCAGCAGCTTGGCTGGCACGGCGGCGAAGGCCATCAGCACCAGAAAGCGTGGGTCGCGCAGCAGCGCGGCGATGAGGCCGCCGCGCCGGGGCGCGCTTGCGCCGGCCCCGTGGCGTTGGCGGTGAGGCAGGTAGTGGGGGATGAACCGCGCCACCAGCAACGCCGCGCTAACCGCGAGCGCAGCCCCCACCGCGAACGTAGCGCCGTAACCGATGCGTTCGGCGAGAATACCGCCGATGGCCGGGCCGCAGATGTCGGCGGTGGCGATGCCGCCGGCAAACATCGCTACGCCTTGGGTGCGGTTGGTTGGATCGGTGTTATCCAGCACATAGCCTTGGCAAGAGGCGAAGGTCAAGGTATAGCCGAACGCCGAAAGCATCCGCCAACCCAGCAAATCCCAATAGCTGAACGCCCAGCCGGTGCCAACGAGGCCCACGGTCGACAGCGAGGCGCCCAGCAGGAACAGGTTGCGGTGACCGATGCGGTTCGACCACACACCCACCACCGGCATGGTAAAGGCCATCACTAGCATGAAAATCGAAATCGACGCGCCCACCAGGAACTCCGGCGGCCAACCGGCGATGGGAGCCGCCAAAGCGCGGGCGTAAACCGGAAAGAAGGGCCGGGCCAATTCTTCGGCGAACACGAACAGGAATGCCGCCGCGCGCACCGGGATCAAGCTGGCGGCGCGCTCGCTGCGTGGCCGCTCGCCGTCGGCGAAGACCAGCCCGGCGCGGCGCAGAGCGGCCAGCGCGATCTCTGGCGAGGCCATGGCCGCCTGGTCCGGCGGCGACAAGGCGTGGTAGCGCGCGTTGATGTGCTCGACCAACGCGTTGAGCGCGCGGCCCAGGCGGCCCAGCCGATCGCGCGCCGCCAGCACCCGGCTGAAATCGCCGCGCCCCAGGCGTCGCAACAGCGCGTCGAGTTGGCGCAAGGGTTCGGCGATGCCGCTGATGGCGACCAGCAACAGCAACTCGAAAGCCATCAAGGTCGCCACCAGCAAGACGACGGCGATATCGAACCCGATCGCCTCGATCTGACGGATGACGATGCGCGCGTCGATGCCCAGATGCAGCGCACCGACGAAAGCGCCGTTGGCGCGAATCGGCAGCGCGATCCGGTAATAGTCGTCCCCGTCGGCGGGGCGGGACGGCGCGGGTGGGACGGCGCGTGCTCCGAAAAGCCCCTCCAGCGCTGCCGGTAACCGGTGGCGCGGGACGATCTGGCCGACCGCCGCTTGCGCCGTCACCGCGTCTTGCGTGTCGGCGGCCAAGCGCGAACGCTGCGAGTCGGCGAGCGCGCCGTGCCGATACAACACCTGGCCGTCGCTGGCGGTGACCGCGACATAGGCGATGTCTTGCGCCGCTTCCAGCTTGGCGGCGAAAAACTCCGTCATGCCTTCCAACTTGGTGAACGGGATACCGAAATCCAGCGCCCGCTGGATGTTGTCGATCATGGACCAACCCACGCGCAAAACCTTTTTTTCGATTTCCGGCAACAGCTTCCGCTCGAAAGCCACCAGCGCGTGGTAGGACACGCCCACCAGGGGCAGCAACAGCAACAACAGCGTGATGCAGGTCAACGGCAAGATTTTGGAAGGAGCGGATTCATCCCGCGCCGTGACCTGTTCTCGCGAACTCTCGCTCATGCGCTGATCCTCGTTGCGGCGATGGCCCGATTCGCGGCGGCGCTGTCGGCGACAAGCAGGGCAAGCGCTTCCTGGGTTTTGCGTTCGGCGGCGGCGTAATGTTGTTCGAGCGGCGCATCGGCGCGGGGCTGAAAAGCGGTGGCGCTCGAGTCTGAACGCAATTCGGCCAACGCGCGGCGAATCCGCGTCAAACTGTGGCGCGTGCGATGGAACAGCCCAAACAGCGCGAGAAGCACCAAGGGGGCGACCCCGAGTCCGCACATCGCTGCGCCGCGCGCCAGGTCGGCGAGCATTTGCGCGAGGTCGCGTTCGTATAGCGCGCGGTCGTATTCCAGGACCAGTCCGCCCGCCCTCTGGCCGGCATTGTCGGTCAGGCTCACGCCGATTTGCCAAGCGGTTGGCGTTGCGCCGCGCCAATGGTCGGCGGCGGGCGTCGTCAAGGCGCGTTGCCACAGCGTCTCCAGCTCGCCCGGCGCGCGGGCGGCGCGCGCTTTGCCAGCTTGGATGAGAATGTGTTCCCGGTCGAACAGGGCGATTGAGACGATGTGTTCGTCGTTTCGCGCTTCGCGCTCGATCACCGGCTCCATGTTCTTCAGGCTGGCCAGGCTGAGGCCCAGGCCAAGCCCAGTTTCGATGGTCGAGCGCAATTCCTTCACCACGAACACGAAACGCGATTCGGCCACTTCCGTGAACGCGCGCTCGAATTTGGCGTAGTCGAGCAGCACGGTCACCCCGAGCGCCAGGGCGATAAGCCCGATGATGGTCACGGCAAGTTTGGCGATCATGTCGCGGTGCGCGGCCTGCGAGGACGAAGGGTTGGGGAGCGGGTGGATCCGGTTGGCTCATGGGTAACGCCCGACCGGGGAAAGTTAGCGCCGCCTGGCGGACGCGGCTCGGATAGACGGCCCGAGCGCTAACTTTCGCGTGTGGCGCGTTACGGAGAAAGAGAGTCAACTCAGGGCCAGATCATGACCGATTTCGCCGTGGCAACCGGCATCGATGACGCTTGCTTTGTCGCCAACGAATCCGCCGTGCGCGCTTATTGCCGCTCGTTTCCCGCCGTGCTGATCCACGGGCGGGGCGCGTGGGTTTACGATGAAGCGGGCGGCGCCTATCTCGATTTTCTGGCCGGTGCGGGCACGCTCAATTACGGGCACAACGATCCGCGGATCAAGCGCGCCGTGCTCGATTATCTGGCCGACGACGGCATTGTCCATTCGCTCGATTTCTATACCCGCGCCAAGCGCGCATTTCTGGAAAAATTCCGGGCTGTCATCCTGGAGCCGCGCGGGCTGGAGTATCGGATTCAGTTTCCGAGTCCCAGCGGCGCGACCGCAGTCGAAGCGGCGCTGAAACTCGCCCGCAAAGTCACCGGGCGTAGCGAGGTCATCGCCTTCACCAACGCCTTCCATGGCATGACGCTCGGCGCGCTGGCGGCCACCGGTAGCGCCGCCAAACGCGCCGGGGCCGGCATCGCGCTGGCCCACGTGACCCGTATGCCATACGACGGTTATCTCGGCCCTGGTGTCGATACCCTCGATTATCTGGCGCGCGCGCTCGACGACCCCAGCAGCGGAATCGCTCCGCCAGCGGCGTTTCTGGTCGAGACCGTGCAAGGCGAAGGCGGTCTCAACGTCGCCTCGGGCGAATGGCTGCGACGCTTACAAGCGATCGCCCGCGTTTATGGCAGTTTGCTGATCATCGACGACATCCAGGCCGGTTGCGGGCGCAGCGGAGCGTTTTTCAGCTTCGAGCGGGCCGGGCTCGATCCCGATCTGGTCTGCCTCGCCAAGGCGATCGGCGGCATGGGCCTGCCGCTGGCCTTGCTTTTGATCAAACCGCAATACGACCAATGGCGGCCTGGCGAACACAACGGCACTTTCCGGGGCAACAACCTGGCGTTTGTCGCTGGCGCGGCGGCGCTGGATTACTGGGCCGACGCCCGGTTCGTGGCGTCGTTGCGCGAGCACGGCGCGCTGTTGCAGGCCCGCTTGCAGACCTTGGCGAGCCGTTACGCGCCACGCTGCGGCGGCGTGCGTGGCCTCGGCCTGATGCAAGGGTTGTGGTTCACCGAACCTTCGCTGGCGGGCCGGGTTTCGCGAGCGGCGTTCCGGCGCGGTTTGATCGCCGAGACCTGCGGCCCGCGCGACGAGGTATTGAAGTTGCTGCCGCCGCTCACCATCGATACGCCCACGCTGCGGCAAGGGCTGGACATCCTGGAGACGGCGCTTGTCGAGGCCACCGGGGTAACGCCAATAACTGTGTAACTACGCCCATATGAAACCTGAAAGACCTAGCCAGCTAAGCCCGATCATGGTGGCGAGCGACCAAGAACTCGGCGAACCCTTGTCTGCCGCCCCCAAGATGGAGTCGCTGAAGGCCGCCTTCGCACCGCCACGGCTGTTCATTTACGATCCGGCGCGCGGCCATATCGCAACCCGAGTCAGCGACAAGGGCTTTGCCCAATTGGCGAAGTTTGACGTGTCCGAGCGCAATCTCGACAGGGCACGCCGCATCCTGCAAGCCGCTGGCTTCTACCCGGATACTATCGCAGCCATCGATCCCGGCGAACGGATCTGCCTGGCCAAACTGCTTGGCAGCGGCGAACTCAGCGTGGATTGGCTGCGCGAAAACTGGGAAGCGCTGCGCGCCGGCCAACCGGATGTCGTGGAGATTGGTCTGGCGCTGGGGCAAAGCTATACCTTCGCGCACCAGCAGGAACAGGCGGGCATTCAGGACTTCTCTCGCGCCTGGCACACCGAAACCGCGCGGCGCTTGGCGAATTGCTTGATCAAGGGCAACGGCAGCGTGGACACCGACGCCATCGCGGTCGCGATCAAGCAATTACAGAGCGATTTCTATCGCTTGCAGCTACTGCGAGGCCCCCATGGCAACCGTTTGCCGCAAATGCTCGAAACGCTGATCCAGGACCGCGGCTCGCGCGAGGTACTGGAAACCATCAAAGCGCCAGCGAGCGCGGTCGCCAGCGACCTGGTGCGCGCCACCCTGAATCTTCCGCCCGGGCGCGCGGTGACCGAGACCGACGCCCGGCGAGCGGCGCTCGCGGCGCTGCTGGCCGAACTGCGCCAAGATTCGGTGGGATCTTGTTTCGCCACCAGCCTCGCTATCAAAGTACACGGCGACTTGCCGCGCTTGCTGATCTACGATCTGAAGTCGCTGATCGAAACCGGCAAGCTCACGCGGACCGTCAACCGGAGCTTCAAGCCGTCGGAGACGGTCGAATTTCCCCTGAATCCCAGTATCGGTCTTGCGGAGCTACGGCAGCCGCTCGTCATCGATTCCAAGGGACGGATCGTCCAAGTGGCCAACCAGAAGCTGCCTGCGCCTATCGCCCCCCACGAAATACCGGGCCTGTGCGCCGCTCTGGAGTCGCTTGGACTGACGACGCGCGCCGACATGAAGCGAGCGCTGAGAGAGGCGTGTTCAGCGCCAGGCCAGGAAACCGGTTTGGAAACGATCTTGGGCCGGATCGTTGCGAACCGAAAATTGACGCCGCCGGCAGTCAAGTTGCGCCAAGCCCTCGATGCTTTCCAGAGCCAGCTCGACAACCGGCTGTTGCGCGCTTGGGAATACACCGTGGCCAACATGGCCGGAACCGGATGGGGCGCCGAGCGCGTCCACGAGATGGCCATGAAACTCCAAAAGGCGCTGACTCACGATTATGCAAATTATTTCAGCATGACCGGTTCTTCCCAATTGGCCGCTTATAACGCGCTGACCGATCGCGTCGTCGAACAATTCACGCAGCGGATCCGGCTGCTTTACGACGCGAGTGTGGCGGGCGCCAAGCACCAGGACGGCAGCTCTAGCTACGGCGGTTTCTGCGTGCAGTACCGCAGCGGGCAAGGAGCCAAGTGGCAACCGATCGCCAGCGTCGCCGAATTCAACGAGCGCGTCGGCGACATCCTTGAGCTTATCCGCCATGACCTGCCCGCCGAGATCAAGCAATTCGATGACAATCCGATCGATTCCGCTTTGCGAGCCATTCACAAAAATTCCCTGTTGACCAATGACCTGGGCTCGCTACGCAGCGATCCCTTGCGCATCATCGCCGGCGGTTCGGCTCAAGCCGTTGTTCGAAACTACTTCGGATACGCTGTCAGGGCGGAAACGATCACCCTCGAACCGAGACACACGACCAATCGACCGGGCCTGCGCCTGCTGAACTGGTTGGTCGAAAAGCTCAAGCACTACGGCCCCGCAACGCCGGCCTCGGCGCCGATCTGCAACGCTTACCACATGTTTTTGCTAAAGCCCTATGCGCCCCACCACGCCGACGGCGCGCTAAGCCTCGCAAGCGCGGTCCAGGCCGCGCGGCTCGGGGAATGGATGGAAAAGCATCTCGTCGTAGCTAGAAACAGCCTGATCATCGGCGACAGCAATTGGGCGCGTGGCGATAAACACCTCTACTTCGCCCTGTGCTATGACCCTGGAAACGACGACTTGGCGCTCTGGGAAACGGCCTACGATGGCGCTCGCTTCACCTTGCTTGAGCCTCTACCGCAAAACTGGTTGCAGGGTGAATGGAACCTGTTCATCGACCTCAACGGCTGAACGGCGTTTAGCCGTCCGATGAAAGACCCGCCGACCAGCGCAGCGTGAACCGCCGCTGCATCGTCGCGTCTGCCACGCCAAGCGCCGAGGCCCGGCATTCGACCACGCGGCCAACGCCCGCGCATTTTCTTGAACCACAACGCGGTTTGGAGATCGACATGGGTATCGAAAAAGTCAACGGTGGCGGTGCTTCGGTCACCGCCGCCGTCAACCAGCAACAAACTTCGGAAACCGGCATTTTGGATGGCCGCACGGTGGGCAACGGCAACGGCGACGCCAACAGACCATCCTCAAGCATCGTTCCGCCGCCCCGCACCCGTCCGATCATGACGCGCCTGCTGAGCATGGTTGGCAACAAAAAAGCCCTGTCCAAGGATGACGCCGATGGGTCGTCCGACACGGCGGACAAGCTGCCGAAAGCGCCTCCGGCGTCGCGGGCGAGCCCGGTAGGGACGCTGCGGGCCGTCGTTGCAGAGTTCCCGCGCCTGCCGACCACCAAGGAATTGGAAGCCTGGCTGCCCAAGAAACTGACCTTAGAACAGATGTTTATGGTCGAAAATCTGCTTGCTAAAATCGACGCTTATCACGAAGCCACGCGCCTGCCGATCGCCAAGAATTTTGACGAGCGCATCGAACAACGGCGCGCCTTGGAAAAACAGATATTCGACATCGATAAGGCAGTGTCGCGCATCGAGAAGCACTGCCAGGATTACCCCGCGCTGCGGGAAGTCATGGCAGGGTTGGACGCAGGTCGGCAGCGAGAGGGGAGTTACCTGGTAGAGGTGCATGAAACCGAACAGCCCGCCGCCCCATCCTGGGCCGAGGCGCTCGACCAGGAAGGCGCCAAGCGATCTTGATACACGGCCGCGGCCGCGGTTGGGCCAGCCGGTGGCGCGCCGACGCCGCGCCCTAGCTACACGCGGATGCCGCGCCAGGACGGGTCGCTCGGGGGTTTGTCTGCGGGGTTGGCGTCCGGCGAAGCGAGCCGCTCGCGCCAGTTGCGAGCGGCGGTCGCGAAATTCGCCAAGACGTTCTCGAACGCGAGGTAATCCACGCCCGCCAGCGGTAGCGCCAGGCACAGACAAACCTGTTCACCGTCCGGGTCAAGCGCGAGCGTCGCGCCTTCGGTTTCCACGCAACCGTAGTTGCTTTTGAGCAACCCCGCCAGAAATTGCTCGCGGTCAGTGTCGGGTACGCGCAGCAAGCTGCTCAGCAGGTGCAGGACCGAGCCGGCGGCGGGTGCTTCGAGGTGGAGCGCCAGATCATCGCCGATCTCGAAACCACAAGTGCCTTGCGCGCTCAGGCGCAATGCGCCGAGGCCAGCACGCTGGCCGAGCTCGCGCAGAAACTGATTGATCTGATCATAAACATCCATCGGCTTTTCCTAGTGGCGGGCGACGCCGGCTTGCGGCAGGAGATCGTGAAGAGCGATGCCGGCGGCTTCGAGGTCGGCGATGATCTCCACGCGGCTATTGACGCCGCGCGCCAGCGCTTCGATGCGCGCGCCGAACTCGCGGCCATAGAAAGCGGCGAGCGCCACCAGCTCCTGGATCATCGCGGCCGACAGCTCATGGGTGTCGGCGGCTTGGCTAAGCTGGAAATAGACTGCCCCTTCAGGATCGGACAGGCCGAATGCGCCGGCCGGCAGTAAGCGGTTGAGGTGCAGGATGAGGCGCGCGGCCTCGGCCAGGCGTTCATACGGCACCATGACAGGCAGCGCCAGAAACGCCTGCAGGTAAACCGGCTCGGCGGCTCCGGTTTCGACCCCGAAGGCCGCCGCGACGTCGCTGGTGTAGGTCAGAGTCAGAATCCAGTCGCGCTGTTGTTCGTCGCTGCCGAGCGCGACGTAAAGCTTCTCGACAGGAGGTTCCAGGCTGACGACGTGGCGATGCGTGACATAGTCACTGGCGTTGAGTTGCGATGCGAGTCGTTGCAAGGGGGTCATCGGATCTCCGATTTCAGGCCAGGTTAAGTTTTTTCATGAGCAGTGTGATGGCGTCATTGTTGTCGGCGGCGTGGAGCAGCGTGCGCAGATCGGCACCGTCGACGTTCAACGCGCGCAAAAAACGCTCGGTGCGGCCTTGATCGTGGTTCGCGCGCAGGCGGTCGAGCAAGGTGGCTGCGGCGTGATGAGGGCTGTTGCGGTGAAGCGCCTGTTGCGCGTCGTTCTTGATTTCAGCGGCGAGAGCCGCGCGCTGGTGCGGCGAATTCAAGTCGATGTCACGCGCTATGGCGAGCGCACCTAGCCGTTGCTCGAAGTGCTTGCCCTGACCGGACGCCAGGCGTTCGAGTTGCTGCTGCTGGTGCTGCTGGTGAAGATATTTGCCGAGCTTCCACAACCCATAGCCGATCGCGACGGCGGCGGTCGCGCCGGCTAGCGCCCAGCCGACCGGCGTGGCGATGCTGGCGACTGCGGCGGCGGCGGTCACGCCGGCGGCGGCGGCAATCGCGGCGCTGGAAGCGACGCCGGCTGCCAACCCCGAACCGATGCCGAGGGCGTTTTTGATGGCGCTCACCACCTTGCCCTTGGTCTCGGTGCGCTCATGCACCAGTTTGGCGATGGCGGCCAGCGTCGGATCGCCGTCCGGGCCGCCGTGGGCTTCGATTTGACGCTGGACGGCGGCGTCGAAGTCGGCGTTCTTCCGGTAGTCGCTGACATCCTTGGCCAGCGCCCGCGCCGACAGCGGCACCGAGGCCACGGCGGCGACGCCGAGGAACCCGGCGCCGGCGGCATTCAAACCCTTGGCGGCGACGTCGACGGCCGGGGCGATGCCCTTGAGCGCTCCGGCCACGACGGTGCTGGCGGAAGTGCCGAGGCTCACGCCGTGCACGGCTTGGCGTTCGCTGGCCTGGGCGGTGGCTCGTTGGCCCAGCTGACGAGACGCTTCAAGTGACCGCAGGCCGTCACTGGCCTGGGTAAGATTGCGCCCGGCGGTTTTGAGCTGCGTTTCGAGGTGATTGAGAAACCCGTCCCCGTAGTGCGGTGGTTGTTTTTGTTCTGCGGCCCGTTTGTTCGCTGCCAAGGCCAACTCATATTCGACTTTGGCCTTTTCATAGTTCCGTGCGGCGCTGGCATAGCCGCGCTCGGCGGTCTGGTAGTGAGAGAGCTGCTCGCGCCCGGAATCGATTTCGGCTTGGGTTTTTCTGGCTTTAACCACCTCGCTGACGAGGCCCAACGCGCCGCTCGCGCCGATCAAACCACCGATGGCGCCTTCGTTGGCCTTGCAGGCCGCGTGGATGACGGTCAGTTGGGTGGTGACGGTGGTGAGTTTTGTGCCCTCTTTGGCGAGGCCCTCGCCGATCGCGCCTTGCTTGCCGAGGGCCAGCCATGCTTTGGCGCGCTCTGCGGCGCGTTGACGCCACGGCGCCGGCGCGGCGCGGTGGGTGTCGGTCGGCGCCGGGGCGCCACTGAAGCGCGCCGCGCCACGCTCGAGTTGGCTCGCGAAACTTTGCGCGGGGGCGTTGATCGCGATGTGGCTGGAGTCGCCTTGGGCGAGCAGGGGCGCTGGCGAGGGTCGAAACGCTCGCAAGACCTGTGCAAGCCAGGGTGACGGCGAAGCGCGCTGTAGCAACGGCGTGCTTGGGTTCGCGATAGCCGCCGAGCCCTGATCTCTATCGATTGTAATGCGCATGGCAGTGATCCCTGGTGCAAGCCCTCAATTCCGTGCCGCTACGGCAGCATGACGACAGCGACGAAACCGCAGGCGGTCACGCCGTTGTGACTCAGCAGGCCGAGGGTGACTGACCCGATCGCTTCGGCTGCCTCAATGACTGAGTAACGCTCGATGCGGCAAAGTTTGGCCGCTCCTCGGCCCGCTGCTAACCCTGACCGGCCACGGGTTACTCAGGGATACACGGCTGGCAGTCCCTGGGTGGGCTTGCGGCGTATCGTCTAGCACTCAAGGAGTCTTTGATGTCCTCGCAAACCTCGGTGATTCAACAATCGACCTTCGTCCCCATCGCCACTGAGTTCCACGATTCTCCGACCGGTCGTTTCGGCCGCTGGTCAATCAGCGCCGGCAGGGCCGACTCGCCGCGCGCTGCGCCAGCGAGCGGTGGTGCGCAACGCATCAGCGTGTTGACCCGGATTCTGGACGCCATCACGCCGAGCAGCTGGCGCGCCGAAGGCAAATACCGCCGCGGCTTACAGGATTTCAGCGGCGCGGTCGGCGACACCCTCGGTGTGTTGCTGAAGTGCGCCGACAACAAAAAGCTGAGCAGCGCCAAGCAGATCGTATATTGCCTGGACAAAATACGCAGCGAGGCCGAACCTTGCGTCAAGCGCGGCGCCGCGTTCCAAGACCTATTCAAGGAGCGGCTCGCCATCCATCTCGCCAAACTGGATCCACGCGAGCTGGATGATTTGGCGGGGTTACTTGGCGATCCGGCGCTGGCCAAGCAGGTGGCGGCGCGAAACACCGAACGGCAGCAAGTCTTACAAGGGCTGGACGACACTTTTGGCGTCGGCGACGACGTCAAGGCGGCGCTTACGGATGATTTCGCCCTGTTGCGCGACACCGTACGCGCCAAAGCCGCTGCGCTTGATCAGCTTCACCTACAGCATCTCAAAGCCAACCTAGGTTCTTTGCCCGCGTACGGAGAACAGGCCAGACTGGATTCCATCAAGCTCGCCGACCAGCATTACGATCCGCGGTTCAATAACTCGTTGCAATCTCATCTCGAAGAGCTGGAGCAGCTCAGACCGGATCTGAAATATTTCGCCAGTAGAGATTTGAGCACCCGGATTGGGCATTTTAGCGAAGCGATCAAACAGACTGATGCTGTGCAGGCGAGAGGGTTGGACGGGCTTCCGCGCAGCCGCCACAACGTGAACGTCGAAACGCCCAAAGCGCAGATGACCTTTGGCAATTCGCCGGCGGCGAAAGCAGCCTCGCCACTTTCCCAAACGCTGCCGTCCTCAGCGCGCGCGACCACCGTCGCCACCGCCGCCACTGCCAAGCAGGCAGCCGCCAGCGCGCCGCGCGGCGCAAATCCGACACTGGCCGAGATCGACAAGCTCCGCGACGTCAAAGCCCTATACCGAGACGAGCAAATGAGTAAATTGGGCGGTATCTACGAGAATCAACTCCGCCAAAAAAATCCGCTGACTTTTTTTGCCGCGCCGATATCGGTACTCGAAAACAATAACCTACAGAAGGTGCTTTTCGATCAAATCGCGCAGGTCTGGAAGCAGCAGGCGATGGACGGCGAGTACCAAATCGCGATCCCTTATCACACCGGCAGCCAAAGCTCGGGACATTGGACCGCCATTCTGCTCAAGTTTGACGCCAATCCCGACAAGCGCGAGATCGTGGTGCAATACGCCGATCCGCTCGGCGCGAATCCCCTCCCTAAACGAGCGAAGGAACAGTTGGAAGCTTTTTTCGAGGGTGAATTCGAATCGTTTGCCCATGGCGCACCGTTCGGAGCCTTTACCCGCAGCTATGAAACCGTGAAAGCGCCCTACCGCCAGAACGATGCCACCAGCTGTGGGCCGTGCACGATGGAAAACCTGCTGGCCATGGCGAGCGGAATCGGGCCGCGCTCCGCGCTCGAAGCCACTGACATGCAATCGCTGCGGAGCAAACAAGTGGGCTTGATGATCGAGGACATCACCCAGTAGGGCGCGGTGGCCTGAGCCATGCGCGCCCGTTGGCTTCCGTGCCTGCTGCTCTGCCTGCAACCCGTCGCCCTGCGGGCGAAGCCCGTTCTTTGGGAGGCGTTGCCGGCACGCGGCCGGCGCAATCTTCGCTGACGGCTTCGAGGGTGACGCCGCTTCGCCGGGCAACGGGGTGTTCGCGCCCCAGGTTGACCTGTTGCTGTTCCCGACCTTTGACCTGAGCGCGACGGCGCGCAGCATCGGCGTCAAGTTTACGGCCTGTTGCAGATGGGCGCGAACGCCATTGCCGCCGCCAACGCCACGTTCAGCCAGCTACGAACGCTGTATCCGGGGCGCACGGACACGCGGTTGCGGGCGATGCTCGGGATTGCGCCGATGCTCGGCCCGAACGATGTCGCACCCGAAGTCTTTACCCTGAGCCACGCCCGGCAAGCGCTCGATTTCGCCAGGCAAAATCAAGTGGGCCGACCGGCGTTTTGGTTGATGGCGCGACCAGAGCTGCCCCGGTGGCGTGCGACAGTGGCGGTGACCTGTCGAGGGAGCACCCGGCAGCCGTTTGATTTCACTTGAATATTTTTGCTGTTCGGCCAATAGCCTGCCTAACTTCCCGGGGCAGGCGGTTACTCAGTAACCATGGCGACGGACGATCCGTGGCCGGCGCGCCGCTCCGGCGTCCACCCTTGTCATCACTCTCAAGGATTTGCCAATGAACATTCGCGATGCCCTGGCCGAACTCGGCCAGCAGATGGGTCTTCCCATCACCCTCAACGAGCAGGGCGTGTGCCGGTTGGTGTTCGATCAGCGCTTCACGGTCGATATCGAAGCGAGCGCCGATCGCGACACCGTTCATCTTTATTCGGTGCTGTGCCCGATCCCCCCCGAAGACAGGGAAAGTTTCTACGAGCGGCTGCTGGAAGCGAACTTGTTCGGCGGTGGCACCGGCGGGGCGTGGTTCGCGGTCGATGCGCTGCACAACGAGGTGTTGCTGAACCGCGCGCTCACGATGGCGAACACCGATTATCAGGACTTCGTGGGAATCCTGGAGAGCTTCGTCAACCATCTGGAAAGCTGGGAAGGCAAAATCGACAGCGGCGAATTGAACCGACCGGCCGAAGCGATGACGGTAGATTTTGGTGCGCCCAGCGTGACCGGCAGCTTCATTCGCGCTTGATGGAGGAATGATGAAATGTGTGAGGTAGGCAATAAGCCAGTGAACCAAAACGCTCAGAACGCTGCGCGGAGCACCTCTGGATCCCTCATCGGAACTCACACGGTGCAAACAGGCGTCAACCCGCCGTCATCGGTTCCCCCTACTAACGGCGGCAGCAATGCAAACGTCCCCATCACTCAACGCGCGGCCACGAGCGCCACGCCCCCAAGCACACCGAGTCCGCCTATTGAGAATACCAATAACGCTAATAATAGCGCCGATGGAAAAACTGAGATCTCTCACGATATCAATTTCAGTAACAATAATAACAATAAGGTTAACGTTCCCGCTACGAGCAGCGGCCAAACCGCCACCACATCTATTGTGGGACGCGCCGTACAGCAGCACCTGAAACAAGCATCCGGCGAAGAGGGGGGCATGGAGGGGTCTTTCGTCGGCCGGCCACGGGGCAATGCAAATTGTCCTGCTCCAAATTATACGGACCCGGAATATCGCATTAAAGTGAAGGGCGCTGGGCCTTACATACGTGCGGTGCGGCCTATATTCCAGTTGTTTTTGGGCGAACGCAGTTTTCCTGTACAGGGCTGGAAGCTCCATATCAGCGCATTTCCCCCTGCTGCGGAGTTAATCGCCCAAACTATATTGCCGGTATTGACCAAGGAAGGCATTGCGCACAAATACATTTCTAGTCCGGTGAATCTTAACAATCTCCCCTCTTCCCAAAAGGGTAAATTCATCACCGTATACCCTATATCGGTCAAGGACACCCTGGAAATCATCAAAATGCTTGATCCGATCCTCGCTCAGTACGAAAGGAAAGGCCCCCCCATCAACAATGACTTACGCGTCGGCAACTCGGGAATGCTGTTCGCCCGTTACGGATCGTTCATAGCTAAGCACGTCGTAACGTTGGAGGGAGAATTGATTGAAGACGACCGCACCAAGCACAAGCCGGATTGGGTGCCGGAACTAGGATCAGATTTGGAAGATATATTTCCGTGTTACGCCAGGGTAAGCGACTACATCAGCAAACTGAAGGGGAAGAACAGCAACCAATAGGCACTGCACTATAACCTTTCGATGCGCGCGGTTACTCGATGAGCACGACAAACGCCAAACCGTGGCCAGCGCGCTGGCTAGCCCTCAACTGGAGTTCGGTTCCGTGCCTGATTCGAGCCTAAATAGCATTCAGCGTTCCTCGATCATTCCCGCCAACGTCTATCTCAAACCCCCCATCGATGGCGGTGGCTCGATGAGTCGCCAGGTTCGACCCACGCTGGTGTCCCTGGCGCGCGCTCCCGAGCAGACCTTTCTCGCGAAAGCCAAGAACCTGCTGAGCCGCGCCTTGGATGTCATCGCGCCGGGTGGATTGCGCGCCGACAGCAAAATCCGCCATGCGCGCGAAGAGGTGAGCAAAGCGCTCGGCGATCTCACCCATGTGCTGAAGGCCAACCGCTTTGGCGGACTGAATGGGAGCGAACAGCTCCAGGAGTGCTTCAAGGACTTCCGCGAAGCCTGCAAACCGTTCACCCGCTTGAACGACAACCTGAATAGGGAACTCGTGTCGCAGATCTCGGCGCGGATGAGCCGATTGAGCGTCGAGGAGCAATCCGCCGTGCGGGAATCGTTCCTGAACAGCGGCGATGGCAACCTCCAGGCGGTCATGATGAGCATCACCGGCAGCGATTTCGAGTGGGATTTGACCTGTCTCAGGGTGACCGATCCGGCAAGCCAGCAGCGCCTTATGGCCGCCTTCACCCGTCTGGACGCCGCCGCCAACCTGCTCGGCCAGTCGCCGGCGGCGCACGACGAGCTTACCAGCCATCTGATCGAGATCGAACAGACCCGGCCCGCGCTCGACCGGCAGGTCGAGGAGTTGAATCGGCTGAAGCCGGTGGCGTCGGAAAAAGCGCAGCGCCTGACCGCTACCTTGGTTTCGGCGCTGCGTGACCTCAATGGCGATCTGCAAACCCGGCAAGCGAGTCTGCGCGCGATGCACGAGGCCAACCCGACATCGTTACGCGATATCTACCGCTTCAAGGCTCAAACCGTGGATGCCGGGATCCGGCTGATCGACCAATTGCAATTGCAGAACAAAGCCCTCCCGCCCAACAGCAAGTCGGTGGTTCTGGCGGCGCGCAATGCGCTGGACGCGCGCCAGGGCGAGTTGGTCCGCGCCAGCCAGGAGCCGCAAGCCGCAGCAACGCCACCCGCCAGCAAGCTAAAGGAATTGTTGCGCGACCGCGAGGAGGAGCGCACCGCCACGCTGCTCAAAGAGGCGTTTCGCAGTGTCGGCTGGGAGAAAGCAGCGGGCGCCGTCAAACACGATCTTCACCGCCAGCATGTCGAGGTGCTGAACGAGCAAGGCTGGAACACCATCGCCAAGACGATAACGTTCACCCATGAGGGCAGGCTACAAGAGTACGCCAGCACGATCCAGCCCGGACCGCAGTTGCTGGCGAGCTACAACGGCAAAGGGGTGTGCTGCCACACCACCTGGGAAGACCGGCACGCGGTCAATCTCGCCCGCTCCGAGCTGAAAGACAAGAACGGTAAAACCCTGTTCGCGGGGTTCCGCCACGGCGTGCATTCGGCCTATGGCATAGCCGACGCCACCCTGCGTTCCGAGGCCAACGTCAGGCGCGCCAAGGAAACCCTGCAAGCGATCATCGAAAGCGATCCCCAGAAGCTCGCCGCCGCCAAGAACGGCGACACCGTCACCCTGCGGCTCGCGTCGATCTCGCTGCTCACCCCCGACCTCCAGCGCAGCAAGCTTGGCCTGGGCGGCGTGTCGGACAAAAACGAACGCTTGATGCTGCAAGAACAGCTCGCCGCCTGGAAAGCGGTGAGCGGCGACCAGACGCTGGACGCCATCAAAACCCACAATGGCCAGCCGATCAGGGTCCAAGTCGAAATCGCGCCGATGAATTTCGGCGTCAATCTCGGTGCCATAGGCCCGGTGCAGTCAGTCGACCGGAGTGGCCTGCTCACCGGCTGGACCCATGTCAACGGTGTCAATCAAGCTGCCGTGAACGCGATCCTCGGCGATGACGCGCAGCGGCGTATCGATGAAAGGACTAGCGTCAAGCCATTCGGCGGCTGGGTCGGGGATTTCCTGAAATCGGGCGCAGCCGAGGACAAAAAGGGCATCGTGCGCGAGCTGGCCACGCAGATCGAAGACATCTGGACGAGCGCCGCTTACCGCAACGGCGGTGCCGATCCCTACAAGATGGTCGCGCGGCTCGCGGTACTCACCCACAAGCTGGGCGCGACGCCGGTGTGGAACTGCAAGAGCGGCAAGGATCGCACCGGCGAGCTCGACGTCGAGGCCAAGTTCCTGACCACGCAAATCCAGCTCGCGGGCAAAGTCCCCGCGCCGGGCCGCGCGCGCGCGCCAGAGGAAAAAGCGCAGCTCATGCAGATGGCGCTCAACAGCGGCAACCATGAAATGCAGCGCCTCAACGTCGGGGTCATGGGCTTCAAGCTGGAGGGCATGCAGGGTGTGATCGGCGCGCAGATGGGCGGCGCCGACGCCGCCGCGCGCCACGTCGGTCTGTCCAAGACCGTCAAATCCTGAGAGGAATTCGCCATGCCGTTGTCCGTCGAGGGCGGTTCGCCGCAGCCGCTGTCCGTTGCCCGAGCGGCCCCCGGCAAGCCGGCGGCGGTCGGCGGGCCGGAACGGGGCACGGTCAAGGTCGGCTGCGGCGCTACCGCGCGCGGCGCGTGGCAGAGCCTGGTCGGCAAGGCCAGCAATCTGTTCAGTCGTGCGGTGGCCGTTGCAACCCCCGGCGAAGCACGGGCCGCCAGCCCGCGTGACGACCTGGAGTTGGCCGTCGCCCGGCTGAGGAGTGCCGACCCGGCCAGCCATCATCGTCTTGGCGAGGCGCTGCCGCGCAGAGCTGACGCTGCCAGGCTGCTGCGCGAGGCGTCGGCGACACCCACCGCGCTCGCCGCCCATCTGCTCGATTTGGAGCATACCGGCGTGGCGCTGGAGCAAAAGATCGCGGAGCTGACTCGGCTCAGGCCGCTGGCGTCGCCCGAGGCGCAGGCGCTGACCGACCGGCTGATCGACGATCTGGAACGTCTCGGGAAGGCGCTGAAAGCACGGCGCGGCGACGCCCATGCGCGGCTGACCGCGCCGTTCGACGCCGCGCTCGGGACGCTGCTGGCGACGCTCCCGTCGGGGCGCGACGGCCAGCCCGACGGTCAGGGCGTCATCCAGGGGCTTGCCGCGCTGCGTGTGGCAGCCACGCCATTGACCGAGCGCGGCGTCGATTTCGCCGAACTGTTGGCGAGCTATCTGGAGGTCAAACTCAATGATCTGCCCGCCCCGCGCCTCGACGGCCTGGCGCGTGCCCTCAATGGTCTGGTGGCGCGGCACCTCAAGGATGAATTCAAGCAGCGGCTGGAGCGTCACGACCAAGCGTTGATCAAGACGGCGACGCTCGAAGTCGATGCCGACGTGCGCGCGCGCTGGATGCGCGAGGATTTCGAGCGCATCGTCAACGCCGTCAACGCCAAGGCGCTGGAGCGGCTCGGCGTCGGCGGCGAGGTCGGCGCGGTTTTTCAGCAGGCGTTCGTGGCCAAGGTCATGGAGCCGATGAACCAGGCGATGCGCGACCAGCCCCGCATCGACGGCAGGGAATTGCCGGTTTGCAAGCAGTACTACGCCGATGCGCTGCGCGCCGACTATCGCATCCGCGATCCGCAGGGGCGTACCGCGCCGTTGCTCGATGACAGCGCCTACGACCTGCGCGACGAAGAGCGGAAAACCGCCTGCCAGCTCGCCAAGGTCGAGGCCCTGGAAGAGTTTTGTGGCGGTGACCGCGCCCTCACCTATGAGCTTTCGCAATGGCTCAATCAGGGCACTCTGGCCGGATTCGGCAAGGGCTTGCGCTCGGTCGGTACACCGCTGCGCTGGGAGGGCAAGACCATCGCCTTGTTCGTTGGGCCGAACGACCGGCCGGTGTTCGAGCTTGCCAGGAGCGCCGACGACGCGATCAAGGTAGCGATCCGTTTTCAGCAAAAGTTGCAACTGCTAGAGCTGGAAGACGGAACGCCCGTCAATCTCGATCCCACCGCGTCGATGGTGGCGCTCGCGACCGAAATGACGCTGCGCAAAGGCCAGCCGCCCAGCTTCAGCCCCATCCAGTACGGCTATCGGCTGGCGCCGGCGCATATGCCGCGCGCCTGATCGGCAACCGCGCATAACTTTGGCTCCGGCCGCGTTACTCATTAGTCGTAAGTCCGGCGCGGGCGCCGGGCTCATTACCGACCACCGTGAGGCAAGAGATTATGAACACAGAGGGTAGAGAACCCGAAGACGTCTCCCGCGAACTGCTGCGCAAGAGCCAGGAATTGCTTGCCCAGGTCCAGGCCATGCTGGAGCAGACCGACCGTTTATACCAGCAGCACGGCTTGAACCGCGATTCGGCCAAGCGCTTCATGGAGAGCAACAAAGTGCCGCCCGCGCAAAAGGCCAAGGCCGAACAAGAACTGGAGCAGTTTCTCCAAGAGCTTGAACGCGACATCGAACGCGACCTGGCCAACGCCAAATCCACGCCGCGCAAGGCGGTGAAACCCAAGTTCAGCACCCTGCGGATTTAGGAAACGATTCACGATTCAAGAGGACAACAAGATGGACATCAGCAACAGCGTGCAGAGTTTGGGCGGCGACAACTTTCGGGTGGACGGCCAGACGATAGATTTCGAGACGCTGATCCTGTCGGTGCAGACCCAGCGCGCCAATCTGCTCGAAAGTCAACTCGCCGACCAAGCGCAAGAGATCCAAAAGCGCAATGACATGATCGCCAAGGTCAATGATATGTTGAATGAAGCGAAAAACGTCGGAGCCAGGTCAACGGATACCAATCCAAGCACGGGCAGCGCGGCGCTGCGTCAGTTTCTTGTGGACAATAAGATTCCGTTCGGCAACGGCGGCAACCCCCTGACCCTCCTAAGAGGCGAATGGGATGCCGTTGCTCAGGGTTTGAAGAATCTCACCGACAAGCTGAACAGCCAGTCGCAGATGGACATGATCCGGCTGCAAAGCCTCATGAACAAACGCGACCAGGCGTTCGAGATGATGACCAACGTACTGCAAAAGACATCCAAGCTGAACGGCGACATCGTCGCCAATATGCGTTAAGCACCCAAGGAGTTACTCATGGCAGCCACACAAACGGCCGCGCAGGCCATCGATTTCGGAACCGACGAGTTGGGCAAATTCGTCGAGAACTATCTCGCCACCGGCATGACGCTGGGTGAGATCCGCGGCCTGAGCCAGCAAGACTGCGAGGCCATCTACAGCGTGGGCTACAATCTTTACAACCAGGGCAAGTACGACGACGCCGAAAGCATGTTCAAGTTCCTGTGTTTCTACGACCATCTGGAGAAGAAACACTGGATGGGTCTCGGCTCCAGCCGGCAGATGCGCAAGGATTACGAGGGCGCGGTCCAGGCCTATTCGTTCCTGGCGCTGCTGGATGTCGCCAACCCGTACCCGCCGCTGCACGCCGGCGACTGTTATCTCGCGCTCGGTAAGCTCGATGAAGCCGAGAGCGGTTTTAGCGCCGCCATCCATTGGGCAGGCGACAAACCCGAGTACAAGGCCACGCGGTCACGGGCGGAAGTGCTGCTGCAAGCGGTCAAGGCCAAGCGGGAAGCGCGCCATGGATAACGCCGTCGGTTCGGTCGGCGCGCAAGGCGCTTTGAATGTGCGGGATCTGGAGTTGCTGGAAGCGAACGTGGCCCGCACCATCAAGAGCGCCCAAAACCCTTCGGTCCCGGATCTCTCCCATCTGGGAGTCGCAGCCACCGGCGGCGGCTCTGCCAAACCGCAACTGGAAACGCCCAAGCTGGACGGGTCGAGCCTCGCGCTGCAGTTGCTGGAGCTGCAATCGAAGCTGACCGACAACCAGCTCACCAGCAGCAAGAACGACATCGAAATCCGGCGCGCGCAAAACCAGCAAAAATTCCAGGAGCAGATGAAAGCGCTGCAGGATTTCGCCGCCAAAAACGCCGAGGCGCAGAAATCCGGCCAGATCGGCAAGATTTTCAGTTGGATCGCGATGGCGCTCGCCGCCATCGCCATGGTCGCCGCGACCGTCGCCACCGTGCTGACCGGCGGCGCGACCGCGCCGGTGGTGGCGGGGCTGGTGGTCGGTATGGTCGCGCTGGCGGCGACGGCGACTTATACCGGCTTGCAGGACAGCGGCAAGCTCGCGGAGTTGCTGAAGGGTCTCGATGATAAACAGAAAATGGGCGTCACCATCGGCATTCAGGCCGCGCTGCTGGTGATGACGATCATTTCCGCGGCGTTGAGTTTCGGGGCCGGCGCGGGCGCCGCCGCCGAAGCCGTGAGCAGCACCGTCAAAACCGCCACGAGCGTGGCTCAGGTCGTCAAATCCAGCGCCCAGGTCGCCGAAAGCGCGGCGACTATCGGTCAGGGCGCGGCGACCATCAGTTCCGCCGTGCTTCAATACGATGCCAGCAACGCCCAGGCCGATGCCATGAGCATCAAGGCCAAACTGCAGAAATCGCAAAGCCTGATCGAGGATGAAATGGATCGCATCAGAAAAATGATGCAGGAGATGGACGATAGCGCATCGCGCATCTTCAGCGCCATCCAGGGCGAAAACGCGACCACGATGCAAATCGCCAAAAACATGGTGTGACGCAACCAGCGCCGCCTCAGGAGAGTGTCAGTGACCACGATCAACACCCATTACACGGCCCCGCCGATCAGCGATGCGACCGAACGAGCCGAAAACGCGGCGCCCACGGCCGGCAAAGCCCCTGTCGCCACGCTCAGCCTGATCGGCGCCGAGCCGATAGGCCAGATTCGCGCCGCTACCGCCAGCCTGTCCGCGCTGCCCGCGCCGGGCGGTGATAGCGGTGCGGCCGACCTGAGCGCGACCACTAAAAGAGTCGCCAACCTCGGCAACTCGGCGCAAGCCGACATCTATGCGTTCATGGGCCTGTTCTATCAGCTCTCGCTGGAAAGCCGCAAAACCGCCGCCGAGATACGCTCGGCCGAGCGCGAGGCGAAATTCCAGGAATTGCAGGCCGCCGCCGACAAGGTTCGCGAAGCTGCCGCCTTCCAACTGGCGGCGGGCATCGTGACCGGCGTCGCCACCATTGGCGCCGGGGTTATCAACATGGCGGGCGGCCTGCAATCCTTGAAAGCGTCGACCGGCGAATTGGCGGGCGGCATGAAGAGCCAGCCGCGTAATTCCGCCGAAGAATTTGAACTCAAGGATCGGGATCCCGATCCGAGCGCCAAGAATCCGGGGGGCGAGCCAGCCGCCGATCCGCTCGCTAACTTCAATGCCCAACAAGCCCGGGCGCAGGCCATCGGCATGAAATTCGGCGGCGTCGCGTCCGGCATCCAGGGCGCCGGCCAGATCGCGAGCGCCGGCCTGAACTATGCTGCGTCCATGAGGCAAGCCGAGCAGAAAGAGCATGAAACCCAGGCCGAAAAGGATCAGGCCCAGGTCGACATGGCCAACGAGCTTTACCAGAACATGCAGCAGACCATCCAGGACGTGCTCAGCAAGCTGGCGGCGATGGAACAGTCCAGCAACGACACCAGCAAGCAGATTCTACGGGCTTGAGCGCGCCTGACGCGCGCTGCGCTGGAACGGCGACTTTACCGATTATCCTGCCCGCCGTGTTGGCTATACTCTTGCAAGCGTCCCGCCTTTGATGCGTTGGAACCCTCTCCGCGCGGCAGGGAGCGGGGCTTTAGAGGAGCTAACCGATGCGGCGAGCGGTCGAGAGCAAAACGGGCGACGGCCGGCCGACCCTGGGGTCGCGCCGGGCGTTGGCCGCGCTGTCGCTGGCGGCGGGGTTAGCCTTGGCCCAGCCAGCGCCGGTTCAGTATTCGACCGCCGCCGACAGTCACGAAGCCATCGTGCCGCTGCCGCCCGCCGTCGCGGTGGACCCGGCGCAAGTTGCCCTCGGCGAGCGCCTGTTTCGCGACGCGCGGCTTTCCCAAGACCGCGACATGGCCTGCACCACCTGCCATGATCTGCAAAGCGGCGGCGACGACGGCTTGCCCCGCGCCAAGACCGCCGGCGGCGCGACCCTGGCGCGCAATTCGCCGACCATTTTCAATGTCGCCTTCAATTTTTCCTACAACTGGGATGGCGTCGCCGACACCCTCGAAGCGCACGCCGACCGGCTGTTGCTCAACCCCAAGATCATGCGCGCCGACTGGCCGGAGTTGCTGGCCCGGCTCAAGGCCGACGCCGATACCGTCCGCGCCTTCGCCGCCGCCTACCCGGACGGCGTCACCAAGCTCAACGTGCTGAGCGCCCTCGCCAGCTACCAGCGCTCCCTGATCACGCCCGACGCCCGCTTCGACCGCTACCTGCGCGGCGAGGCCGGAGCGCTGACCGTGGCGGAACGGCAGGGTTACGCTCTGTTTACCGGCTACGGCTGCGTCGCCTGCCATCAAGGCGCCAACATCGGCGGCAACATGTATCAGAAATTCGGGGTGTTCGAAGACGTGCTGACACCCACCCCCCAGGATGCGGCGACCCCCGATTTGGGGCGTTACAACATCACCCAAATCGAGCGGGATCGCGGCGTGTTTCGGGTGCCGAGCCTGCGCAACGTCGCGCTCACCGCGCCGTATTTTCACGACGGCCGGGCGGCCACCCTCGAAGAGGCGGTGAGGACGATGGCGCGGGTGCAGCTGGGCAAAACCCTGCCGCCGGACGAAATCGATCTGATCGTGCAGTTTCTAAAAAGCCTGACCGGAGAATACCAAGGGCGGCCGCTCGCCGCGCCCGCTTCGGAACACCGCTGATGGGCGCGCACCTCAAGCCCCTGGCCATCGCCGTCGCGCTGCTGGCGCTGCTCACCGCGGTCTGGTGGCAAAGCCGGGGGCCGGATGCCGCTTTGGAAACGCGGTTGCACGAGACGCTGTTCGCCTTCGAGGTCAGCGATACCGCGCTCAACCGCGATGTGCTGCTCGCCCGCGCCGGCCTGCTGCGGCGCTACGATTCACTGGCGCGGGGTCGCCACGAGTTGAAACGGGCGCTGCAAACGCTGCATTCGACCGATCCCGACGGCGCGGAGATCGTCGCCTCCGACGGCGCGCTGGAACGCCTGGAGGCCGCCCTGGCCGAAAAAGTGGTGCTGGTGGATTATTTCAAGGCCGACAACGCGCTGCTGCGCAATTCGCTGATGTATTTCAATACCGCCGGCCAGGCGCTGCGCGGCGCGGCGCTGGCCGCGTCGGAAACGGCGCTGGCGGCCGAGATCGGGGTGCTGTCCCACGCCATGTTGCGGTTCATGGAAGCGCCGCAAGCGCGGGTCGGGCAAGAAATCGAGGCCATCCTCGGGCGCTTGCCCCCTGCGCCCGCCTCGTTTCGCCCGGATCTCAACCTGCTGATCCTTCACGGGCGGCTGATCGTGGAGGTGTTGCCCAGGGTCGATGCGCTGCTGCGCCAGATCGTCGAAGCGCCGACCGGGGCGGGCGTAACCGGGTTGCGCGATGCCATCGGCCATCACTTCGACCGGGCCGAAGCGCGGGCTGGACTCTTCCGCCTGCTGTTGTATGGCCTGGCGGTGCTGCTGCTGGGGTATTTGGCCTATCTGTTCGCGCGCTTGCAGATCAATGCCCGCGCCCTGCGTCGCGCCAACGCTGACCTGCAACAGGAAATGGCCGAACGCCAGCAGACGGAAGCCGCCCTGCGCCAGAGCGAGGAACGTTACGCGCTGGCCATGAACGGCGCGAACGAGGGCTTGTGGGACTGGGTGGCGGCGACCGACGCGATCCACATTTCCGCCCACGCCTACCGCATTCTGGGGTTGCCGGCCGCCGCCGCCTTGCTGCCGGTGGCGCAGTGGCAAGCCAGCATCCATCCCGAAGACCGCGAACGCTTCCAGGCCGCGCTGCGCGCCCACCTGCGCGGTGAAACCGACTTCTATCAGTGCGAGTTGCGTTTCCTGCGGGCGGACGGCGATTACCGCTGGGGTTTCGTCAAGGGCTTGGGGCTGCGCGACGCCGAGGGGCGGGTGTATCGCATGGCGGGTTCCATCGGCGACATCACCGAACAGAAACAGGCCCGCCAGGAGCGCGAGCAATTGGTCGGCCAGTTGCGCCACGCGCAGAAGATGGAAGCCATCGGCACCCTGGCCGGCGGCATCGCTCACGAGCTCAACAATTTTCTGGCTCCGATCCTGGGCTATACCGAACTGGCGCAGGCGGCGCTGCCGCGCGATTCGCGCCCGCGCCAGCAATTGGAAAAAGTGCTGGCCGCCGGCAAGCGCGCCCGCGCCGTGGTCGGCAAAATTCTCACCTTCAGCCGGCGCGGCGAAAGCGCGCGCAAACCGGTCGAGCTGCAACGGGCGGTGGACGAGGCGGTGCAACTGCTGCGGGCCTCGCTGCCCGCCACCGTCACCATCGACGAGGCATCGCGCGCCGAGAAGATGTGGGTCGAGGCCGATTCCGACCAACTGCAACAGGTCATCATCAATTTGGGCGCGAACGCCGCCCACGCCATGCCCGACGGTGGAACGATCACCGTTCGGCTGGAGCCGGCGACCGTCGAGTGGCCAGCGGACGCCGACCTGCCTCGGCTCAAGCCGGGGCGCTATTTGCGGCTCAGCTTGAGCGACACCGGCTGCGGCATGGATCAAGAGACCCAGGCCCGCATCTTCGAGCCGTTTTTCACCACCAAGGAAATCGGCAAGGGCACCGGTCTCGGCCTGGCCATCGTCCACGGCATCGTCAGCGACCACGGCGGCGCGATCGAGGTGAGCAGCGCTCCGGGGCGGGGGAGCACCTTCGCTTTGTTGCTGCCGCGCGCCGACGCGGGCGCGGGCGCGGAACTTGGCGAACCGCCGCCGGTCGCGCTGGGGCGCGGCGAGACCGTGCTGTTTGTCGATGACGAACCGGCCTTGGTGGAGTTGGGCGAGGCGATGCTGGCCGCGCTCGGTTTCCAGCCGGTCGGCGTCGAGAGCGGCGAACGAGCGTTGGCGGCGTTTCGCGCCGCGCCCCAGCGGTTCGAACTGGTGATCACCGATCAGCTCATGGCCAAGATGACCGGTTTGGAACTGGCGGCGGCCATCCGAGAGCTGCGACCCGAGATCCCCATCGTCCTCACCAGCGGGCGCGGCGATGCCCGGCTCACCGACCAGGCGCGCCAGCACGGCATTCGGGAGATCCTAAAAAAGCCGCTGTTGAGCCGCGAACTCAGCGAGTGCGCGGCGCGGGCGCTGGGCCGGACGCGGGACGCGCGCCCGCCGGCGTAGCCGCGAACGACGGCCGTCAAGCCACCGTCTCGTCTTGAGCCAAGCGTTTCGCCAGCGACCGCGCCAAAGCCTGGAGCTGGACCTCGATGCTGGCGTCCACCACGCCGATTTCGGTTTCCAGAATGCAGTCGCCCGCGCTCAAGCGGCGGTCGGCGACCACATCGACGAAATGGATGCCGGGAAAGCCGTTGAGCAGGGCGTCGGTCCGGGCTTTTACGTTCTCGACTTGCGCCGGCGCGACCCGCAGCGTCACCTGTTTTTGGTTGCGCACGGCGGCGAGCGCGTTGCGGGCGATGCGGTAGGTCAGCGTTTCGTCGTCGAACTCGCCGAGGATCTTGCGCAGCATTTGCAAGACGATCTGACCGGTGCGCTTCTCGATGCCGGCGTAAAATTCCACCGTCGCGCCCAGCACGTCCATAATCTGTTCCGCCGTTTCGAGTTTGCCCTCGTCGCGGCCGTCCTGATAGCCGCGTTGTTTCTCGGCTTCATAGACCTGTTCCGCTTCGATCTGGAGCGCGGCGGCTCGCTCGCGCGCCGCCTCGATGATGGCCTCGGCCTCGGCGTAAGCGAGATAGTCGCCCGCCTTGATCACGCGCTGGCCGGGCGAGGGTCTGAAGTCGAGCGGGACTACGCGGCTAAATGCGCCCATTGCGGTGCGAGCTCCCAAAGCAGTTGATCGAACAATCGCGCGCAGGCGGCCGGCGGCGGCGTGGCTTTGCTGGCCGCGAACGAAACCGCCCAACCTTGGGGAAACTTGAACAGCAGGCGTCGCCGCAGGGCGCGCTCGCGGCCCTTCAGGCTGGCGGCGAGGCATTGCAGGCCGGCGATCAGCGTGATCTGGTGGAAGGCGTCCGGCGACGCGCGGTGCAGGGCGTCGGGCAGGGGCTTCACGCCGCTGAGAAAGGGCGCGCGTTTCAGGGCGAACAGAAACGCCGCCTCGCCCAGGCGCTGCTTGAGCGCGGCCACCTTGTCGCGTTCCACCGTCCGGCGGACGTAAGCCGCCGTGGCCGTCAGGCCGGCGTACAGCACCAGTTGCGTCAGAGTGGCGCTGTCGAGCAGCGCCAACCGCGTCGCGGGCGCGCTGAAATCGCAACAGTACTGTCCTTCCAAACCCCACGCGGCGAGCAAGTGACGCGACAGCCGTTGGGCGATGCGCGGCGATGCGCGCAAGCCGAGCAGCAGCGCGCCGTGGGGCAGGGCGGCGAACCAGCTCGGATGAGCGTAACGGCTCGGCAGGCAATTGAATTCCACAATCGCCGCCGCCAGGCATCGCGCGCGTTCGCCGGACTGATCCGGCCAACGGGCTCGGTCGAGCGCATCAGCGAGCGCCGCTGGCATCGGTCGGCTCCGCGCGTTTTCTAGGACGCAAGAATTGATAAATATTGCCCGACAGCGCTCCGAGCGCGAGCGTCAACAGCGTTCCGATCAGCAGCCAGAACGATGTGACCGACGCCGGCGCGAGTCGCAGCCAACCGACCTCGGCCAGCGGCGCCGGGGCGACCAGCGCGTCGGCCGGGGCCGGGAACAGGGCCACCGAAATCTTGTCGTAGGTCAGCCCCTGAATGCCGTTGTTAACGATCATTTTGATCTGCGGCACGAAAGCCGCCAACTCGGTTCCTTCGCGGTGTTTGATGAACACCGACGCCGACGCCGGAACCACGGTCTTGTCGAATGGCTTGCCTTCCGGCATCACCAAATGCACGCGGGCGGTGATCACGCCCTCGATCTGCGACAAGGTTTGCGAAACCTCCTGCGACAGCGCGTAGATGTAGCGGATGCGCTCCTCCAGCGGCGAGGAGATCAGGCCCTCCTTGGGAAACAGCGCGCCGATGCTGTCGAATTTGTCGCGGGGATAGCCGTAGTCCCGCAGCAGATCGACCGCTTCGGCGATACGTTCTTCGTCGACGCGCAGCGTCACCGCGCCTTCCTTGCCGGCCTGTTTGTCGCTGTCGATGTGGTGGCGCAGCAGCACGGCCAGCATGGCGTTGGCGTCGCGCTCCGGCAGGCCGGAGTACAATTCGACCTTGCAGCCGGCCAGCGGCAGCGCCAAAACGAGCGACCACAGCACCCGGCGCGCCGTGCGCTGAAACATTGTTCGACCGAACGCGGTGGCTTTCATGGCGTGTCATTGACTCTTGATGAGGGTTTCGATGCCCTGCGTGACCTTGCCGACCACCTTGGCGGTCAGATCGACCTGCATCGACGCTTGATTGAGTTCCATCTGGGTGCGCAGCAGATCCTGCATCGACAAGCTGCCGTTCGCCGGCGACAGGTTTTCGACTTTGCTGGCGGCGCCCTGATAATCGGAACGCATCCTTTGCAGGGATTGCAGGATGGAGTCGCCCGGACTCGCCGCCGCCGGCTCGACCGGGCTGACTTCGACGGTCTCGGGACCGGCGGACGCTTCCGTCGGCGCGGTCTCCCGCGCGCCATGCAGGGCTTCCTGGAAGCGGGCGGCATCGCTGGCTTCCGCCGCGTTGGGCGCGACGCTTGGCTGACCGGTCGCCTGTTCGGCGACGCGCTCGACAATCGGTTTGACGCCTGCGTTCTCGATCACGGCGGTAGACCCTTAAGCCGCTTCGGCCAACAGGTTTTCGGCCAGCGTCTTGGCGTCTTGATCGTCCGCCGTCGCCGCGACTTCCTGGAGCCAGCGCTCGCTTTCTTGAACGCGGCCCGCCAGTTTCAGCGCCAGGCCGACAAAGCATTTGGCGGTGGCGCTCGCCGGGTTCACGCGCAAGGCCCGTTCGTTCAGGGTCGACAGGGCCGCGTCGTGGCGGCCGGCGCCGATTTGGGTCAAGGCCAGGCCGATCAACGGGTATTCGCTGTCGGGCCGGAACGCGCTAAGGCCGTGAAAGATGGCTTCGCCCTCGGTGTTCAAGCCGTGGTCGGCGGCCAGAAAGCCGATAGCGGTCAATTGCTTGACTTGCTGTTCGGTGACGTTCATACGCTATGGCCTCTGGTTTAGCCGATCTTTTGGATGATGCCGCGCGCGATGTCGCCGATCACCTTGATCGCCGCGCTTTGCAACCCGATCATGTTTTGATACTGGTTCATTTCGGCTTGAAATTTCATCAAATCGGCCGGCTTGCTCGGGTCCATGTTGGAGGACAGCTCGCCGAGCTGGGCGTCCATCTGCGTGGCGGCGTTCCCCAGGGTGCTGTTGATGGTGTTGATGTCGAAACTCATGACGCGCTCCTCATTGGTTCATTGTTCAGGGTTTAAACGGGATGCAACCGCCGCCAGACCTGGTCCACCACGGCGGCGGCGGCGGCGACGGCGTCTTGCCAGCGGGAAAGGCGCTCGAACTCGCTGGGCGGAACGCCATTGTCGAGAACGCGCTTGATCTGGCTGGTCTGTTGGGCCAGATTCTCCAAAATCCGCCGGCGTAGAGCGCCCTGGACATCGGACCGCAATTCGTCGTCCAAAGGTGAAAAGTGCGTGGTTTGTGGCGTGGTCATTCGCTTCTCCCGAAGTCTTGGATAATGTCTCGATCGCCGTCGGACAGGATCAACCCGTCGTCCCGGATAGTTTTGAGCGCGAAGCCGTTGCCCAAGCTCGCGCCCTCCAGATACTTGGCCCCGTCGATGGTCACCACGAACCGAACCGAACTGAGGTTCACACTCTTGATGTGCAGTGACGGTGGCCGACGCGCCGTCTCGGCGGCGGGCAGGCGCGTCGCGAAACGGTCGTCGGCCGCTCTGGCGCTCGTGGCGGCGCGGCCCGCCGCCACCGTCACTCGGTTGTCCAGTTCGCGCAGGCCGGGGATGTCGCGCCGCAGCATCTCCGCCGCGCGCGTCAAGCTGAGCGGGTCTTGAACCTGGCCGTTCAAGGCGAGTATGCCGGGTCCGGCGTAGCTCACCGTCAGCGGTAGGTTCAAACCGTTCAAGACCGCGCGGCCGGATTCCAGCAATTCATCGGGCGACCAGACTTGCAGTTGCGCCCGCAGGCCGCGCTGTTGCAAGGCGGCGGTCAAGTGACGCTTTTGTGCGGCGTCGGCGACATAGCCGCTGAGCCGCCAGTCTCCCTGGTCCGAGCGAGTCAGCTGGGACTGGTCGATGTTCAGTTCGGCGATCAATGCCTTGAGCTGGTTTTCCGCCGACTGGGCGCGCGGTTCCGGCAGGGAAGCGCTGGTCGGCTGACCGTTGCCGTAGAACAACATGATCGCCAGCGCGCCGGCGATGATGGCGACGCCGCCCAAGGAGGTCAGTTTTCTCGCGGGCGACGTTGATCGCCTTGGCGGGCTGGCGTCGGCGGCGCTGGCGAGTTGGAGCGCCGTTTCCGAGGGGGCAGTTGCCTCCGGCGCCGGAACCGCGCGGGTCTGAACCAGGTCGGGCAGAGCGACCGCTTCCCACGATGCGCCTTCTGGCGCGACGGCGAAGTGCGTCGTGCCGAGCGTGGCGATCTGGCCGAAAGCAATCGCGATCTCTTGCTCGCTCGGCTGACCGGCTACCGTGATGGCGCGCTCCAGCGGATGGATCTGGATTTCCGTGGTGGTGAGGCGAAGGCGGGCGTGGCGGGGAGCGACCGCCGCGTCGTGCACCACGATATCGCACGCTTCCGCGCCGCCCAGGAGGTAATCGCCGAGCGGCAGCCGTATTTCCGCCCCGGCGTGAGGGCCGGAGAAAAACTTGAGGATGAACCGCTGGCGGCTGTCGCTCATGGTCTTCGCGCCGGGCGATCAGGGTTTGGGGCCGGCCGCCGTCGCGGTTTGCGCGATCAGCGCGCCAGCGCCGGCATTGGGGCTGACGTTGACGTTGGCGCGGGTGACGGCGGCGGTTTTGATACCGTCCACCGCCTGGAGATAACGGTTGTAATCCTCCACCCGCCGCCGCATCTCCGCCGCGCCGGAAGCCCGCCCCGCCGCGGTCGGTTCGATGGCCAGCGTCTTGATCGCGCGCGCCGTTTCCGGCGGCGGTTCGGAACTGTAGTGAACCCGGCCGCTTTCATCGGTCCAGCGATAAACCGCGTCGGCCTGGGCGGTGGCTTTGACCGGGAAACTGGCGTCCAGCGTCTTGCCCATCTCCTCGACCAGATCGAGAAACGGTTGGGGGCCGGAAACGAGCACGACGCCTTCCTCGGCAACCGGCTTGAAGGTGAAACGCCCGTCGAGGATGCCGAGCTGTTCCAAGGCTTTTTGGAAGCGGGCGACGGGATAGAAATTCAGTTTGACGATGCGCGAGCGCATCTCGTCGGCGCGGTAGACGTACAGCACGTGGCCGTCGTAATACCACACCAGGCCGTACGCCGCGACCAGGCGCTGCAAGAAGGCTTCCGGCGTCAGCTGGTCGAAACGGCCGTTGAGCTTGCCCGCGATCTTGTCGCTGACGACCACCGGAACGCCTTGGCTGGCGGCGAAGCCGCGCAAAACCTCGGCGATGTCATCGTTGACGGCGACGTAGGAAAACGGCGTCTCGTTCCACTCAGGCGGCGCAGCCCCCGCGCCGAACGCGGCCAGGCTCAACAGGCTTGCGGCTAACACTGCGCGCAGCGGCTTCGATTTTCTCATGGCGGGCGTCCTCAAGGTCAGGGGAAAAGCAAAGTGAGCGCCGGGCCGCGCCGGGCGGTGGCCGTTCCATCGAATAGATCGCGCCAGTATTCCAAGCGGTTCAGGTAATCGCCCAGCGCTTGCTCCAGAGACTCGATCCGCAACTGTTCCAACGCCAGGACGCGGTGCAGGATGAACTCGCCGGTGGCGGCATCGAGGCTGACGATTTCCGGATGGTCCTTCATCCTCGCCAAACTGTGGCGCAGCAGCGTTTTCATCTGGCCTTCCGCTTCGGGCGAACTGGCAGCTCGCTTGCCGATGGAGCCGCGCAACCGCAGGGATTTGCCCATCGACGCGCAGCGCACTTCCAGGGTGTCGTCGAAGAACAGCGCGTATTCGCCGCTCGCGTCGGGCCGTAATTCCTCAAGCCCGAGCCGTTCCGCCAACTGTCGCATTGCCTCGTTGAAGTGCATGGGCTTGCCGTACCTCGCGCCGGTTGCATCGCTCGTCTGACTCGGCCGGCGCGGTGCGCTTGCTGGCCTATCGAATGGGTAACGGCGGGTGGGACAAAGTTAGAACCCGAAACTTTTACTTGAATTTTGACGTTTTTTTTACCGAGCTCGATCCTGCTCGGTGTTATATGCTGTTATTTGGCGCATGAGAAACCTGCCTCGGTCTCAATCATGTCTTGGAGTTTTGGCTTTCGGACACAATGGATTTCGGCTATCAGCGGATTGCTGCTCGCGGTCTGGGCGCTCGTCCAGATGCCGGGTTTTGTCGTCGCTCCCTACCAGGGCGTTCGCTCGATCGATTTTCACAGCTACCGACTGGCGGCGGATGCTTGGTTGCGCGGTGAAAATATGTATCCGACGCTTGAGCAGACTCGGCGCTATTGGCGGGCGGCCCACCAACAGGAAGTCGATCTGCTCCAATTGACCGCCCCGGAGCAGCGCCAAGCCTACCTTCGCAGTCAAGCCGAGAGCCCTCAGAAACCTGGCCCCTATCTCTACCCGCCGACCTTGGCTTTGTTGATCGCCCAGTTGCAGGTCCAAGCGCCCGCGTTCGCTTTCCTGGGGTTGCTCTCCGTCCTCGCCTTTGGCTGGCTGTGGCTGCGCGTCAGCCAAGCGAGCGCGGCGTGGTTGTTGTTGATCGTTTTTTCCTGGGATGCGCTGATTTCGGCGCAGGGCGCCAACATTGAAATCGTGCTGCTGTTCCTGACCTTGCTGGCGACGCGGTTGATCTGGCGACGAAAACCGGTGTTGGCCGCGCCGCTGGTGGCTGGAATTCTGCTGATCAAGCCGTTTTATGCGCTACTTTTTGCGGCTTTCGGGGCGTTGATGCTGGTCGCCAAGCCTACGCGCCCGTCGGAACGGCGCGCGTTACCGGTCGTCGCGGGTTTGGCTTTGGGGATTGTGGCCCTCGAAATCTTGCGTTGGGACGGTGCGTTGCGCCACGCCGCGCTGGATTACATGAGCCATGCGCTGGATTATCTTTGGTTGGCGTTGCCGCCGGCCGAGCAAACGCCCTTCAGCATTTGGAACCGGAATTTTTTGCAGGCTCTGGTCAACGCGGGATTGCCGCCGGGATTGGCGCAAGGCATCGCGCTGTTGCTGTGGGCGGGGCTGCTGGCGGTGACGCTCGTTCGCGCCCGCGCGCGGTCGTTGACCTTCCCGCTGGCGTGGGCGCTGGCGCTGGTGCTGTTTTATTTGGGCCGGCCGGTGGGCTGGACGACGGTGTATCTTGAGATCGTCGTGTCAGTCGCGCTCTGGCCGTGGGTTTCCGTTCGGTTGAAAGGGGTGATTTTAGTTGCCGCCATCGGGTTGATGGTCTCGCGGTGGGCGGCCCTTAAGCTCACCGCCGAGGGTCACACCATGCAATTTTTGACGTTGCAAAGCGCCGCGTTTCCCTGGGAGGTGTGGATCGTGTTGCCGGTGTGTTGGCTGCTGTTGCTCCTGGCGCTGCCCGCCGCCGAGGAATCCAGTTTGGTCCCGCGAGCGCCTGATTCTTGACACTATTATTTGCAGTGCTGACGATCCAAACCGAGCCAGAATACCCATGCATCGGGTTGTCTTTGCAATGGGTATTCAGATTTAGGGCTCACTGCGGACAGGTGATCCCGCTCGTGCCGCGCACCAGAACCGTGGCGTCGCATCCGAACGTCCCAACAGTCGAGGTTTGCAGGTCGGCGCGACTGCCGAAAGTCAATTGCAAGTCTTTGATAGCATTGCCTGTGACGGTCGAATTCACCAAGACGATATCGGCCCCATCATCCGCAACTAAGCCGTTCGCGCCGTTTCCGGTGCTGATCACCTTCGCCTGATTGGAAATTTTCAAGGACGAGGCGTTTCTGATCCTGATCCCGTTCCCCCGGTTGTTATGGCAGTTAACCGCGCTGAATCCGGATACCCCGGAAAATTGCGGGGTGTTAAAGACCGTCATTTCTGAATTCTGCTGCACTTGAAGGCCGTCGCCATTGTTGAAGCTTTCCAGCGTGGAGCCAGCGTCGAGGTCGAGGCCGGCCTTGGAGTTTAACGTAACGCCATTCACCGGATTGCCGGACGCTTTGATCGCACCGCCAAACGAAACCATGTGAGCGCCCGAAACCACGGTTAAACCGACGGCTTGGTTGTTAGTCAGGTTAAGCGACGTCGAAGAATCGTTGATAAAAGCGTTCGCGCCGGTGGCGACTTGCATCCCGACCGCGTTGTTGTTCACGGTGGCGTCCGCCCGCGAAAAAGTCAGGGCGCTGCCGTTGACGTTGACGCCAAAAACCCGGTTATTGGAGGAGCTAAAAGATCCGGTGATGGTGGCCGCCGATCCTGTTTCGACCGTGAGACCGTGCAGGCCGTTGTGGCTGACCGTTACGCCCGAAAGCGCCCCGCTCGATGCGGTCCGCAGCGAAATCCCGGATAGCTGATTGTCGTGTATGTTCGCATCCGTCAGGGAAAGATGGGCGCCGTTAGTTCCCACAACGCCGTTGGCCCCGTTTCGCACTTCGATATTCGTCAGCGACACGCCGTGCGCGCCCGCGACCGTCACCGCGTCTTGGCCCGCGCCATCGATGACCGCGATGCCCACGCCGGTCAGGCGCAATCCATCGGTTCGGATCACGATGGGCCCGGAGCAGATACCCGTAAATTGAACGGAGGTGTCATCAGCTTCAGCCACCGCGCTCGCCAGTGATTTCTTGGCGCAGTCGAAAGGCGGTTTGTCGGCGAGCGCCGCGCCCGTCAACAAAGATAATGAAAAAGCCAATACGCTGATGTTTCGCATTTTTGATCTCCTCAATCTCGCTGATGAACGCGGTTTCGGATCAAGTGGCATGGCGGGCGATTCCATGCGAAAACACCCACTTGAAGGCTTGTAGCGCCTTCACTTGCCCATCAAGCAAGCTCTTTACGCAAGTGAAGGCGATGTCTAAAAACTGTAGCTGCTTTTCTGTTAAGAATTTTAGCTTTGTTATGGTATTTCGGTGGACTCGATAAAGTTAAAAATTAGATTTTTCAAAATGTTGAAAGATGTCCGCCGATAGGCCATGCACTGCTTCAATAAAAATAGCCATATCTCGTACTTGCCGATCCAGCAATGGATATAACTCCGCGAGTATTTCGCGCGCGGCGGGCGTCGAAAAAGTATTCGCTTGATCAGCGACCGGATTGCGCGCGCCAGCCAGCGCCGCGACCGTTGCGGCGAGCGCGGGGTCGGCTGGCGACTGGCCGCTGGCGACGCTGGCGGCGGTCAAGGCCGCGCTGGCGGCGGCGGCGGTCGCGCTGGCGGTCAGGTAGGCGCTGTAGCGCGCGTCCTCCAGAGTCATGCCCAACGAGCTGAATAGCGCGGTGAAAGCCCGTTCGATCCGAGCAAATTCTTCATCCGATCCCCGGAGCGCGCGCACGCTGGCGCTGGCCAGGGCAGCGGGCAACAACGGCCCCCGCGCCGCCGCCAGGCGATCCAAGCTCGGCAACCAACCAAAAATCGCGTCGGTTGCAGCCGCCGCGTCAGCGGCGTAGAGATGAGTAAAGAATGCTTCTAGTACCGGCGTCGCATCGGCGGCAATCGCTCGTTGCGCCAAACGCCGCTGCAGGCCGTCGAAGCCGACGGCGGCCTGGGGAAAACGAACTGTTGCGGCAACCGCCGCGAGGGTGTTTTCCGTTGCGCCCGTCGCCGGTTCCGCCAAGGCCGGACGACAGGAACTGACCGACCGCGAGGCTAAAGCCATCGACTGTAACCCCGACCCAAAATCCGCAAGCGCTGATCGCGCGGCCGATTGATCTGGCGCGGTCGGCTCCATCGGGGCTTCAAGCCCGGCATGGGTCAGGTTGCATCCTGGCTGATATATCATCATCTATCGCTTCTGACTCCATCGAGGCTTCTCGATAAGGAAGACTTGATGAGTGAGTAACCGCCGGACCGGAATTGTTGCGGCCCGCTTGCCTAAACGGACGCCAGCACGCTGCGAAAGCGTTGTCCGCCCGCCAGCCGATACACGCCGAAATCCCGCTCGTCGAGCGTCAGAATGTCGGTCACGCCGATCCGCTCGCCCAACCACACCAGGGAAGCATCCGCCAAATCCATGGGCAAATCGCGATACTTCTCGATTCGGGCGGCGATGTCCGCGATGGCGGCGGCCGGCAATTCGTGCAATTCGACCGTTACCGCTGCCCAGCGCAGAAAACGCGGAACGATGTGATTGGGAATCAGGTGGCAAACTTCGGTCAATACGGGCCAGGTCGTTGAGAGTCGGCCGTGAAATCCGGCCAAAAAAGCGCTGACGCGAGCGTGATCCTGGTCGCGGCGATCCAGCCAAGCCACCAGGGGGCCGGTGTCAATCAACAGCCTGGGCACGGCGATGGTTCGCTTGTAACCGGGCGCGCAGATGCCGGGCGTGATGGCGGCCGAGATCGCCCGCGCCGCTGTCGAAACAGCCGATCAGCTCCAGGGCGGCGGCGGCTTCGGCGGGGGTGGGCTCGTCGCGCTCGGCAAGCGCCGCGATGGCGGTTTTGATGACCTCGGTCTGGGATTGCTCGGTCTGCGCGCAAAGCTGACGCAGCAGAGTGTCGGTGGCGTCATCCAGTCGAACGGAAATCGTGCGCATAGGTTCTGTCCAAGGTGTATTACGATGCATAATACAATATCTTATCCGGCTGGCCAAGCTCGCTGTTTCCCCTGGCCCGTTCCAGCTTCGCGGGGCGGCTCAATGTCGGGTCATCGCCTCGGCGGCCTGCTCGCGGGTATAGAACCGGCCGGCGCGGATAAAACCCGCCACCACCGAATCCTTGACCGACGTCACCCGACCGTTGGCGGAACGCGCCACCACCAGTTCGACCGGTAACCCATCCAACAGATGGATGGGCGCGGGGCTACCGTCGGCGAAACACGAGCGATAGGTGGCTCCGGTCTCAGTATCGGCGAAGGCTGGTAGAAAACCGCCGACGCGGTTTTCCTGGCTGATGCCGCCGCTCCCCTTGAAGCGGCGGTTTTGCGCCGCGAGCCGTCCGGGCGTCATGGAGCGACCGGCTCGCGCGGCGGTTTTGCGCGCCGCGCCGTTATGGGCGTGAGCGGGGGCGTTCATAGTTCGAGCACCGTCTTGCGCAGCGCCTGCCGGGCCCGGAACAAGCGGTTCTTGACGTTTTCCACCGTGGTTTGCTGGACTTGAGCCGCCTCCTCGTAACTCAAGCCGCGCACGGCCACCAAGACCAAGGCTTCGCGCAAGGCCGCCGGCAGTTTGGGCAGTTCCTGTTCGAGCCGCTCCATCAATTGATCGAGATGCGTTTCGGTCACCGGATCGCCCGCGTCGCTGGCCACGGTTTGCAACACTTCGTCATCGACGAAGCAATAGCGGCGCTGCGGGGCGCGGTTGACGTGATTGCGCACCAGGTTCAGGGCGATGCCGGTCATCCAGGTCGTGAAACTGGACTGCCCTTGAAACGAGGCGAAACTGAGGTAGGCTTGCAGCAAGGCTTCCTGAGTCAGATCTTCCGCATCTTCGCGGTTGTTGACGTGCTTGAGGATGAAATAAAAGATCCGTTTGCGCTGGGCTTCGATCAAGGCGCCGGGCAACGCCTCCGTTTTGGGGATCGCCTTGGCGCTTGCGTTTTGGGGCGCTTGGCGGGGTGCGGGCGCCGGTTGCGCCGCGGGGCTGACCAAAGCCAGAACGGCCGACGCCGTGCCCGCTGGCATCCGCTGACCGGACGCGACCGCTTGGATGGACCGTCGGCCCAGCGGACGATCAAGCTTCTTGAGGGAACCGTTGTGCGAATCGACGTTGCGATTCAGTTCGACCGCGGCTGTGAATGTCATGTTAGTCTCCAACGCTTGAGTGGATGAAAAATCGGTTTCGCTTGCGTTGGAGAATGCCGGTCAGTTATCGCATGATGATGTTAGAGAAAGAATTTTTTATGGCGGTTGGCATAAGAATTATGGCAGATGCCATAAATTTGCCACCGGTGTTGCAACCCTCGGTTTACGGGCGCGCCGCCTCTCGATTGCGAGGGCGGACGTTCATTCAAGGCAAGGTCAAATATGACGCCGCATATTCTGGTGGTCGATGACGATCCGCAGGTGCGGCAACTGATCGCCGATTATCTCGGCACCCAGGACTATCGGGTCAGCGCCGCCGCCGACGGCGGCGAAATGGCCCGCCTGCTGGCGGAAAGCGCTGTCGATCTGATCGTGTTGGATCTGAAACTACCGGGAGAAGACGGGTTGAGCCTCGCGCGCAAGCTGCGCGCCGGGTCCGAGATCCCGATCATCATGCTGACCGGTCAAAGCGACCCCATCGACCGGATCGTGGGCTTGGAGCTGGGGGCCGACGATTATCTGACCAAGCCGTTCAACCCGCGCGAGTTGCTGGCGCGGATCAAGGCGGTGTTGCGCCGGTTCAAGGCGCGCGAGCCCGCCCCGCAAGCGGACGGTAAAATCAAGGCTTATCGCTTCGCGGAGTGGGAGCTGAATCTGTCCGCCCGGCGCTTGATCGATCCCAAGGGCGAAGCGGTGACGCTGACCAACGCCGAATTCAACCTGCTGATGGCGTTCCTGCAAGCGCCGCAGCGGGTGTTGAGCCGGGATCAGCTGCTGGAATTGAGCCGCGTGCACAGCGACGAGGTGTTCGACCGCAGCATCGACAGCGTGATCTTGCGGCTGCGGCGCAAGCTGGAAACCAACCCGCGCGAGCCGCAACTGATCAAGACCGAATGGGGCGCGGGCTATCTGTTCGCGGCCGCCGTCACCGCGCTCTAGCCTCGTTCTTGCCGCGTTCGGCGGCCCACACCCGAGCGATGGCCTCGGCCAGTTCGCGGATGAGCAGCGGCTTTTTCAGCACCTCCCTGATCCCGGCGAGCCGCCCGCGTTCGGCCAGGGCCAGATCGGGGCGGCCGGTGGCGAGCAGAATCGGGATGTCCGGCCGGATGCGCGTCAGTTCGGCGGCCAGATCCAGGCCGGTGAGCTTGGGCATGATCTGGTCGGTGATCACCAATTGAAAGCGCTCGGGATTGGCGCGAAACGCCGCCAGGGCTTCCTGGGAGCGGGTGTAACCGACCGGTTCGTAGCCGAGCGCGGCCAGCAATTCTTCTCCCAGTTCGACCAGGGACGGTTCGTCATCCACGAACAGAATCGCCTGGCCTTGACCGAAACACACTAGCTGCTCGGTGTTGGCGTCGGGGTCAGCGGCGTCCTCGGAACACGGCAGATAGAGATGAAAGGTGGTTCCGTGATCCGGTTGGCTATCCACGTACACCGCGCCGCCGTGATCGGTGACGATGCCGTGGACGATGGACAAACCCAAGCCGGTGCCCTCGCCGACTTCCTTGGTGGTAAAGAAAGGATCGAAAACGCGCTCCAGCGTCGCTCGATCCATGCCGACGCCGGTGTCGCTCACGGTGAGATAGACGTAAGGGCCGGCGTCCAGCGTGACGCCCGCGAGCGCCACGGCTTGCAGCATTTCGACCCGTTCCACGGCGATGTCGAGGACGCCGCCTTGCGGCATCGCCTGCGCGGCGTTGGCCCCGAGATTCATCAGGACTTGATGGAGTTGGTCGGGGTCGGCGACGACCGTCGCGCCGGTGATGCTCGACCGCTCGACGATCTCGATGGTGCTGGGCAGGCTGATGCGCAGCAGCTCCACCGCCTCGCTCACCAGACGCTGGATATCGACTGCCTTGCGCGCGCGCTCGCCGCGCCGGCTGAAAGTGAGAATCTGATTGACGATGGTTTTCGCCCGCTTGCCGGCGACGAACACCTGTTTCAGGTATTGCGCCGCGCGCGGATCGTCCGGCGCGCTCTGGCGCGCCATTTCGGTGTAGCCGAGGATCACGCCCAAGAGGTTGTTGAATTCGTGGGCGATGCCGCCGGCCAGGGTGCCGACCGCCTCCATCTTTTGCGCGTGGCGCAGTTGTGAAGTCAGCCGTTCGTGTTCCTCGGCGGCGCGCTTTTGCTCGGTGATGTCGCCGACCGAGCCGGCCGCGCGATAGATAAAGCCCTCGGAATCGCGCAAGCCCAAGCCTCGGTTGAAGACCCAACGGCAGGTCCCATCGGGGCGCAGCACCCGCAATTCGCACTCGAAGAACTCGGTGTCGCCGCGATAGTAGGCGCGCACCGCCTCGCGAAAGTGCGTTAAATCGTCCGGGTGGATGAGCGCCAGCCACTCGGATACCGAGAGGGTGGCAAGCGGTGGGTCAAAACCCAGAATCTCGCTGACATGCGGCGAGATGTGGAATCGCTTGGTGGTCGCGGTCCAGTGCCACAACCCCTCGCGCGCGCCTTTCATGGCGAGGTCGTAACGTTGGTCGCTTTCGCGCAGCGCCTGCTCCATCTGTTGGCGTTCGACGATTTCGCCCAGCAGTTCCCGCTTGTCGCCGGCCAGCTCCAGCGACGTGCGGATGGTGCGATAGACGCCCCGCATGGTGCTCAACATGGCGACGAAATACACCAGCACCATTATGCCCAACAGGGTGGGCAATTCGCCGCCTTGCAGGAAATAGCGCGCCGCCAGCGGCAACAGGCACGGCGTTGCGAAGATCAGAAACGCTTCCACCCGCGCGGCCAGCACCGCCGAGGCTCCCGACATGATGCCGGCGATCACGAAGGCGGTGAAGGTCTGCGAGTACGGATCGGCGGGAAACACGAACAGGACGCCGACGCCCCAGGTAGCGCCGGACAGACCCAAGCCGATCAGATAGCGGTTGCCCCAACGGCGCGCCTGGGCGACGGCGACCGGGCGGGCGCGAGCGTAGCGATAGGCGAGCGCCATGCGGGCGGTGGTGAGCAGCGCCAGCCAGCCAAACCAGACCCACAGCAGCGTCGCCGGCACCTCGTGTTGCTGGACGACGGCCAGGGCGGCCCCGCAGATCAGCGTGAAGATGAAGGCGATCGGGCCGTTCTGATACAGCAGTTCCACTTGCCCGGCGTAGACGTGCCGTTCCAGCTCGGAGCGGTCCGGTACGGCCTCGGTCGGGGTGGCGGGCGAGCCCGCCGCCTTGGGCGCGAATGGGGTCATGGGGGTTGACGGCCTCCCTCGGCAACAATCCGCAAAGGCTTATCCTAGCCCAGTATAGAGTAGCACCGGGGCGTTTTAAGGCCGCTCCAAGCTCTGGACCCAGCGCAGCACCTCGGCGACCGCTCCGATCAGTTCCGAGGGGATGTACTGATCGACTTCGCCTTGCGCGAGCAAACCGCGCGCCAGCGGCACGTTTTCCAGGATCGGGATGCCTTCGCGCCGGGCGATTTCCTTGATGCGCCGCGCGATCAGGTTCTCGCCCTTGGCCTTAATGACCGGCAGCGGCGTCTTGCCCGGTTCGTAGTACAGCGCCACCGCGACGTGGGTGGGATTGGTGACCACGACCGTGGCTTTTTTCACCTGCTGCTCGATGCCGCCCATGACCAGTTGGTGGTGCAACTGCTTGCGCTTGCTCTTGATGTGGGGGTCGCCTTCCATTTCCTTGTATTCGCGCTTCACTTCGTCCTTGCTCATCTTGAGTTCCTTCATATGCTGGAAGCGTTGGAACGCGTAATCGGCCGCCGCGATGACGATGAACGCCACCGTACTGTAGAGCACGATCTGTTTCATCAGCGCCGCCAAAAGGCCCGACAGGCTGGCGAGATCGTGGTAAGGAATCCGCAGCAAATCGCCGAGGCCGTCCTTGATCACCCGATAGAGCAGTACCGACAAAAAAGCGATTTTGAGGATCGATTTCAGCGCTTCGATGACGTTTTTGACGGAGAAAATTTTCTTGATGCCTTGCGCCGGGTTGATCTTCTTCAAATCCGGCTTGATCGATTCGAACGCGAGCAGGACCCCGACCTGGGCAAAGTTCGCCAGGATCGCCACCGCGACCGCGAGACCGAGCACCGGCAACACCAGTTGGGCGCATTTCGTCAGCAGCAGGTCGAACAAGCGCTTGACGGCGTCGGCGAACGGCAGGACGTACAGATCGACCGGCAGCAGCACCAGCTCCTTGAGACCGGCCACATAGCCATCCCACGCCGCCCAGAAATAGCCGAACACCGCGATGATCATGGCCGCCGACACCGCTTCCTTGCTGTGGGCGACCTGGCCTTTTTCGCGCGATTCGCGCAGCCGCTTGGGGGTGGGCTGTTCGGTTTTCTCGCTCATTCCAGCAAGCTCCGCAGGCGCGGCAACAGGGTGGAAAAACGCTGGAATTCGGCGCTGAAAAACACCACCAGCATCGCGATGTAAGCGACCAGCAAAACATTGGCCAGCGCGCTCTTGACCGGCATCGCCAGGAAAAACACGTTGAGCTGCGGCGAGAACCGACCGATCAGGCCCATGCCGAACTCGACCAGGAACATCGCCACGATCACCGGCCCGGCCAAAAACACGGTCAGGTAGATCAGCAGATCGAGCTGGCCGAGAAAAAACGCGGCGGCGTCGAGATTGAGGCGCGGGTAAAACGAGGCGACCGGCCAGAGGCGGTAGCTCTGGTAAATGCCGCCGAGATAAACCAGAAAGCCGCCGCCGCTAAAGAACAGCACCGTCATCACCTGAGAGAGCAGAATGCCGAGCGGCGAGGTCTGCTCTTCGGTCAGCGGGTTCAGCGAACTGGCCATGGTCGCGCCGCGCTGGTTGTCGATGAAAAACCCGATCGCCTCCACCGCCCAGAACAGCACGCTGGCGACATAGCCGATGACCAGGCCGATAAAGGCCTCCTTGAGCATGATCCCCAGCAGCCAAGCCGGGGAGGGCTGCGCGGCCGGCAAGCCCGCCGCCGCGACCGGCAGCACCAGCACCGCCAAGGCGAAGACCACGGCGTTGCGGGTCAAGCCCGGCAGCACTTGCCGGCGCAGCAGGGGCAGGGTCGTCAGCGCCAGCAACAGGCGCGGCAAGGCCACCGAGTAAGTCAGCAGCCACTGACGGAGTTCCGCAGTGTCCATAGCCGTCACAACCGGGGGATGGCGTCGAAAATGCCGAGCGCGTAGTTGAAGATTTCGATGCCGAGCCAACGCGCGATCAGGGCGAGGGTGACCACCACCGCGATCAGCTTGAAGGCGAAGGAAATGGTCTGCTCTTGAATCTGGGTGAGCGCCTGCACCAGGCTGACCAGCGTGCCGACCAGCGCCGCCACGATGATGGGCGGCAAGGACAGCAGCAACACCAGCATCAGCGCCTTGCTGGCGTAGGCGATGATTTCCGCCTCGCTCATTGGTAGCTCAACACCAAGCCGTGAATCAGCCGGGTCCAGCCGTCCAGCAACACGAACAGCAACAGCTTGAAGGGCAGCGAGATGGTCATGGGCGAGACCATCATCATGCCCATCGCCAGCAGGATATTGGACACGATCAAATCGATGGCGACAAACGGCAAGTACAGCAGAAACCCGATCTCGAACGCCCGGTTCAGCTCGCTGACCGTAAACGAGGGCAACAGCACCAGAAAGCTGTCCGCCGTCGCGTATTTTTGCTGTTCCTCCGGCCACAGGCCAGCCGCCGAATCGATGAAGAATTGCCGTTCGCGCTCGTTGGAGTGTTTCAGGAGAAACTGGCGCAGCGGCTCCGCGCCGTTGCCGAGCGTCGCTTTGATTTCCGCCGCGCTGGTCAGGCTGGGCGGGTTCTGGCCGACCAGGTCGTAGGTGGCGAAACCGACCGGGGCCATGATGTAGATGGACAGGATGATCGCCAGGCCGTTGACCGCCATGTTCGGCGGGATCTGCTGGACGCCCAGGGCGTTGCGCACCAAAAACATCACCACCACGATCTTGACGAAGCTGGTGGTCATGATGGCGATGAACGGCGCGAGCGAGAGCAGCGCGAGGCTCGCGATCAGGACGAAGGGATCGGGCAGGTTAGCCATGAGCGCCGGCGAACAGGTCCACGACGCGAACGCCCAGGCAGTCGCCGACTTGAATCAATTCGCCCGCGCCGATGATCGCGCCGTTGGCGCGGACGGTGACCGGTCGCTCCAATCCGCGCGCCAGCTCGAAGGCATAGCCCGGTTCCAGCGCCTTCAACTCGCCTAGCGCCAGCGCGCTTTCGCCGAGATCGAAGCTCACGGTGACCGGCAATTCGTCCAGTCGGGCGAGCGCTTGGGGTTCGTTCAGGGTATCGGTCATCGTCGTCTCCCGCTGTTGTAGGATCACGCGCTGCGGTTCGAGCGCGCCCCGAAAACGCCAGTCCGCTCCGATGCGGACCGACACCGTCCGCTCGTGCAACCCGGCTCCTTGCTCGATCAGGATCAAATCGTCGCGCGCCAGCTCCCGAAATTCCGCCAAGCCGAGCCGGGACTGGCCGAGTTCGAAACGGACCGGCACGGGCAGCGCGTCCCAACATCTTCCTGGCGCATCCGGCAGCGCGTCCACAAGTTGAGTAACCAGCGGTAGCCAATGGTTAGAAAACCGGAGCTGGCCGTCGATGCAGTCGTCGCCCGCCGCGAGTTGACAGCTGATCCCGATGCCGCCATTCGTCGGCGTGGGTCGGAAATCCAGATCGCCCAGCTTCAAGGGTTTGCTCGATCGCTGTTCCGCCAGCGCCAGCAGCGTTTCCAGAGCCGCCTCGACCAGCAGGCCGCGCAGTTCCTGGGGCAATTCCATCAGATCGTTGAGATCCGCGACCTGCGCGCCGGTCAGGACGCGCAACAGCCGCGCGCTGATCTCCACCCAGCCCGGTTGGCCGTCGATCTCCAAGGGCAAATGGCAGACCGGCAGGTCGGCGGGTGGCGCGGCGCGCGGCGACCAGCGCCAATCCCGGTTATCGGCGAGCGGCAGGCGCAGCGACTGTCCACCCTTGCGGGCGAGCCGGTTGCGCAACTGGAGTTCAGCGCGGGTGATCGTCGGTAAGTTCAACATGGCGTGCTACCTTTCGGCCTCCCATTCGTCTTGCACCGAACGCTGTTGGCGCGAGCGGCCGTCCGGCTGATCGCGCGCGGTGTCCTGAGAACGGATTTCGACGCGCACCTCGCCGCCTAGCCGCTCTTGTAAAGCCTGCTGAAGATCGTTGCCGCGCTCCCGCAGGAAGGCTTGCGACTCCGGGTTGGGCGAGTTGAGTTCGACGACGAGCTGACCGCCGTCCTGGCGAACGCGCACTTCAGCGCCGTTCAAAAACGATTCGTTCAGCGTGATGCGAACTTCGGGAGTACCGGTCGAGCGATCCGTCACCAGGATGCGGGAGGCGACTTTCTCGGCGATCTCGCCGATTGTGGTATCGGAAGCGGCGGATGGAGTCGCCGGAGCGGATTCGGTATTGGATCGGCCCTGCAGGCTGCGCAAAATCGAATCGCCCAGGGCGAGCGGGGCGGTTGGGATGGAATCGGGTCGGTCATCGGTCGGTTTGGAGTCCGCGCTTCGCCGCTTCGTGGGTTCGCGGTCGGCGTTTGCGGCGGGCGGATTGGATGGGTTGGGCTCGATACGCGCCGCGAGGCTTTCCTCGCGCGGCCTGATGGTCGGCGGTGTCGCCGCCGATGGCGGAGTTGTTGCTGCGCGCCAAGGGATCGGGGGTTTCCCCGTCTCCTGTAAAGAGACGCCGGCTGGAGCTTGAGGTGTCGCGATCAATGGTTCGGGCCAAGACGGCGCGTCTGGGGGGAGAGCATCGCTCTCTTTCGCACCGCAGCCGTCGGCGGGTTGCGGGAGCGTCGTCTCTCCGCGCTGACTGACGGGTTGCGGCTTGGCGGATGGCGGCTTATCGGTCCGGGTTATCGATAGCGTCGCCGGGCCTTTTTTCAGGTCTGTTGCAGGGCCTTTCAGCGCCGCCGCGAACGCTTGTTCGTCGCCTGATAGGTCGCGCCGCGCCGCGTTGTTTGACCCCGAGTCTTCGACTCGCGGTTGCGGGCCGCGCGATACGGCCTCCGCGCTGTTATCGATCCCCGTCGCCATCGCTGCTCTCTGTCGTTGAAGTCAATGCGGGCTTGCCGCTGAATTCTTCCAGTTCCAGGTCCTCTCGATAATCCTTGAGCCGCTGGACTTCGCGGCGCTGGATGGCGAGAAACTCCGCGAATTTTTCCCTGGCGCGCAGCGCGGCGGCGTGGCTGGCCTCGGCGGAAGTCAAGTCGCTTTTGGCGCTCGCCAGGGTCTTTGCGGCCTGGTTGAGTTGATCGACCAACCCGTTTTCCCGTTCCCGCAACAAGCCGAGCGCGGCTTTGTAATCGTCCACCGCCTTCAGGGCGACGGGCTGGCGGCAGATATCCGCGAACAGTTCGTCTTCGCGCGCGGGCCGCCACTGTCGGTAGTCGGCCAGTTCGGTTGCCTTTTGGTCTTTCGCGCGCGCGCAGTCCTCGACGCGGTAGCGCCGCTTGCGCACCTCGATCAGCGCGTTGTTCTCGCGCAGTTGCTTGATGCGATCAAGCTCGGCCAGCAACGCGGTCATGCGCCGGCCAAGGCTTGCATCCGCGTCACCGCTTCGGCGAACGGCATCTTTTCGTCGAGGCTCTGGCGCAAAAACTCGCGGATCGCGCCGATCTTGGCCAACGCCTCGTCGGCGACGGCGTCGGAACCTTTTTTGTACTCGCCGATTTTGACCAGCAGTTCCACGTCCTCGTATTTGGCGAGCAGTTCGCGCAGGCGGCCTGCGGCGGTTTTGTGCTCGCGCGGCGTGATGGCGTTCATCACCCGGCTGGTGCTGGCCAGCACGTCGATGGCCGGATAATGGTTGGCGGCGGCCAGCTTGCGCGACAGGATGATGTGGCCGTCGAGGATGGAGCGGGTCTCATCGGCCACCGGCTCGGTCATGTCATCGCCTTCCACCAAGACGGTGTAGAGCGCGGTGATCGACCCTTTATCGGATTGGCCGGCGCGTTCCATCAGCTTGGGCAGATTGGCGAACACCGAGGGCGGAAAGCCGCGCCGGGTCGGTGGCTCGCCCGCCGCCAACCCGATTTCGCGCAGCGCGCGGGCGAAGCGGGTTACCGAATCCATCAGCAGCAAGACTTTCTGGCCCTGATCGCGGAAATATTCGGCGATGGCGGTGGCGACGTAGGACGCCTTGGCGCGTTCCATCGAGCTGCGATCCGAAGTCGCCACCACCAGCACCGACCGCGCCATGCCGTCCGGCCCCAGGTCGTGTTCGATGAACTCGCGCACCTCGCGGCCGCGCTCGCCGATCAGCGCGATCACGATCACATCGACTTCCGCGCCCTTGACCAGCATCGACAGCAGCGTGCTTTTGCCGCCGCCGGCGGCGGCGAAAATGCCCATGCGCTGGCCTTCGCCGCAGGTCAGCAGGCCATCCAGCACCCGCAATCCCAAGGGCAACGGTTTGGCGATCACCCGCCGGGTGAGCGGGTCGGGCGGATCGGCGTAAACCGGATAAAAAGCCTCGGCCTGCAACGGGCCTTTCCGATCGCGGTCGAGCGGGTTGCCAAGCCCGTCCAGCACGCGGCCCAGCAGACCCGCGCCCACCGCCACTTCTTGCATCCGGCCGGTGGGGATGACCTCGGTGTTGGAGGAGATGCCGAACATGTCGCCGAGCGGGGTGAGCAGCGCCGCGTCCTTGGCGAATCCGACCACTTCGGCTTGCGAAGCCCGCGTCTCGCCGGGGTTTTGCAACAGGCAAAGTTCGCCGATCTTCACTTGCGGCACGGCGGCCTTGATGATCGTTCCGATCACTTGCGTCACCCGGCCCTTGATCGTCAGCGGCAGGGTGGCCTCGACGGCTTCTTCAACGAAATCGAGGATATAGCTCAAGTGGCGCATCGACGGTTCTCAAAGGCTGTGGCCGGTGGTGATCGGTTCCCCTTGAGTAACGACTTTTTTAGGAATGTTTGAGGCGAAGGTTCCGTTGCGTTAGTTTCTAGCGAGCAAGCTTTTTGATGGATAGTTGGGTATCAGACGTAATCAGGCCACAAGGTAATAGAATTGATAGGCGACGGACCAGCCTTGAGGATTGTGTCTCTGTCATGTGCATCAATTCGATGCCTTGGAGCATGGTGCGGGCGGAGCGAAAGGTTTGGAAGCCGAGCATCGGTCGAACGATCCGTTTGACGGCTCGGTATACCCGACAAGTTCAGCTGGGTTTGGCCGCACGTTGGGGTTGGCGTAACCGCATCTTGCGGCGGCCGGCTTTGGGCGATTGCGGGGAGTTGGGGATCGGTTTCAAACATTCAAGATTATGGCCCTAATCTTGAATTTTGACCGTTAAAACTCTAAAAATAAATGATTACGTAATACGTAATAATATGAAAAACGCGGCAGTCGGGTGTGTGAATTTCCAACTCATTTGGCGCATTGAAATTTTCGTGGCAAAGCAAAAATTTTTTGGGGCAGTACCAACCCTGCGCTATTTCTTGTTCAAGTTAAGGAAAGAGCGGATCTATTCGGAAATTGCGGGCTTGCCATATCTCCTTCCGACCACCCAAGAGGCCGCCACCATCAAACCCACTTGCAGCGCCACATCCACCCATTGCGCTTCAGGGCTATCGATGTTACGCATCTGATCGCCCTTCAAGGTCGCCAACGTCATCGAGAGAAAATTATTGGCAATATGCAATCCAATAGCGGCTTCTAGGCCCTGTGTTTTCCAGATCGTGTAGCAGAAAACCACACCGATCAAAAAGCGCGCCGCCATCACCGGCATGCTCTGCTGCAGGCCGTGTATGAAGGTGAACATGAGGCAGCTGATCAAAAAAATTAGAAACACCAACGGCATTTTCAGAACGCCGGATTTGCTGGCAAATAAACCACCCAAGCTCTGCGCCAACGTTCCACGAAAGATGTATTCCTCGGCCGCGCTTTGCAAGGGCAACAGGGTAAGGTAGATGGCCAGATAGAACACGAAATCGGGAGGTAGGGTGAACCTGATGGAGTCATTGAAAAACTCACCGACAGAGTACATGCCCATGCTGACGAAACCTGCCAGCAAGGCAAAACCGAGAATATTCCAGCGAAAGTGTCCTATGGCGCTACTTTGCTCCGCCACTTTGAGCCTGAGGATCAATCGACCAATCAACCAAGCGAAAGGCAAAATGGATGCCATGGCTATAAAGGTCGTCAAGGTGTGGAATCGGGCCATTTCCTGGGCCTGCTCATTGGGGTCGGGCGCGAACGGCGCCGCGATCAGCAAGACAATAAGCGTGATCAAGGAGTACGCCAGTAGCATCAGCAGCAGGGCTGCGACGCCGCGCCACCCATGCCAACCGGCTTTGCTGCGGGCCAGGGTGAGATAGTTCAACGTTTCGGTATTCATGTCTGGAGCTCTTGCTTGAGATTGGGATCGCTAAAAAACCAAAACACCCTAATCTGTTTCAAAAATATCGATACCCTGCAACAGTTACGATGGGAGGTGAAAAGGTTGTAGAGAGGTTTTTGCACTGCCTCGTGGAACATGATCGCTGGCCAACCTGTGTAGGCGGTTGGCCATTGATCGATTGCGGGAATGGAATCACTCTTTTTAATTTTGAGCGGCAAGCGCTCCGGGTTTAATCATGCGGGTATTAGCACATCAAGGCAGTGCGACAGACCGGCCGCCGTGTACGTTGATTCAGTAAAATTCGTTTTTCTGACGGCTGTCGTCGAAGTGTCATTATCGAAATGCATGGCGCGACCTTAGCCCTTAGGGCTGACGCACACCCGGTTTGATCACCGATCAGGTATTCCATGCAAGCTTATCCCGATGCTTCATCCCAGAGCGTTTCCAGCATTTTGGGCGCGTCTGGGGCAATCGACTCTGGAGAAAACATTCCTGGTTTCGCATCTGTCGCAACCGCCCTCATCACGGGCAATAAGCCTTCGCAGCTTGGTTGATCACGTCCTCTGGCGAGACCGGAATCGATACCCAATTGCCGGCGTTGTCGCGGCTGGCGCTGATGCGCTTGCCCTCGCCATCCGGGTCGCGAAAGTAGGCGACGGCTGGCAGGTCCAGCTGCCGCGTCTTGCAGTTGATATCCATCACCGCTTTCAGCGACCGATGCCCCCCCTGCATCCGGTGCTCGAAGTTCCAAAGACCGTCGAAGCGCGCGCGTTTGCTGCCGTCGACCTCGCGGACCTTGACGCTGGTGTGATCGACATAGAGCTGGGCGCCTCCACCGACGAATTCGTCTAGTTTTTTAAGCGCTAAATCTTTGCGGACCGCGCCGTCGGCGCCGACCTGCCACGCCGTGCCCTCGCCGATACGGAAGATGCGTTGGCCTTCATCGGCTAGCAAGGTGATCTCATTGCCGCTCGCGTTCCACTTAAAACGCCCTTTCGATTTGAACACGGCGGCTTTCTTTTCGAGATAAGTCTCTTTGAGCGTGTAGAAGCCAGCCTCATTGAGGGTCAATTCGGTGGCGATGCCCGGGCAACTGGCGCAGGGCAATAGCCCTGTGTAGCGTCCATCCCAGTCGGCCGCGTCGCGCGCGCCATGGCCCTGCACTTGGGCAGGTGCATTGGGCGTGCCGTGGCTCAGCGGCGGCGATCGGTCGTAGGCCGACAGTGTTAAGACCAGACCGAGGGCCAGCAAGACCGTAGCGGGTTTCAAAAATTTCATGGGTTTCGCGGGCTTCTGCTTGTAAAAAGTGATGGGTTTGTCCAACGGGGCCGGGTGGGCGCGGCAATAGACTGCGGGAGGAAGGGTTGCGGCAGGTTTCAAGAATTTCGTGCGTTTCACGGTTTTCATAGGCTTCTCCTTACAAAAAGCGATGGGTTTAACCGACGGGGCTGGGTGGGTGTGGCAGTAGACTGTGGGTGATAGGGTTACGGCGGGTTTTATCGGTTCAGCAAGTGGTCCCCGCCAGCCCTGCGGTGGGAGGACGATTATCCTTGGTGCGCGGAACTCTATCGGTCATGGGTGTAGCTCGCATCCGGTTGGGTGTTGATGAGGTTCAATTTCAAATCTGTTGCTTCAGTGCGCTCCTCGCCGGTTCCAGCGCCGAGCGCCAGCCACAGTTGCGCTTGATTGAGGCGTTGCGCCAAGCGGGTTTCCAGCACGGCCAGCTCGGCTTGGCGTCGCGCTTCCGCGGCGTCGAGCCAGATGCGCAAGGCATCGGCGCCCGCTCGGTAACGCAACTCGCTCAAGCTTTCAATGCGCCGCTGCTGCGACAACAACACAGCTTGTTGCCGGCCCTGTTCGTCCAGTGATCGAGCTTCAAGCAAGAGGTTTTCCACTTCGCTCAGGGCGCGCAGCAAGGCTTGACGGAAGCCTTGCAGCGCAATGGCGTGCTCGGCTTCAGCCACTTTGGGCGCGCGGCGCATTTCGGCGGCATTCAGAAAGGGCAGCGACAACTGCGCGCCCAGGTTGGCCACGGGGTTAGCCAACACCTGCGCCAGAGCGGCGCCGCTTGTGCCCAGGCCGCCGGTGAGACGGATGCCAGGGTAAAAGGTCAGGCGCGCGACCTCCACCGCCGCCAGCGTGGCGCGCAGCCGTTGTTCGGCAGCCCGCAGATCGGGACGTCGGGCCAATACCTCGGCAGGCAGACCCGCGGGGATCGGGAAGATATCGCCATAATCGGTCCGCCACGTCTCGGCACGCGGGCCCGGCGGCAGTTGGCCCGGCGGCAGACCCAGCAGCACGGACAAGCCGTGCAGCTGTTCCTCCCGGCTCTGCTGGGCGCGCAGCAGCGCGCTGCGCTGTCCACCCAGACTAGCTTCGGACTGGATCCGTTCGAGTCCGGAGGCCGCGCCCGCGTGTTGCCGGACGCGCACGAGCTCGACCAGACCCTGCGCGTGCTCCAGGCTGACGCGGGCATGTTCGATGCGCTGCTGGCTGGCGGCCAACTGCCAGTACTGACGGGCGACCTGCGCCGCCAGACTGGCGCGCAGGCCCTGGTCATCGTCGTGGCTGGCCTGTTGCTCCCAGTCAGCCATGGTGTGTTGCAGGCGCAGACGCCCCCACAGATCGAGCTCCCAAGAAGCCCCCCAACTGCTGCTCCAGCTGCGTTGAGCGACGGTAGTGGCTCGGGTCTGAATGGGTTCTTCCGGCGGCCGCAGCGCCTTGCTGACACTCGTATCGGCACTGCCGTTCAGACCGGGCCGCAAGGGGTCGCCCGAGGTCTCGGCGCGCAAGGCCGCCAGCCGCAGGCGCTGGGCACTCGCGCGGATATCCGGGCTATGGGCCAGGGCAAAGGCCACCAGTTGATTGAGAGCGGGGTCTTCATACAAAGTCCACCAGCGTTCGGGCAAGGTGCGCGCGGGCGCCTCGGCAGCCTCGGCTTGACGCCAGCGCGTGGGCACATCGGCTTGGGCGCGTTCGAGCTGCTGCGCGAGCTGGCTTCGAACGACCGCGCTCGGGTTGGCGCAGCTAGCCAAGCCCATGGCGCTGGCTGCCGTAACGAGCAAGACTTTCAAGCCTGCCGCCTTGATTGGCGCGGTGATAGGTCTAAGCGTCATGTACGGGCCAGCGCCTCTACCGGATTCAGGCGGGCGGCATTGCGCGCCGGCCAGTAACCGAATACCACGCCGATCAGGCTGGCGCAGACCATGGCGATCGCCAGGGCGACGGGAGAGAAAACCAGTTGGATCATGGGTAGCAAGGGTTGGATGACCATGCCCAGCAGCCAAGCCAGCGCCAGACCGACGACCCCCCCCAGCACGCACACCAGTACCGCCTCGATGAGAAACTGCCGCAGGATGTCCGAGGAGCGAGCACCCACCGCCATGCGCAGCCCGATCTCAGAGGTGCGTTCGGTGACGCTGACCAGCATGATGTTCATCACGCCAATGCCCCCCACCAGCAGCGCGATCACCGCAATCGACAGAATCAACCCCTGCAAAACTCGGGTGGTTTTTTCCACCGTGGCCCGCAAAGTGTCGCTGTTATGCAGGTAAAAATCGCGGCTGCCGTGGCGCTGCGTCAGCAGGTCGACGATGTCGCGCTCGACATTCCGCGCGGCATGGTCGCTGCGCACGCGCACCGTCATCTGCTGCAGATGCGTGGTGCCGGTCATGCGCGCCATCACGCTGCTGTAGGGCAGCCACAGCGTCAGGCCGCCGCTGCTCCATAGGTCGTTTCGGGCTGTCACGCCCACCACGCGCAAGGGCACCTGACCCGCCAGCAGGGTTTGGCCGATAGGGTTTTCATGCGCCCGGAAAAAGATTTTCCGCGTCGCTGCGTCGATAACCACGTCGGCGCTCATGTGCCGTACCGCCTGCTCATCGAATTCGCGGCCCAGCGCCAGTTGCAGCCCGCGCACGCGAAAGTAGTCGGCGCTCGCCCCGACCGCAGTGGCATTTTTCTCCAGCGCCCCGCGTTGTAGCGTGAGGCTGTGCTGAACCTGCGGCGTGACGCTGTCCACGCCGGGCAAGGTCCGCACGGCCTGCGCATCGGCCACTACGAGGGTGCGCGTGCTTTCCGCGCGCCGGTCGCCCGCGCCGACGCCCGGAAAAAGCTCGATGGTGTGCGTGCCCAGGCTGTTCATGTCGCTCAGGATGCGCTGTCTGGATCCCTCGCCGAGGGCATTGACCAAGCCGACCGAGACAATGCCGATAACAATGCCCAACAGGGTCAGCGCCGTGCGCAGCCGGTGGGTCGACAAGGCTCCCAGCGCCATGCTGACGGACGCCTGCCAGCGGCTCCAGCCGCTGGCCCTGAAGCGCCCTGGCACTCGGGGGTGCGTGGTAGGCGGCCCGTCCGCTCTGGTGAGGCCGCTCGTCTCCTCGGGCGACACCGGCGCGGCTGCGCCGGATGGCTGGCTAGCGCTGTCGCGCTCGATGCGGCCATCGGCGATTTCGATGATCCGCTGCGCGTGCGCGGCCACCTGCCGATCGTGTGTGACGACGATCACGGTGTGTCCCGCAGCGTGCAGCTCCTTGAGCAAAGCCATGACCTGCGCCCCACTGAGGCTGTCGAGCGCGCCGGTGGGTTCGTCGGCCAGTATCACCTGCCCGCCGTTCATCAGCGCGCGGGCAATAGACACCCGTTGCTGCTGACCGCCTGAGAGCTGAGCGGGTTTGTGGTGCAGACGATCGCCCAGACCGAGACGTTGCAACAGCGCCTGGGCTCGCGCGCGGCGCTGGCGGGACGTCGCGCCGGCATAGAGGGCAGGCATCTCCACATTGGCCTGGGCATCGAGGTCGGCCAGCAGCTGGTAGCGCTGAAACACGAACCCGAAATGCTCGCGGCGCAGCGCCGCTCGTGCGTTGGCGTTCAAGGCTCGGGTGTCGCGACCCCGAACGCGATAGCTGCCGCGGCTCGGCTGATCCAGACAGCCGAGCAGATTCATCAAGGTGGACTTGCCCGAACCTGAAGGTCCCATGATGGCCACCATTTCACCGGGCCGGATATCCAGATTGATATCTTGGAGCACGGTGATTGCCTGTCCGGGTTCGCCAAACAGGCGCCAGACACCCCGCAGGCTGAGCAAGGGCGTGTCAGACCGGGAACTGGGCGACTCCACGGGCTGGACAGGCGCTGTCACAGTGCCAGCTCCGTCTCGGATTCGCTCGGCTGGGGTGCGCGACCCGTGATGACCTGCTCGCCCTCTTGCAGACCCTCCAGCACTTCGACCAACACGCGATTGTTCAGGCCAATGCGAACCCAACGTTCCTGGGGTGCCTGCACTGTCGCTGCATCGACCAGCACGAGCACGCGGTGGCGGCCCTGGGCGTCGCGCTCGCCCAGGGCTGCGGCCGGCATGGTGAGCACCTGCCGCACGCTGGCGACTTGAATCTCGACCTGCACCGTCATGCCCACGCGCAAGGCGCCGTGAGGATTATCGGCGGGGAGGCGGCCTAGGTAATACACAGCTTGTCCGACGGCGCTGCTGACCGGCATCCAATCGATGGTCTGCAGTCGGGTGGGGATGGCCTCGCCTTCCCGTCCGAATAGGGTGAAGCTCGCCGCCATGCCGGGGCGCACGCGCTGCAGGTCGGCCTCGGAGATCTGCGCCTCGATCTGCAAGGTGTCGATTTGCGCCAGCTTGAGCAGGGTCGGGCTGGCCTGGGTCGCGTTCAGGGTCTGGCCCTGCTCGGCGCTGAGCGCCACGACCGTGCCAGCCATCGGGGCCAGAATACGGGTGTAGGCTAACTGCGCCTGCGCTGTTTCGATCTTGATGCGCGTTTGCCGCTGCTGGGCTTTCATCATGCGCACATCGGCCTGAGCCGCCGCGAGCGCGTTTTGCGCCGCCTGCAGTTCGGCCAGCGCGATAGCTGCGTTCTTGTATAACCGGCTCTGTCTGGCCAATGTCTGCCGCGCGTACACGACAGCAGCCTGGCGCGCCTGGCCTTGCGCCTGCAGGGACTGTAAGGCCGCCTGTTCATCGCGCAAGGTGTTTTTCTGCGTGGTGTCGTCGATCTCGATCAGCAGTTGTCCCCGGCTGACCCGGTCACCCGGCTTCACATGCAGGCGCTGCACTTGCCCGGTGACTTGCGCGCCCACTTCCACCAGGAGCTGGGCGCGCAGAGTACCGACAGCGCTGACGATATCCCGCAGATCCTGACGCTGTACCGCAGCTGTCAGCCAGCCCTGGGGGGTGGCTGCCCGGTTTGACTCCAGTAAAAACCAGATCATTGCGGGCAGCAGGACCAGCGATAGCAGACCGACCACGGGTCGGGCCAGTAGGCGGTTCCACGCTGCACGGGGGTGGTTTCTGAGCGGGCCGGCGATGGTGGTTTTACTGCCCTGCGTCAGGTCAAGCTCGCTACATCGCCCCCTGGCCTTGGCCTGTGCGCGGAGAACGGCGGCGGGCAGAATGCAAGTAGTCGGTGGGGTAACGGTTGAAGTTTGCGCTGGCATGGTTTCACAGTTCTTCCAAGAAATCCCCCGGTCATAAATGGGGTATGGCATGAACTGTAACGCGCGTCTGTGCAGGTCAGGTGCGCGTTTTGTGGAGATCGTGTGGAGCGGAGTAGATTTTATCGCCGCGCGGCAACGGACTCAGGTTGCGCCAGAGGCAGGCGTATTTCGAAACAGGCGCCGCCGCCTGGCCGGTCGCTGTAGCGGGCCAGACCACCGTGCGCCTGGGCAATCGCCCGCACTACCGACAGGCCCAACCCCGAGCCGCCGGTTTCGCGACCGCGCGAACTCTCACCGCGCCAGAAACGCTCGAAAGCTTGGTCGGCCTGGGCAACGCTGAGACCGGGGCCGCGATCGAGCACCTGCAGGTATGCCTGCTCTCCCTGCACGCCGCTGACGATGCGCAGCGGTTCGCCGCCCGTGTAACGCTGGGCGTTATGCAGCAACGCCTGCAACGCTTGCTGGATGCGCCCTGGATCGGCGCGTACCGTTGCGGGCCGCAGCTCCAGCTCCAGCGCCTGGCCCTGCTCGGCCAGCAAGGGCTGGAGGACTTTTGCAACGTCGGCGGCTACCCGCGCCAGATCGCAGTCTTCGCAGGATAGGGCCAGTTGCCCGGCCTGCGCCAGCGTTAGCAAGCGCAGATCGTCCACGATGCGGGTCAGCAGGCTGGTCTGCGTCAGCAGGCCTTGTACGGCCGTTTGATCGAGCGCGAACAGGCCATCAGCCATGCCGCAGAGTCGCCCGTTGAGCACGGTCAACGGCGTGCGCAACTCATGCGCGATGGCGGCATTGCTCAAGCGGCGTTCGCGCTCGGCAGCCTCCGCGCTGTCCGCCATGGCATTGAAGTCGGCGATGAAATCCTCGATCTCCTGTACCTTCGTGGTGCCCGTGCGCCCCCGTGCGCCCGATAGACCCGCTCGCAATTGGCGGGCCACGGCGGCCAGTTCGACCAGCGGTTGCGCCAGCCGTCGGGCGCGCCAGAACCCGACAGCCCCGCCGGCCATCACGCCCAGCGCCAGCGATCCGGCGGTGATCCAATCGACGTAAAGTTGTGCGTCGATGCGCTCCAAGGCTGTCAGCAGCTCCGCCGACATCGGTTCCTGCTCCGCGTGCAGCTCCTCGCGCAGGTTTGGCGGCAAACGGCTTTCTTGATACAGGCTGATCGCACTGAAGGCCAGCCAGTTCAACAGAAGCATCACGCTCAAGGCAACCGCCGCCGCCAGCGCCGCCAGACGCGCCAGCTCGCCCCCCAGGCGGCGCATCACGTCGAGCGCTCCAGTCGATAGCCGACGCCGCGCACGGTGGCGATCCGCACATCGGCCTGCGCGGCGTCGAGTTTGCGGCGCAAATTGGAGATATGGCTGTCCACCGTGCGCTCTAAGGCATCACTGTCTTCCAAACAGGCATCCAGCAGATCGGCGCGGGTGTATACCCGGCCCGGGTGTGTTAGCAAGTGCGCCAGCAAGCGGTACTCACTGAGAGTCACATCCAACGCCTGGCCCTTCACGCTGGCCCGGTGGGCCCGTTGGTCTAGGCTAAGCGCGCCCAATGCCGTGTTGCTCTGCCCTGGGGCCGAGGTGCGGCTGCGCCGTAACACCGCCTGTACCCGTGCGACCACTTCCTTGGGGTTAAAAGGCTTGGTGACATAATCGTCGGCGCCAATACGCAGCGCGGAGAGCTTGTCCAGATCGTCGGCCAGCGCGCTGATTACGATCACGGGTAACTGCGAATCCACCCGCAATTGCGCGAGCACCTCGAAGCCATCGCGTTTGGGAAGCTTAAGATCCAGCAACATCAGGTCGGGCGCAAATCGCCGTGCATAGAGCAAAGCCACCTCGCCATTGTTAGCGATCTGCACCCGGAAGTCAGCCTGCCGCAGATAGGCGCTTAGAATATCGGCGATTTCTGGATCATCCTCGACGACCAGGATGAGAGGACGACAAACGGAGGTTGAGGTGGAATTCAAGCTCGCATCCTTAAAAACGATATAGGCGTCAACGGGCTGAACGTCCGTGAGCCGCCGCGCGCCTCAAGATTGGCAAAACCTTCCTATACGCCGCCCTGCAAGCCGCGAGTGAAACCGGCCCCCGACATTCCGCGCGGCCGCCCTCCGAAAACGATACAGTGGCCGCAAACCAGCCCGCCACCCCATGAGCCAAATCATTCTGAAATTCACAGTTGAGCTAGAAGCTATGCGGATGATTTCAATCCGTCGTGGCCAGATGTAATCGGTTGCCCAGCACGCTTCTCGTCGGCAGGTGACCGAGGCATCTTACGCTTTGAACGGATTCCAAATCCGCAGGGTTCCGAGGGTCCAACCGTCCTGGAGATCTTCTGTCACCAGCCGATCCGCCCGTGCGGCCAAGGCAGTTTCCACGATCAGGCTATCCCACAGGGACAGCCGGGCGTCGATGCTACGTTGGATGCCGCGGGTGACCAAGGCACTGGTAATGGTCGTCACCGGGTACGTTTGAAAATGGGTCACCGCTTGCAACGCCTGCTCGGGCTGCAGGGGTCGTCCCAGCTTGCGCGTGACCGTGACGTAAAACTCTTGCAGCACCTGGGTGCTCAACCGGAGGTTTGCCGGCTCGCGAAATACTCGCTCGGCCACAGCTTTTTTGGCGGGCGCATCGACATCAAATAAATACACCAACACGTTGGTGTCGAGAAACCACACCTCATCGCTCATGCAACTCATCCCGCGTCCAGGTGCGTGTGTCTCGCCCAGCTTGGCATTGCTCGGCCAGCGCTAACAGCGAGTCCAACGACCCCTGACGTTGCCGCCGGAGTTCATCTGCTTGGGCATAAACGATGAGATAGCGGGCCAACACGGCATTGACCGAGGTCTCTTCTTCCAAGGCCCTCATCCGCGCCCGTTTCAGGACTTCGTCATCCACGGTGATGGTTAGATTCGTCATAAACAATCTTCTCCGTATTACACGAAATCAGTGTAGCACGAAATCAAGGTAGGCTAAAATAGAAAGATCTCCATTTCACCGTGGATCAGGAAGATTAAATTGTTGTTTTATTGTGAGGAACTGTTAATTACCATAGAAAACTGCCCAAGGATCTGGGGTGATCACCATCAAAAAGTTTCCACCCCAGAGATATGAAACGATCTGGTTTTTTAGCCGGAGTAACTTGGGGTGTTGGGGATGGACGCCGTGCCTTACAATCCCTCAGACCCGCCCCTTCCAATGAGCCGCCTTTCAAAACCTGTAACCCGTGAAGACAGGCTCTCAGTCTTCATCCTCCTCATCCAGTACAACGATTTTCCGCTGCGGCACCGTTTTGGGGTCGACGGTGATCGGACGGTAAATTTCCACTCGGTCGCCGTCAGCGAGCGATGCGGTTAGCTGGGTGATTTTGCCGAAGACGCCGACTTTGTGCTTCTGCAAATCCAGCTCCGGGCAGCGCGCCAAGATGCCGGATCGCTCGATGGCGTGCAGTACCGTGCTGCTTTCCGGCACATCCAACGACAGCCAGACTTGCAGGGCCGGTTCGGTATAAGCGACGCTGACTTGCATGATGTTTCTCCGTTCGAATGGATGAATTGAGTGGATTCGCTCCAGCGTCAGATGGAGGACGCCGAGGGTTGCCCCTTCGGCGCGAGCGCGGCGGCGCTTTTCTCTGATCGCCGTTGCCGCCGCTCCAGCACCCGCTTACCGGCCAGCAGAAAACCCAGCACCAAAAAGCCGCCAGGGGGCAACAGCATCAATAAAAAACCCTTGTAATTCGGGACCAAGGTGGTTTCCAGAAAGAAAAAGCCGTCACCCAACAGCAGCGAGGCGTGAGCGAATAAGGTGCCACTGCCCAGAATCTCGCGGCAACCGCCGATCAAAATAAGGGCCAAGGTATAGCCCAGACCCATGGCCAAACCATCGGCCGCCGACGCTGGCACCGCGCGTTTCGAGGCGAAGACCTCGGCCCGACCCAGTACCGCACAGTTGACCACGATCAGTGGAATGAACAAGCCCAGCACCTTGTACAGTTCGTGCAACCAAGCGTTGATCGCCATGTCAGCCAGCGACACCAGCGCGGCGATCAGAAGCACGAAAACCGGAATGCGCACCTCTTGGCTGATCAGGTTGCGCAAACTGGCGATAACAATGTTAGAGGTCAATAAAACACCGGTGGTCGCCAACCCCATGCCCAGACCATTGGTGGCGGTTGTGGTCACCGCCATTAGCGGGCAGAGGGCCAGCATTTGGGAAAAGACGACGTTGTTGTTCCACAGGCCGTCGGCGAGAATGCTACGATAGCCCTCGTTCATAAACGCTTTTCTCCCGCAGGAACCGATGTGGTGGAGGCGGTTTGGGCCGGGGCTTCATCCAGCAACAAGGCCCGGTGAGCGGCGAAGAACTCCAACCCGCCCTTGACCGCTTTCATCACCGCGCGCGGGGTAATGGTGGCCCCGGTAAACTGGTCGAACGCGCCGCCGTCTTTCTTCACTCCCCATTTTTCTGGTTGCGGATCGGTCAACGAGCGGCCGGTGAAGCTTAAAATCCAGTCGGATTTACTCAGTTCGATTTTGTCGCCCAGGCCCGGCGTTTCGCTATGGCTGATCACCCGCACCCCCAGCAGCGCGCCGGCGCGATCCACTCCAATGGCAATCACCATCGCCGTGTTGCCGTAGCCCGGCGCTCTAACCTGATAACACACCGCTTGCACCTGCCCGCCGCGCCGCGCCCGATACACCGTCATCGTTTCGCCAGCGCTGTCCTTGACGCTTACGGTATCGCGGGTCAGGTCGTTATCGTAATAAGCGGCGGGCACCACTTGCTGCAAGGTGACTTGCAAATCCTCCAATTGCCGGCGGGCGATGTCGGCGCGGGTCAGATGGTCGGCGACGCCGATGGCGGCGCTGGTCAGAAGCGCCACGCTGCCCAGCAAGACGACGTGATAGATCAGCCGCTGGCGATACTCCGGCTTGAGCAACGCCCAGTTCATTCGGCGTCTCCGGATTCAGCGGTCCGGCGCTTGGAGCGCTCCGGCACCGGCCGCGACTGTCCGCGCCAGGTGCGGCCGTAGATGCGCGGGCGCACGTAATGGTCGATTAGCGGGGTCGCCGCGTTCATCAGCACCACCGCAAAGGCTACCCCCTCCGGGTAGCCGCCCCAGGTGCGGATAACGTAAATCAGCGCCCCGCAGCCCGCGCCGAACAGAATTTGGCCCAGTTTGGTGGTGGGGGAGGTGACCGGATCGGTGGCGATGAAAAACGCCCCCAGCATCAGGCCGCCCGACAGCAAATGCACTTCCGGTCCGGCGAAACGTCGCGGGTCGACCAGATGCAGGCTACCCGAAAGGATCAGCACCGCCACCAACAGGGCGACCGGGATGTGCCAACCGATCACCCGCCGCCACAGCAACCACAAGCCGCCGAGCAGGATCAGCAGTTCGGAAGTTTCGCCGGCGCTGCCGCCGCTCCAGCCGATCCCCGCCAAACCGGGCTGATAGTGGCCCAAAATCTGGCCGAGTTCGCGCGACAGGCCGAGTTCGGTGCGGATGCGGCCCAGCACGGTCGCGCCGCTCACCGCGTCGATGTTGGGAATGCCGGCAAAAGTGATCGCCAGCCCTTCCAGAAAACCGGGCGCTTGGCTGGAGAAAAGCGGGCGCGGTTCCAGCCACAACGTCATCTCGACCGGGAACGACACCAGCAGCATGACCCGCGCCAGCATGGCCGGGTTGAACAGGTTTTGGCCGATGCCGCCGAACACCTGTTTGCCGACCACGATGGCGAACGTGCCGCCGACCGCGCCGATCCACCACGGGGCCCACGGCGGCAGCGACATGGCGAGCAACACTCCGGTCAGCAAGGCGGAACCATCGCTTAGAAACGGCCGCAACGGCTGGCCGGCCAACCGCAAGCAGGCCGCTTCGGCCAGCAGACAGGCCAAAATCGTGACCATCAACAGATTCAGCGCCGGCCAGCCGAACAGGATAACGCCGTACAGCAGCGCCGGCGCGACCGCCGCCAGCACCAACGCCATAAGGCGCGGCACGCTATCGGGCGCGTGGGCGTGGGGGGCGCTGGTCGGAAAGAGGGTCACGCCGCCGCTCCGGTCTTAGCTCGCGCCTTAGCCTTGGCCGCGAGCTTTTCCGCTTGGCGCCGCGCGGCGGCCTCGGCCTTGGCCCGTTCTTCCCGCGCCAGCCGCGCTTGCCGCTGATCCAGCAGACGGCGGGTTTCCTTGGCTTTCTGCTCGGCGCGCTGGCGGATTTCGAGCGCGCCGCGCGCGTAGTCGAAATATTGCACCAGCGGAATGCGCGAAGGGCAGGCATAGGCGCAGGAACCGCAACTGATGCAGTCGATCAAGCCGAACGCCAGCGCGCCGTCCAGATCGTCGCGGCGGGCGCGTTTGGACATTTCCAGCGGCATCAACCCCATCGGGCATGCTTCGACACAGCGCCCGCAACGGATGCACGGCGAAGGCTCGACCGTTAGGGTCTCGGCGGCGGTCAGCGCCAAAATGCCGTTGGTCCCTTTGACGATAGGCACTTGGGTTCCCGGCAGCGGTTGGCCCATCATCGGGCCGCCCATCAGCAGGCGGGCGGCAGCGGGCGCGCCGCCGCAGAAAGCCAACAGATCGTCCACCAGCGCGCCGATGGGGGCTTCCAGATTTTGCGGCCGGACGACCGCGCCGCCGGTGACGGTGACGATCCGCGAGATCAAGGGATGCGCCTGGCGAAGGGCGCGATGCACGGCATAGGCGGTGCCGACGTTGTGCACCAGCACCCCGGTATCGGTGCCGCGCCCGCCGGCCGGGGTTTCCAAGCCGGTCAGCAGTTGGATCAACTGCTTGGCCGAACCGGCGGGATAGCGCGCCGGCACCACCGCCACCTGAATATTACGGTCATGTTGACAGGCCGCTCGCATTTGGGCGGCCGCCTCCGGTTTGTTGTCCTCGACGGCAATCACCGCGCGCGGCGCTTGCAGAGCGTGCAGCATCAGCCGCACGCCATCGACGATGGGCTCGGCCCGCTCGCGCATTAGGCGGTCGTCGCAAGTCATGTACGGCTCGCATTCCGCGCCGTTGACCGCCAGGGTGTGCACCTTGGCCTGTCGCGCCTTGCCGAGCTTGAGCGCCGCCGGAAAATTTGCACCGCCCATGCCGACGACCCCGGCCGCGCCGATGCGGTCGGCGACCGCTTCCGGCTCCAGGGCAAACGGATCGGGCGGCGGCTCCCGCTCCACCCATCGGTCCTCGCCGTCGCTGTCCAGCATGATGGTCGGCAGCGACAATCCGGAGGCGTGCGGCGCGGTGAATTCGCCGACGGCGACCACCGTCCCGGAGGTCGGCGCGTGCACCGAGGCTGAAACTCCGCCGTGCTCGCGGCCGAGCAATTGGCCCTTGCCCACTTTATCGCCGGCTTTAACCACCGGCAGCGCCGCCCGGCCGGTGTGCTGTTGCAGGGGCACGTAAAGCCGAGCGGGCATGGGTAACTCCCGAATCGGTTGCTCGGCGCTCAGATGCTTCTGGCCAAGCGGATGTACCCCACCCCAAAAATCGAATAATTTCATATGGCTATACTCCAAAACTCAGCATCGGTTTCGGCCAGTGCCAAGTTTTTAAGGTGGTGGCGACCGGGCGCAGTTGCAGGCATTCGGTCGGGCAAACGTCCACGCATAGGCCGCATCCGATGCAGGCGTCTTGAATCACGCCGTGAATCTGCTTGGGCGCGCCGATAATGGCGTCGGTGGGGCAGCGCTTGCCGCAATGCGCGCAGCCGATGCAGGTCGCCTCATCGACCGAGGCCAGCAGCGGCGGACCGCCCGTCGCGCCGTCCACCGCCACCCCCAGTTTTGCCGCCAGCGTTTGCGCCAGCGGCGGACCACCCGGCGGGCAGAGGGTGACGGCGGCCTTGCCGGCGGCCAGCGCCTCGGCCGCGCCGCCGCAGCCCGGATAGCCACACTGCCCGCAATTCACGCCGGGCAGTAATTGGAGGATCTCTTCGTGCAGGGGATTGCTCTCCACCCGCAGATAACGGGCGGCCAAGCCGAGCAACCCGCCCATGCCGAGGCCCAACAAGGTCATAATGAAGACGGCGGCGATCATGGTGCAGGCTCCTGATAAACGTGATGCGATGGCGGGCGGCGCGCTTGCGACCGTGGCGGTAAAACGCGCTAGCGGGCCGGTAGGCCAGCGAACCCCATGAAGGCCAGGGCCAGCAGCCCGGCGGCGATAAAGCCAATCGGCGCGCCGGCGAAGGTTTCCGGCACGCTGGCCAGCGCCAGCCGCTCGCGCAGCCCGGCGAACAGCACCAGCACCAGGGTAAAACCCAGAGCCGATCCGAAACCGAACAGCAGACTTTCCAACAAGCCGTTCGGCTGCTGGATGTTGAGCAGCGCCATCCCGAATACAGCACAGTTGGTAGTGATCAGCGGCAAATAGATGCCGAGCACCTGGTACAGCGCGGGGCTGGCCTTGCGCACGAACATCTCGGTAAATTGCACCAAGCCGGCGATCACCAGGATGAAGGTGAGAATCCGCAGGAACTGAATGTCGAAGGGAATCAGCACGTAGCGCTCCAGCAACCAGCAAATCGACACCGCCAGCGTCAGCACGAAGGTGGTCGCCATGCCCATGCCCAAAGCTTGGTCGATTTTGTTGGACACGCCCATGAACGGGCACAACCCCAGGAACCGAACCAGCACTACGTTGTTGACCAACGCCGTGCCCAATAGGATGAACAGGTAATCGCGCATGGTGGCCTCCGCGTTATGAGCGGTCTTCGGCAGCAATCATGCCAACGCGGCGCTCCGCCACCGTTTGTTTCGCAATCAAGCGGTTATCACCGTTTATGCCACCTGCTTGGGCCGCGCGGTTGTCAGGTTCGCGACATTGCCCCACACCGATGGAGTTCGATTGTGGGGTATGCCGCAAAGCGCTCGCCTGGGGTGCAACCCCCGCGCGGAACGACAAGGCCCACTCCAAGCGGCTGATTCCGCTCGCCACCCGCACGGGAGCCCGCCATCGCGACACTGGTCACGGTTTTGCATGGTTGAAGTTGTCGATCACCCTTTCCTTCCACTGTCCCAGCGCCGAGTACGCCCATGACCCCGCAAAATGATCGCAGCATCTTCGGCCGCTCCTCTCCGGACACTGATGCTGACGGCGGCGGTTCGCCCACCGAGCATTTGCTGTCTTGGGTGTTCCCCAAGATCGTGGATCAGCTGACCACAGCCGTTTGCCTGACCGATACTGAAGCTCGAATTCTTTATGTTAATCAAGCTTTTACTGAGGTTACCGGCTATAGTCCCGCCGAGGTGATCGGCAATAACACCGCGATGCTGTCGGATCAGTGCACCCCGCCTCGGGTTTACGAACAGATGTGGCGGCAGATCAGGCGCGGCCGGCCTTGGACGGGCCTGCTGGCCAACCGCAGCAAGCGGGACGCGGTGTATTTGGCCGAGTTGACCGTGTTGCCGGTGTGCGACGAACACGCGCGGACCGCCTGTTTCCTCGGCGTTTACCGCGACGTGACCGCCGTGCACCATCTGGAACAGCAGGTGCACTATCAGAAGGCATTGATCGAATCGATGGTGGACGCCGCCCCGGCGGTGATCGTCTTGCTCGACGAAAGCGGCAAGGTGATTCTCGACAATCACGAGTACAAAAAGCTGGTGGGCGATTTGCGGGTGCGCGAGCCGGCCGCCGAATTTTTAAGCGCCCTGCGCGAATCGCTGGGCGAGGGTTATGCGTGGGACGACCGCGCCAAACAAGATTTTCACGAGCGGGAGGTGTGCTTCGATCCCGGCGGCCGGGGTCAACCGCGCTGGTTTTCCTGTTCCGGCGTGTGGTTTCGCGAGCGGGATAGCAATATCGCGCACTTCTTCAAACCGGTCCGACAAAGCTATCTGCTGTTGATGGCCAACGACATTACCGCGCTCAAGCGCCAGCAGGAAGCGGTGGGAATGAACGCCATGCGCGCGCTGCTGGCCGAGCAAGAGCGCGTCCGCAGCATGCGCGAGGCGCTGCAAGCCGCCATTTTTCAAATGCAGGGACCCTTGAATCTAATCGCCGCCGCCCGCGACCTGCTCCAGCGGCGCGGCGATCAAGCGGATCCGGCGCTGCGGCACGCTTTGCATCAGGCCACCACCGCCGGCCAAGCCGCGCTGGAACGGCTGCGCGCCTTGATTCCCGAGGTGCCGGCGGAGGCCGTAACGCCGGTCAACGTCAACCAGCTGCTGCGCGAGACATTGGAACTGTGCAAGCAGCGGCTGCTGGCCGGGGGCACGGTGGTCGATTGGAAACCCGCGCCGCTGCTGCCCGCCGTCACAGCGCGGACTGGCCGCTTGCGCGGCATGTTCAAGCAACTGCTCGACAACGCGCTGGATGCGATGGAGGGCAACCGCCAAAAACCTCGCGAGCTGCGCATCGCCACCGAGGGCAGCGATCAAGCGGTGCGGGTCACCATCGAGGATACCGGTTCTGGCATTGCTCCCGAATTGCACTGGCGAGTTTTCGAGCCGTTTTTCACCACCAAGCGCGCGGCGGTTCATACCGGTCTAGGGCTGGCGCTGGTCCAGGAAGTCGTCAACGAACAACGCGGGGTAATCGATCTCGATGCCGGTTACACCGGCGGCTGCCGGTGGCATGTCATGTTGCCCATCCAACATCCCGACGGTTCTTGACCGATCCTTGGAGGGCGCGTGATAGACCGCTCTGAATTGCTGGAAATCGAACTGTCCACCTTGTTCAGCGTGAGCCGGATCCTCAGCCAACCCTATCAAATGGACGAGATGCTGGAACGGGTGCTGCAAGTCCTGCACGATCGCGGCGAGCTGTTGCGCGGCGTGGTTTCGCTGGTGGACCCGGACAGCGGCGCGCTGCTGGTGAGCGCGGTGCACGGTCAGATTTCACCGCCCGACGGCCAGCCCGTCCGCTATTTTCCGGGTGAAGGGTTGCTGGGCATGGTGCTGGAACGCGGCGAACAGGTGGTGTTGCCGAGAATCGCCGACGAACCGCGCTTTCTAAACCGACTGCGCCTGTACGACCGGGAATTACCGTTCATCGGCGTGCCGATTCGGGCCGGACCCAACACCTACAGCGGGGTGCTGGCGGCGCAGCCGCCCTGCCGCGACCAATGGCTGCAAGACCGCGCCCGCTTTCTGGAAATGGTCGCCAATCTAATGGCGCGCAGCGTGCGCGCCGCCGCCGAAGTCGAACGCGAGCGTACCGCGCTGACGGCCGAGCGCGATACCTTGCGGCGGACGGCGCGTCGGAACCACGGTTTCGACAGCATCGTCGGCCGCAGCCAGCCGATGCAGCGAGTTTTCGAACAGGTGAGGCAAGTGGCGAAATGGAACACCACCGTATTGATTCGCGGAGAATCCGGTACCGGCAAGGAATTGATCGCCTGCGCCATTCATTACAACTCGCCGCGCGCCGCCGGACCGCTGCTGAAGTTGAACTGCGCCGCGTTGCCGGACAACCTCCTGGAATCCGAGTTATTCGGGCATGAGAAAGGCGCGTTTACCGGCGCGTTCAACCAACGCAAGGGCCGCTTCGAGCAGGCCCACGGCGGCACGCTGTTCCTGGATGAGATCGGCGATATCTCGCCGGCGTTTCAGGCCAAGCTGTTGCGGGTGTTGCAGGAAGGCGAGTTGGAGCGGGTTGGCAGCAGTCAAACCTTTCGAGTGGACGTGCGGATCATCGCCGCCACCAACCGCGATTTGGAGGCGGCGGTGGAAGCCGGCGACTTCCGGGAAGATTTATATTACCGGCTCAATGTGATGCCAATTTTCATGCCGGCGCTGCGCGAGCGCCCCGAGGACATTCCCGAACTGGCGCGCTTTCTGGTGGAACGAATCGGCAGGCAACAGGGGCGGACACTGGCCATCAGCGACAGCGCCATCCGTGCGTTGATGCGGCATTCTTGGTTGGGCAACGTGCGCGAATTGGAGAATTGCCTGGAGCGGAGCGCGATCATGAGCGCCAGCGGGATCATCGATCAGGATGTGATCGAATTCAATGGATTCAACCCGCGCGGCGCCGGCCCGATGTGGTCCGCTCCGTCCACTAGAATCGATCTGGATACTCCCGATCTCGGCGAGCGGGAGCGGGTGATCGCGGCGCTGGAACAAGCGGGTTGGGTGCAAGCGAAGGCCGCCCGGTTGCTGGGCATGACGCCGCGCCAGATCGCCTATCGCGTTCAAATTCTCGATATCAAGATGCGGCGATTGTAATGTCAGACCTCGCAAAGCCCCGCCAGAGTTCTCTTGCCCTGGCGGGGCGGGTGCTAGCCCCGCCGCCCTCGCGTTCGGATTGGCTCCGCTAACGGGTGCGAGGGCCGAACTTCCGAAGAGGTACCCGACAAAATCGCCGCTTTGTCGCTAACGGAGCAAGCGGTTTTCAGACGGGGAAACGTCCGTTAAGACGTCGGGCGCTTGCCAAACCGCGATTCTGGATCGGATGATGTGTCGGCTCGTCGGGAGCCAATGCGGCGGCCCTCACGAACCCACCCGCAACGCTTCAGATCCGACGCGGTTTCACGTCATGACGTGGTTCGAACAGTTGACTGGCTTTAGCGAAAAATCTCCCGACCAGGTCCGCCGGCAGCTTCGCATCGAAGGGGAAAATTTGCGCTCTTTGGCCAACGGCGCGCGTTATCGTTATGGTCGGCTGGAACTTCCCTCCCTGCAGGAATTGCGGCACCGGGTTGGCGCGAGTGCGTTTGAAAGCGAGCCGTTCGCGATCAGGGAACTCGTGGCCGACGTGCGAGACGCGCACGCCGATCCCGCTCACGCGGGCGCGCTGTTTCAAGTCGCCTCGCAATTCAACCTGCTGGAAATGATCTCTCCGCGCGTCACGCCCGAACAAGGCGTCGGCATTTATGAAAACGACCGCACCCAAGGCCCGGCTTGCGCCATCGCCGCCGGGGCGGGCACGATCTTCCGCAACTACTTCGTCCGCGTGCAAGGACAGTCGGGACAATCGGCGCGGCGTCAAATCGACTGCGCGGCGGATCTTGGCGCGGCCCTGGGAAACGCCAACCATTCGTTATGGAAGATGCAAAACGGGTATGTGGTGACCTCGCG
>ERZ761602.610-NODE-610-length-74726-cov-11.260288_pt1 | contig 74726 bp, 70 predicted proteins | sample MGYA00512165_ERZ761602 | MGnify/ENA primary metagenome ERZ761602 (study PRJEB28899, sample SAMN02445085) | bioreactor sludge metagenome | biome: EBPR sludge; isolation source: Thorneside wastewater treatment plant | place: Australia: Brisbane, Thorneside...
AAGTTGTAGATGCCGCCCTTGCCGTCCTTGTCGCCGGGGTACCAGTTCTGGACCGTGGAGTACTTGATGGTGGCGTCGTCGAGGGCGACGAGTTCGACCACCGCTGCGTGCAGTTGGTTCTCGTCGCGCTTTGGCGCGGTGCAGCCCTCGAGATAGCTGACGTACGCGCCCTCCTCGGCGACGATCAGGGTCCGCTCGAACTGGCCCGTGTTCTGGGCGTTGATGCGGAAGTAGGTGCTGAGTTCCATCGGGCAGCGGACGCCCTTGGGCACGTACACGAACGAGCCGTCGCTGAACACGGCGCAGTTGAGCGTGGCGAAGTAGTTGTCGCTGTACGGCACGACCGAACCGAGGTACTTCTGGACGAGTTCGGGGTGCGCGCGGATGGCCTCGCTCATCGAGCAGAAAATGACGCCAGCCTCGCGGAGCTTTGCCTTGAACGTCGTCGCGACCGAGACGCTGTCGAACACGGCGTCCACGGCCACGCCGGAGAGCATCTTCTGTTCTTCGAGGGGGATGCCGAGCTTCTCGTAGGTGCGCAGCAACTCGGGATCGACTTGGTCGAGGCTCTCAAGCTGTGGCTTCTGTTTGGGCGCGGAGTAGTAGGAGATCGCCTGAAAGTCCACCGGGGTGTACTCGACGTTGTGCCACTTGGGCTCCTTCATGGTGAGCCAGTGGCGGTACGCCTTGAGGCGCCATTCGAGCATCCACTCGGGCTCGCCCTTGATAGCGCTCAGGCGGCGGATGACGTCTTCGTTCAGGCCGGGTTCGAACGTCTCTTGCTCGATGTCGGTGACGAATCCCCATTGGTAATCGCGTTCGGCGACGCTTTCGAGCAGCTGCGTGTCTTGGTCGGATGCGACCGGTGTCGTGGTGGTTTCCATAGGTTCGTTCGGCCCAAGCCCTCCCGGCGAGTCGCCGGCTACGCCTGTCCGTCCTTGTTCTACGCCGCGAGGATACCGCGAATCTGCACTGTGGGGTCAGGATTGGAGTCGCCGCGCCGCGATGGCTCCGCCCACATAGACAAGAGATACGAGCGCGCAGAGGTAGAGGAACCAGTCGCCGACCACACGGTAGGGCGTCGGTCGCGATCGAAGGTCCACCTTGCGCACCACGACTTCCTCCGTCCCCACTCCCGCGAGGTGTTCTATGCGTCCGTACGCATCAACGAACACGCTGAAAGCCGTGCACTCGGCGCTCACCAGTGGCAGCCCGAGTTCAGCCGCGCGGAAAGGGTTGTAGGCGGTGTGCAAGCCCTGCACCGTGCCAAACGGTGCGCGCGGGTCTTGGGTCGGCAGGGCCAGAAGCACCGGGTCCAAGGATGCCGTCTCGCGCATGATCCGGGGGAAGCACGAGTCAAAGCAGACGTTCAGCCCGATCCGTCCGATGGGAGATTCGACCACGACGGGGGCGGCGCCCGCGAGGCGTCGAAACCGCTCGCCCGCAAACGGCTTGCGCTTGTAGTACCGGTCGCTTTCCCCCGAGGCGCTGAAGAGCGCTGCGGCGTTTCTGGGCAAGGGCTCGTGCGCGTCCTCGAACGTCGTCACGAAGGGTGGCTGCGAGTCGGCCTTGGCGAGGGCCACCAAAGCTTCGGTGTCGTCGCCCGCTGCGATTTCGAGCCCGCTCAGCTCGGGCCAGATCACGAGGTCGGCCCCGAGTTCGCCCGCTTTGCGATTGAGCGCCGTCAGTTGCTCGAGGTCGTTGGACTCCGTCTGGACGATGCCGACCATCGCCTCGCCCCGCGACACACCCTCGCCGACGATGAGGTTGACGCCGAGGCCCACCAAGACAAGGAGCAAGGCAACGGCAAACGGCGGCAGGAACGCGCGAGCGGAGCGGAGTTCGATGGCGTGCGCAACGCCGAGATTCGCAAGCCAGACCACATAGCTGCACACCCAAATGCCGCCGAAGGAGGCCATCCCGACGACCCACGGAACCTGAGACTGGGTCAACGCAAGGTGGGCCGGCAAGAGCGGCAGCAACCCCGCCTCGAAGGCGACCGCAAGCGCGGCCGCGGCGAGCGGGTACCAAGCAGTCCTGTTGCTCGTAACGCCCACGGTCACGCACGTCGCGCTCACGGCCAAGCCGAAAATGACGAAGCCGAGGTAGTTCCAGCGCGGGTTCCCATCCAGGATTGCGGGCGCGTACAGCAATCCCATGCGGCTGATCTGCGCGGCGGCGAGCACGGTCGCCATCGCTCCCGCAAACGACCACGCCACGCCGCGCCCCCTGGCCCACACCAAGGTGGGAACCAGGCAGAGGAAGCCGAGTGGCCAAACGCCTTTGGGCGGCAGCGAGGCGACGAGCAATACGGCCGACAGGCACGCTGCGACCGACCCCAAGAGGGCTGCCTTCAGCACACCTTGCAGACGCGCAGCCATGCGATCCAGTCTAACACCTCCCCGTTATGCGACGTGATGTAGACATGTCTCGTTCGATTCGAACTACTTCAAGGAGCTCGCGACGCCGAATTGGCTGACCTGCTCGATGCCATAGAGCTTTGCGAGCGTTGGCCATCAACCCCGGATCATTGGGACGCTGCGGCAGGCATCGCGCGAGAGTTGCGCAAGCGGGGGCGAAACATCCCCGTCAGCGACATCCTGATCGCGCTGTGTGCAATCACCAACAAGGCATCGTTGCTGGCCCGCGACAGACACTTCCGAATGATTCAGGAGGTCTTGAACGAACTAGAGTTGGCCAGTGCCTGAGCGCTGGCAGGCCGTTCCTAGCCCTACCAACTCCCGCCGCCGCCGCCGCCGAACCCGCCTCCGCTGAACCCGCCGCCAGAACTGAATCCCGAAGAGCCGCCCGAAGACCCGGACGAACGCGGGGGAGTCGTCGCCGCCGAACCCACCGAGCGACCGATGTCGTTCATGTCGCTGGCGAAGTCGTGCAGGTAGAAGTGGCCGTAATGACCCGAATGGTGGTACCAGGACGGCGGTTCCTTGACGATATCGTCAAACGCGCGCGACCACTCCGACACCAAGCCGAACGCGACGGCATGGGGCAAGTACTCCTCGAACATCAGGGCATCGGGCTGTTTCTTCTGCATCCAATCGAGCTCGTTCAGGCGGGCCCGGCGAATGAACTCCTCGAAGCCGCGCACGTTGCGGTGAGCGATGGCCCCCGCCTTGGTGCGCTTGGGCATCTGCATGGCGAACGGAATCGCAATGATCACGCCCAGAATCCCGCCGATGATCGAGGGCAGCAACTCGCCCGTGATGACCAGCGCCAAGAACCCGAGCACGCCGACGACCACGATCGAGCCGAAGACCCACCAACCGCGGACGGAATTGGGATTCTTCTTGTAGTAGCCGTGCGAGACCAGGGCGTTGTAGAGTGCGCCCTTCAACGTGTGGATGGAAGGGGCGACGTGCGTGCTGAGATCGGCAGACGTGACGAGGTCGCCGCACTTCTTGAGCGACGACAGCAGGTCGCGCTGGAACTCGTTGAGCGAGGCGTCGGCCTCCTTGCCGGTCAAGTGCATGTCCGCAGTCCGCTTCTTGAACACGAGCCCCTCTTCCTTGGGATGGAACGTGAGGTAGCCCTTGACGGCCAATTCGACCAGGCCCGCGACGATGTCCCGGGTGTCCACCTTTTCGTCGAGGATCGTGCCGCACTCGGGGCCGGTCAGGCCATCGGGCGGCTCGAACTGGACGGCCACAGGACCGGTTTGAGCGTCTCGCCCATGCCTCAGCCACATCAAGAACATCCCCAGGAACACCAGGATCGGGATGCCGAAGCCCATGTTCGCCTGGATGGTGCGCAGCACCACGGTGGTCCAACTCGGCCGCTGCACCGCGCCTTCGGGGAGCTGAAGCACCACGGTCAGGCCGTTGTAGGGGGGCAGAGGTGCCGCTCGGTTGCCGGTGAAATCGTTGTCCGAGAGCGTGATCTGAGTCGCGTCTTCCTCTCTCGCGCCGCTGCGGTTGTCGCGATCCACGTCGAGCGAATCGCGCGATCCATAGGCACCGGCGAACACGCGGGCGCGCAGGATGCCCTCTTTCTGCTCTTCGGGATAGACGACTCGGAACGATGCGGCTTGGATCGTCGTGTCCCACTCGGGGCCGATGACGTTCCAGTAGAGTTCGACAGCGCCTCCCTGCCCGGCCCACCCTTCGGGACGGTCGAACCAGTTGAGCGCGCCGACAGCCTTGTACTGGATGACGTAGGTCTTGCGGGTGCCAGGTTGAAGGAACACGTCGGCATCGCCCATCCGGACCCGTAGGTTCTCGCCCTCTCGCGTCACCTTGGTCGTGATGGGCTGGTCGTCTTCGTCGGTCACCGAGATGCCGGTGATCGCGACTCGGCGACGTCCACGCCACGAATCGGTAGGGTAGTCGACCGGGATCACGCGGAAGATGCCGCGCCGCTGCTCGTTGAACAGCACGTCGATGCGCTCCTCAACCTCCACGGTGTCGGTCTTCTGCATCGTGATCGTCACGTCGTACGACTCGATCACATAGGGCAATGCGGGAACGTCCTCGGCCTGAGCCCACGAGGCCGCGAGGCAACCCGCGAGCGCCGTCACCGTCAGGGTGAATCGGAGGAGGAACGCGATGGGCACAGACGCGCGGTTCATGTCGCGGTCATTATCGCAGAACCTGAGGGCTCCTCATTGGTCTAGTACAATGTCTCTCGGTCGCCTCCGTAGCTCAGCGGATAGAGCAACTGCCTTCTAAGCAGTGGGTCGTGGGTTCGAGTCCCGCCGGGGGCGCCAAGATTTCGAGGCCTCCATAGCCGGGCCGAACAACTCGTCTTGGATCGAGCGTCTCGCGACGACCCTGCTGATCCGGCCCGCGCCTCGGTTGGCGAAGGAAGCGTCTGCCTCCAGGGCATTGAGACTTCGACGCGGCCACTTCAACCGCGAAGGGAGCGTCGCCCCCCTCGTGAACCGTCAGATTGCCCTTGGTTTTCGGAACCGCCATTCGGCTATGTGTCCGAAGAGAACCGGTGGGGGGGCACGTCGCGACGGCCCCGTGGAAGATTGTCCATGAAAGTCCTCTCAAAACTCGTCGTAGCGCTGGTTGCTCAAGCAAGTTTGGCTTTGGCGGGCCCTGGCTGATTCCGTCTTGAGGGTCAGGTAGACCAGTCATGCGTCCCGTAGTCCGATTCGCAACATATGGCGAGCAAATTCGTTGACAAGGCGGGCCCGGAGTTCAGGGTGTTGAATCCAAAACCATATGTTGTCCAGCCCGCACACGGACTTATCGGTGACGGCCATACCATTCGTCTGTCCAGCGAACTGGATTGGTACCGAAGTGAGGTTCTCTAGCAACACCAGATGGTCGACTAAACCAAGCTCCTTCTCGGCGAGCAACGGAAAGAGCCCTGGCTGGTTGAAGGCTCCCGGATTCGTTCTCCTAGCCTTGTCCATGCCTTCTTTGAGGCGCTTTGCCTTGTCCGAGTTCAATCTCTGATTCTCAATGTGCCTCTCGACCGAAACGATCTGAACAACAACTACCCGATTGCTCTTATGCTGGAAGATGTCGCAATCCGGGGTCAATACGATTCCAGGTGATACAACCACCTTGTCAGCACGAGCGACCTCAGTCTCAAGCGGGGCGCCATCGAAAGATTTTACAGCCGCGGGCCTGCCAGTCTCATTCTGAATGCCCAAGCGTGTATCGCCGATCGGCGTGACTGAGAACGGCACACGGCGTAGCACCGTGCCCATCCGCAATTCAGTTTGGTCAACCTTCTGATATGGCTTGTTGGTTGCTACCCAGTCTGCCATTCATTCTCCCTGTTCGTCTTCGAAAACTCTCTTGAAGGGAACGGAAGATCGGGCAAACACATCATCGAACACTTCGTCGATAAAGTCCTGTCCGACTGGCTCCGTGGACACCTTAAAACTGAACCGGGTCATCTCCTCGTCGAACTCAACACGCGGTTGGGTGAGCGCGGGCTCAAGGATGAGGGTGCCAGAAATGAGAACGGTCGACTCCGATGCCGAGGATGTATCCGGCGCATACCAAGCCGAAGGCGCCTTCTGCTGATTAAGCAGTTTGACGATGTCCGAATTCGGGTCTCTCGGTTGATACAAGTCTGATGTCAACATTTATGACTTCCTTCCCCAAAACCTGTGAGCCACTGGCGATGTAAGTTCCGTGAAGCCTTTGACAACATCGGCGCTTGCTGTTCCCAGCCAGCTACTAATCTCGTCGAAATTGCCCGAATCCAGTGAGCCACGGTTCACCAGTTGAAGAACGAGTACCTTCGACTTATCGTACGCTCTCAGTGCCGCCTTGACTTCGACGTTCATGTAATGTCCCGCTGAGACAAATGGGGTTCCATCCTGGCTCCCCTTGAAAGTAAGTACAGACGAAACGCCCTCGATGGAGCCAGCATTGCGGGGTGCCACGCTCCAGTCCACAAAGACGTTAGAGAGGTCGCTGAATGAGTTCCAAAGCTCGCCCTCAGGGATGTGGTTCACGTAGGTAACCTCGCCTGCTTTGACTTGAAGCTCCTCCCCTCGCTCGCCTGCAAACTTCATGAGACAGTCGAGGGCAAAGGCAAACTGATCAAGGACGTGCCCGTAACGAGGATAAGCTGACTCATCGGAAGTCCGACGCCAGTTGACGTGAAGTCGGTCATCCTGCACTTGAATCAACGTTGATTCATCCTCCGAAACGAACCATACACGTCTTATGGGCGGAAGTTCAATCAGACCAAGCTCAATTTCTACGGATGTTGAAGCTGGCAAGGGCGGCAGCGGAGGTTTGTCCTCCGACTTTGGGAACCGGTCTCGCACGAGCGACCAAAACTCTCCGGCTGCGGTTGCTCCCCAGCAGTTGAGGCTCTGAAATCCAATGCCCACGGCAACCTCGTGAACTGGCGGGCGCTCGTAGCTTGGCAGATTCTGGGCTCGCTCAACGGACATTCAAACCTTCACTCACACCAACGACGGTGCCTTGACAGGCGGTTCCGACCTGAGTCGGTTGACTCAGTTTACCTCTTGAGCCCGAAACTTGCCGCCAGAATCTGCCTGCGGTTCGTGCGGGCCCGCGCTCTAAGCCACGTTCACACAGGCGCGGTCACAGGCTCGAACATGTCCCACCCACACTCAGTCGGTTCCACTCCGACACAGTTCATCACTTCGGGGCATCGATGCGTGGCTTTCAGGCGATTGCCGCGAACTCGGGGATCCACGGCTCGAAACGACGCCACCGTTCCACCGAGGTCGTGTAGATGGGTTGGCGCACCTGCCACAGGCTGGGCGTCCGCACGGCCCGCGCGTTGGCCTCGTGGCGGAGACAGGCGTCGTCCCACTCCAGGCCGCAGAAGTCCACGATCCGCCGCAGCCACCCTTCGCGATCGGCCACCAGTTCCTCGTAGGTCACCTCCAACAGCCGATCGGCGGGGATCGCCTGCCGCCAATGGTCCATCAATGCCAGGTACTCGCGGTAGGCGAACACGATGTTCTCGCGGTCGTGGGCGAACACGGGTGGACGCTGGTAAGCCGTGGTGTACACCGACAGGCAGTTGTCCGCCGGATTGCGGCGCACATGGACGATGCGGGCATTGGGAAGTGCCGAGTGGATAGCGCCGAGCATCGCGTAGTTGTGCGGCAGTTTGTCCGTCACCCGCTTGGCCGTTGGCGCGAATCGGTCCAGTTCGCTCAGGTACTCGCCGGCGAGCTCGCCAAGGGAGTCCGCGCCGCCGATGCGGGCTTCGTTCTTGTGCCAGAACGGCAGTTCGCCCGCCCCGGCTACCTCGGGGTGGCTGGAAAGCATCTGCTCAAGCAGCGACGTGCCGGAGCGGATCATCCCTACGATCAGAATGGGCAGAACCGACTCGTTCGCCCCACGCGAGAGGGATCGCATGTGGTCGGCGTTGAACGTTCGCCGCGTCTGCTCGAAGCCGGCTGCATAGGCGTCGCGATCCCAGGGCTTGCGGCTCAACCACACCTCGTGGGCGCAGCGGTTGCCCTCGTCGTAACCGCGCATGGCCGTCTCGAAGTCGCCCCTGTCCTCGGCGGCCTTGGCCAGTGCGTAGTGCATGTAGCCGCGATCGCGCATCGGGATGGTCGGGTCGGCGGCGAGATCGCGCAGGCGCTCCAGCATCGGGGCGTCGCCGTCGTCGGCCTTCTTGGCCCGGAACAGATTGTAGTAGGCGAACCCGTGGCGCGGATTGAGTTCGATGCTTCTGAGCAGTGCCTCACGCGCCTCTGAAAAGCGGCCCTGCTCCTGAAACCAGAACCCGAGCGAAGCATGGGCGACGGCGTTCTCGGCGTCGTATCGGACGGCTCGCACCAGATGCCTCTCGGCATCGTTCCCCCGGCCATCCTCGGAGAGGGCGAGCGCCTTGAGCAAATGGGCGTTGGAGTTGTACGACTGAAGGGCCAAAGCATGGTCGGCGGCCACGATGGCTTCATCGAATCTGCCGTGGGCGAGCCGCATACGCCCAAGGTTGATCCACGCATCGAGCGAACGCGGGGCCATCCGGACGACGCACTCCCAGACCGTCGCAGAGTCGAACTCCCGGCCCGAATCGCGCAGGGCGGCGGCCAGATTCTGGTGGCCTGGCACCGACCCGGGATCGACGGCGACGACCCGCTCGAAGCACAAGACCGCCTCCTGATAGCGGCCCGTTTCGGCGAGCAGCAGCCCAAAGTGCATCCAAAGGTCGGGGTCATCGGGATGTCGCTCGACCAACGACGACGCCATCTCGAGCCCGGATTCCACGAGGCCCGTGGAGACGAGCACGCGGGTCAGTGCGATCGTTGCCTCAAGGTGATCGGGGGCGAGTTCAAGGGCGCGTCTCAGCGCCTCCTCGGCTGTCGGTACATCGCCCTGGGCGGCGAGCGCAATCCCGCGCACCACGTGCGCCGTGGGGTCGTCAGGTGCCAAGGCAACAGCCTCTTGGCTGAGGCGCACGGCATCCTCCGGCCGACCAGCGGCCAGCGCCGCTTGAGCCGACCGCAACAGACCAGGAAGATTTGCGTTCATGCGGGTGTCCTCTGGCGGTTTACCCGCCAGAGGACTGCGATGCTAGCGCTGGCCCCCGCCTGGGACTGCAGCGTCGCTGCGCATCTTGGCGATGCGCTCGCGCTCTTCGTCGGTCATTCGGCTGTTGCGCGATTCGTTGATCTCCGAGCCGCTCACCACCGGGTCGTTGGGACCCGGGTCGGTGTTGCAACCCGCGAGGCCGACGAGAGCCACGCCGCCAAGAACGAGGAAAACTAGTCCCCGGACCATGGCTTGCCCCAGAACGTCCAGAGGTTGCGCGCGTCCATCTGGGCGCAGAACTCGGCGAACGTGTTCGCCTCGGTCTGGCCGGGATTGTCCTCGTAGTACTTGACGAACTTGTCGTTGCCGAACTTGGCCGCGTGCCCGTCGGCATAGGCGCCGAGGAACCGCGTGCCGTACTGCTTGCGCGCGTCGAACACGAGTTGGTACCACGAGAACGTGTTGGCATATCGGTCAGCCGTCGGCCAGGCCGCTTGCACAGCCAAGAAGCGCATCCACGACCAGTTCGAGATCGAGCCGTAGCGGGTCGGCGTGATGGCGAGCCGCTTGGTCGGATCCTCGAAGGCGGTCATGCTGCGCGACGAGGAGCCTGCCCCGCCTCCCGCGCCGGTGCAGGCGTTGGTCGCCGTCGTGGTGCGGGAGTAGCCGTCCGTGTTCATCGAGAACGTCGTGATCCAGGCCCAGGTGTACGTGTAGTACGGGTCCTGGTACAGCATGTCGTAGTCCGAGATCTCGCCGATCGTCTTGTCGAAATAGATCGGCTTGCTCTTGACGTAGGGGAAGATCTTGCCCACCCACGTGTTGTTGTAGTGGTACTGGTTGGGGTCCACGGCCGGGTTCTCGGCCCATCCATACTCGGGAGCGATCATGTCGTCGTAGTCCGAGGCATAGATGTGGAGGCCCAGGGCCATTTGTTTCAGCCCGGAGAGCGACGTGCTCACCTTGGCGGCGGATTTGGCCTGAGCGTAGACGGGGAACAGCATGGCGGCGAGGATCGCGATGATCGCGATCACGACGAGCAGCTCAATGAGCGTGAAAGCGCGCCGGCGGTTCTGCATCAGATACCAGTATAAGGGCACTTTGTTAAGGTTGGGCACCCAAAATGCGCAACTTCACGGCGTCCGCCAACGTTCTCGCTGCCGCCTGCGGTTCGGTCGCCGAGGTGTCGAGCCTCACGTCCGGACTCATCGGAGCCTCGTAAGGAGCCGAGACGCCGGTGAACTCGGGAATCTCGCCTCGCCTCGCCCGGGCGTATAGCCCTTTGACATCGCGCGCTTCGGCCACGTCGATCGGACAATCCACGAACACCTCGAACCAAGCTTCGCCGACGATCTCCGCGGCGAGTTCGCGCTGCGACCGCATCGGGCTGATCAGCGAGCAAATCACGACCACCCCTTGGCTGGCGAGCAAACGGGCGACCTCTGCGGTGCGGCGGATGTTCTCGGTCCGGTCGCTCTCCGAAAAGCCCAGGTCTCGATTCAGACCTGCCCGTAATGCGTCGCCATCGAGTTGCACCACCGGCAGACCTGCCGCGCGCAGCCGAGCCGTTGTCAGGTCCGAGAGGGTGGACTTCCCCGCACCGCTCAGCCCGGTCATCCAGACGCAGAGCCCTCGTTCGGAGCGTGCCTCAGGCTCCAAAGCGGGAACGCGCAACACGACACCCGCCGCCATGACTTCGCCCGATTCCACCGAAAGGAGTTCGAACGAGCCTGTCGTGCGATCCGATCGGTACACGTCGAGGCAGAGAGGATCGGCCAACCGCAAACGCACCTTGCTCACGTCGTTGAGTTCCAGCGACTCGGTCGCCTCGCGATGGAGCGTGTCCGGTGCCACACGGTACGCGATTTCGTCGATGTTGCCCAGAGCCGACGCCGTCCCGCTCAGCAGACGGTAGGGGGCGCGAAGGCGCGCGGGATCCTCTGACATCCACACCACCATCGCCTCGGCCGAGTGGGCCACGGTCGCGGGATTCTTGGGCCGCACGAGGATCGCTCCGCGCCCCACGTCCAGATCGTCGGCCAGGACCACGATGGCCGGATCGCCCACGGCACACGATTCCACAGGCCCGTCCGGTGAGAGGATCTCGACCACCGACGTCGTCTCTCCGGTCGGCAGCACCTGAACCGCCTCGCCAACCCGGATGGCGCCCGAACACGCCTCGCCCATCAGCCCGCGCAGTCCGGGTCCGGGCCGAACGACGCCCTGAACCGGGAATCGGAAGAAGAACGGCTTGGCGGCCGGCTCCAAGTCGTCCAACGTCTGGAGCACGCTCGGGCCATGGAACCAAGGCATCGTCCCGCGATAGGACACGATGCCCTCGCCTTCGACGGCCGAAACGGGCAGGAACCGCAAGTCGCCGAACTCCATGCCGTGGACGCCTGCACGAAACTCCTCGGCACGGGCCTCAAACACCTCGCGGGAGTAGCCGACCAAGTCCATCTTGTTGACGGCGACCAGGACGTGCGGTACGGCCAGCAGCGAAGCGATGAACGCGTGCAGGTAGGTCTGACGCGTCGGGCCGCGTTCGGCGTCGAGCAACAGGATGACCGCTTCTGCGGTCGAGGCGCCCGTGAACATGTTGCGCGTATAACGCGCATGGCCCGGGGTGTCTGCCAGCAGGTAGCGGCGTCTAGCCGTGGCGAACGTGCGGTAGGCCACGTCGATCGTGATCTTCTGTTCGCGTTCGGCGCGCAAGCCGTCGGTGAGAAGCGCCAGGTTGGTCTGCTCTTCTCCCGTGGCGCGGCTCGCTCGGACGAGGGCTTCCCAATGGTCTTCGAAGATCGCGTTCGATTCGGCCAACAGCCTACCGATGAACGTGCTCTTGCCATCGTCAACGCTCCCAGCCGTGGCGACTCGGAACAAGGGTCGCGGGTCCATCAGAAGTACCCCTGCCGCTTCCGGTCTTCCATGGCGGCTTCGGAACGCAGGTCGTCGAGCCGCGTGCTGCGTTCGGATCGCGAGAAACTTCTGACCTCGGCGAGGATGTCTTGCACCGTGGCCGCTTCGCTCAGGATCGCGCCGGTGCAGGTGGCGTCGCCGACCGTGCGAAATCGGACTCGCCGAACGACTTTCGCTTCGTCTTCGCCGATGTGGACGAATGGCGTGATCGCCACAACGGCGCTGCCCCGCTCGACGACGGGCCGTTCGTGGGCGAAGTAGAGCCCCGGCACGTCCAAGCCGCGCCAATGGATGTACTCCCAGACGTCCGCCTCGGTCCAGTTGTTGAGCGGGAAGACGCGGAAGTGCTCGCCATGACGTTTGTGTCCGTTGAGCATCCTCCAAACCTCCGGTCGCTGGCCGCGGGGCTCCCATCGTCCGTGGGCGTCGCGGTGGGAGAAGAAGCGCTCCTTGGCCCGTGCGCGCTCTTCGTCGCGCCTCGCCCCGCCGATGACGGCATCCAAGCGGAGTTCGTGGATCGCGTCCATTAGCGTGACCGATTGGAGGGCGTTGCGGCTTGGGAAGGGGCCGGGTTCCTCCTGCGCTCGCCCGGCCGCGATGCTGTCCTCGACGCGCCGAACGACCAGTTCGTAGCCTGTGCGCGCGGCGAACGCGTCCCGAAAGTCGAGCGTCTCCGGGAAGTTGTGGCCGGTGTCGATGTGAAGCAGGGAGAAAGGTGGTGACGCTGGAGCAAACGCTCGCTGGGCCAGACTGGCCACGACGATCGAGTCCTTGCCGCCCGAGAAGAGGATCGCCACACGGTCGAACTGCGCCGCGGACTCGCGCAACACGTAGATCGCCTCGGATTCCAGATCGAGCAATGCCGGCCTCAACGCCATGGGATGATGATACGGCCTGAACGTTAAGAGCGGCTCGACGCCCATGTTGCGGCAGCCGATCCGATATGATTCTCAGCATGCATGCGCGCGCGCTCGCACTCGCCTCGTTGGCGTTGGTTCTCGGCTGTGGGGGAAGCGAGCCGAGCCCTCTTTCCAAGGTCGTCGGCCAGCCAAGAGCCAGCGCCATCACGACCGTTCAAGAGGCCCTCAAGGCCGATTCCAAGTTGGCCAAAGCCGCGACCTATATCCAGGTCTGGGGCGACCCTGTAGCCTGCTTCCAGATCAACAGCGACGAGACCACGATGAAGCAGAGTGGGTTCGCCACCCCCGAGGAGTTCCTGGCCGCGTGCGGCGTGAACACCGCTGCGGGCAACCGAGTGCCTGCATCGGACACGCGCTCTCCGGACACACGCTACTACTTGATCCCCAAGGATGGGCCCGGGGCGAGCGTCGAAATCCGAATGCACAACTCGCCCAAAGATGGGCAGAAGAAGCTTTGGTGGCTGTCGGTCATCCAAGGCGACATTGTTCGGCTGATCCAGCCCCACGGCACATCAGCGTTCGAACCGAATCTGAAGTCTATTCGCGAACTCCTCGACTCGAGCCCACGGAAAGCCCTGGCCACCGTCGGAAGCCTGCAGAAGTTCGTCTCCAGCGCCAATCTGGGCGTGAAACACTTCAGTGGGGTGGAGTACCGCGCCGAGGCCGACACCCCCAAGGGGATTGGGTTGGCTCTTGTATGGATGGACGCCAAGGGCGAACTTCAGATGGACCGTCCCAGCCCGATGCACGTCGAGGCGCGCGTACCCAAGGCCGACGCTCCGTCCCTGGCAAAAGCGGCGAACGGGCTCGGCTTCGAGGGCAAACTCACCTTGGGCAAACCTGGCGAGTGGTCAGCATTTGCCCCATTGGAGGGCGCGACCAACGCGGACGGGCTCCAGGTGGAGGCGTTCGTGGGCGACTCGGACTACGTTTTCAAGGTGACCAAGGCGTAGAGCCAGCATCGGCTCTCGTCTATGGGTGCCTCTCCCAGTCCATCGGATAGACTGACGCCGACCGTGCCACCGAACGAACCGAAAGACGAACGAACCTGGCAGATGGAACGCGCGAGCACCCGCGCGATGTGGAACGCGCGGAGCGTCTGGCACGCGAGCAGATGACGCCCTAACGAGCGCGTCGCCATAGTCTTGGAACTGGTGAGGCGCTACTATGACCCTTCCGACCGAACTTGAGAGAGGTCTTCGAATCGTTGATCTCAAACGACGCTGAACGCAGTCACCGACACACCCGAAAAATGGTGGAATCAGGGGTCTGGTGCGCGGGAAGAGACTCGAACTCTTACGCTTTGTGGGCACTACCACCTCAAGGTAGCGTGTCTACCAATTCCACCACCCGCGCGTAGCCAATCAGGATACCACAGTCCCACCGGTCAAGAGGGCCAACGTGGGACGGTCCCTTGGACCGTCGCGTGCGCCCGCGCGCGGTGCTAAGATCAGTCCATGCCTGTACCCGATTCACCGACCTTCGCCAAGATGCTCGACGCGTGCCTGAGCGGCCACTACGCCTTGGCCTCGATCAACGTGGCTTCGGTCTCGCAGGCCAACGCAGCCTTGGCCGCGTTCGCCGAGGCGAAGGCCGACGGCATCATCCAGCTCAGCACGGGCGGGGCGGAGTTCGTCAGCGGCCCGGCCAAGGACATGGCCCTGGGCGCGCAGATCATCGCCGAGCACGTCCACCATGTCGCCGCGCGGTTGCCCGTCTATGTGGCCCTCACCACCGACCACTGCGTGCCCAAGAAGCTCGACCAATTCGTCCGGCCGCTGATCGCCGAGACCCGCCGCCGCCGCCAGCAGGGCCTTCCGAACCTCTACAACGGCCATATGTTCGACGGCTCGGAGCTGCCGATCAAGGAGAACATGGCCATCGCCAAGGAACTGCTCCGCGAGTGCGCCGAACTCGACCTGTTCCTCGAAGTCGAGATCGGCGTCGTGGGCGGCGAAGAGGACGGCATCGACAACACAGGCGCGGCCAAGGAGAAGCTCTACACGTCGCCCGAGGACATGGTGTACGTCCACGACCAACTCGGCGATGTCGGCCCCTACATGTGCGCGGCCACGTTCGGCAACGTCCACGGTGTGTACAAACCCGGAAACGTCAAGCTGTCGCCCAAGATCCTGCGCGACGGTCAGGATGCCGTGGTCGCCAAGTTCGGAGAGTCGGCCCGGATGCGCCTGGTCTTCCACGGAGGCAGTGGCAGCGAACTCGCCGACATCCACGAGACGCTCGATTACGGCGTGGTCAAGATGAACGTGGACACCGACTGCCAATACGCGTTCACGCGGGCCATCGCAGACCACGTGTTCAAGCACTACGACGGCGTGCTGCGCGTGGACGGCGAGATGGGCGACAAGAAGGTGTACGACCCCCGCAGCTACTTCAAGAAGGCCGAGGCCAACATGAAGACGCGCGTGCTGCAAGCGGTCGAAGAATTGAAGAGCACCGGAAAGACCTTGTACGCGGGGTGATCCGCCTATGAACAACTATCTCACCGAACTCGTGGGCCGCGAAGTGATGCTGTGGAGCGTCACAGGCCAAGGCGAACACCGAGACGACGGCGTGTTCGAGGGGTGCGACGGCGCATTCGTGAAGCTGAGGAAGAACGAAGTGACCCTCTACTTCCCGATCTACGTCGTCCGCCTGATCCGCCCCAAGGCCGATTAGCCGCGCGCGAGAGTTCCCCATTGCCACGGCGCTTTGAAGACGCCGAGGCGCTGGGAAAGTGTGTGCCGCTCGCGCGAATCACTCGGAAATCAACAGGCTGAAATCGCCCGCGGCCATCAGGGCGTCGCTCACGGCCTGCAAGAGCGACAGGCGAGCATCGCGAACGCCCTCATCGTCCACCATCACCATCGTGCTTTCGAAGAAGGCGTTGATCGGACTTTCGAGTTCCAAAAGGTGCTGGGCCACCGTTTCGGGTTCGCGCGAGAGGCGAGCCAATTCGGCGACACGCGGCGACACGCGGCGACACGCTTCTGCCAACGCCACGCCTTCCGTCGACTGCAGGTGCCGGTCCACCCCGCCATCGGCGACCCAGGCGGTCGCCGGGATATCCACGCCCTTCTTGGCGGCGGCGCGCACGATGTTGAGCGGGCGCGTTGCCGTCTGGATGAACGCGGGGCGGGCTTGGAGCACGGTGAGCGTCTCGATGCGATGCCTGACGCGGCGTGGCGCCAAGGTCTCTTTGACCGAGTCGGACCGAACCGCTGCGGCCAACACGTCGTGCGGCACGTCGCCCAACAACGCCCCGTAGCGCGCGGCGAACAACTGGGCCAATTCGTTCACCGATTCGGCCCGGCGGCACGGCGCGTTCATGTTCGCGAAGTCGAACAGCCCCTTGTAGCTTCGAACGGCGTCCCACGTCCACGCGGCATGGATCAGCAGGGTGGCCGCGCGTCGCAGTCCGAACGGGTCGCTGGTGCCCGAAGGGGCCAAGCCGACACCCAGGTAGCCCGCCAACTTGTCGAGCTGGTCGGCGATGATCAGCCGCAGGGCTGTTCGTCCGCCGGGAGTGGCCGGATCAATGCCCTCGGAAACGTCGTACTGGTGGGCGATGGCGAAGCACACGGCCTCGGGCATCCCCTCGCGCCGCGCATACTCGCCGCCAATGACGCCCTGTAGCGAAGCCAACTCGCTGACCAGACCCGTGCTGAGGTCGGCTTTGGCGTACAGGCCCGCCAACCGCGCCCATTCGGTCTCTTGGGCGTCGGCCCCGGTTTCGCTGGCGACGGCGCGGGCCAGTTCGCTCAGGCGGTTGGCGCGTTCGCGCACGGTCCCGAGCTTCTCGTGAAACACGATGCCGCTGGTTTTGTTAAGGAATTCGTCCAGAGACTTTCTCTTATCTTCCTCGAAGAAGAACTTGGCGTCGTTGAAGCGCGCGCCCAGAACCCAAGCGTTGCCCTGGCGGACGACGGACTCCTCGCCTCCGTTGCGGATCGAAACGAAGTGGTTGGTGAGGCGTCCATCCGCGCCCCGAACGGGAAAGAAGCGCTCGTGTTTGGCCATGGCAGTAACCAGCACAGGCTCGGGCAACTCCAGATATCCTTCGGCAAACTCGCCTTGAGTCGGCATGGGCCACTCGGTAAGGTAGACGTTCTCGTCCACTAAGGCGTCGGTCAGGTCGGGCGTCCCTCCCGCGACGGCCACCGAGCCCTCGCGAATCAGCCGCTCGCGAACGTCGGCATCGGGTTCGACTTGGCGAGACCGCAATCCTTCCAACAATGCGTCCAGCGTGGTCGCCTCAAACGGGTCGGGGTGGTTGAATCGGTGCCCCCGACTGCAAAGCCCCGACTTGACGGATTCGATTTCGAACGGGACGACGGCGCCCCCAAAAGCGGCCAGCATCCAGCGGATGGGCCGAGCGAAGCGCATGCGCGAGCGCCCCCAACGCATCGCTTTGTCGAATTGCAGCGCTCGCACCGCATCCGGCAGCAGCCCCGTCAGCAAGTCGGCCACGGGCTGGCCGGGGATGCGCTTGGTCACCCACACGTAGCCATCGCGCGGGGTCACCTCGTCCACCGAGACGCCCGCACCCCGACAGAAGCCCTCGAGCGCCTTGGTGGGAACGCCGTTGGCATCGAATGCGGCGGCGAGTCCAGGCCCGCGCCGCTCTTCGGTCCGGTCGGGCTGGCGCTCGGCGACATCCTTGACCGAGACGATCAGGCGGCGCGGCGTGCCATAGCGGACGCTGACGCCATGCGGAATGCCGGCTGCGTCCAGCCGAGCCACGATCTCCTGTTCGAGCTGCTGCGCCGAGCGGCGCACGAACGACGCGGGCAACTCTTCGCAGCCAAGTTCAAACAGCAGATCGGGCATGGGTCTCCGAGTTTACCAGCGGGGCTCGGGCCTCACGAGAACAGTCGGCGACGCTCGACGATCTTGGCCAGCTTGTCCCGGAGTTCCTCCGCTGCGGCTTGTTCCCGAGCCACGATCTCGGGCTTGGCGCGTTGGATGAAGTCGGGATTCGATAGCCTGGCGTCGAGTTTGGCGAGGTCGGCTACGGCTTTCTCTTCCTCTTTGGACAGACGTGCCAGTTCCTTGTCGCGATCGACGAGCCCTTCGACGGGCAGGTGGAAGTCTACACCGGCTACGGTCGTCGAGACGGCAGGACCAGGGGGTCGCCCCGGGGTCAGCGATTCGAACCAGGATTGCGACTGAACGACGTGCTCGCCTCCCGTGAGATCGCCTTCGTAGAACACCTCGGGCAACGTCTTCATCGGGGCGATGCCGAGTTCCGCTCTCAGCGCACGCAAGGCGCGGGTGACTTCGAGATAGCGGTCGAAGCGAGCTTCCGCAGCGTCGTCCTTCAGGTCGGCATCGAGAACCGGCCACTCGGCGGCCATGAGGAACGGTGCCTTGTTCGACAACGGCAGATGCTGATACAGCTCTTCGGTGAGGTGCGGCATCACGGGATGCAGCATCTTCAGAACTGCGTCGAGGACATAGACGAGGATCGCACGTACAACGGGAGCCGTCGCTGGGTCGGCGAGGCGAGGCTTGGAGATCTCGATGTACCAGTCGCAGAACTCGCTCCAAAAGAACCGGTGAAGCGTCGTCGCAGCCTCGGCCATCTCGTAGCGGTCGTAGGCATCGCGCACCGTGGATTCGACGGCGACGAGGCGACTCAGGAGCCATTTGTCGGCCTGATCCTCGGGCCCCGCGATGTGTCCTCGCGAAACCAACGCCCACCGCACCTGCTCTTTGTAGTCCACATCGTCAACGAGATTCAGAGCTATCTCGTTGACGAGCGAACGCGGAATCTTTGAGTACCCGAAACCGAGCAGAAAAACCTCTTCTCTTACGACCTCTGGACGGTCGTCCATCATGTTGGGTGCGAAGGTGCGGACTTTCGTCTCATTGATCGGCACGTCGCCTAGGTTCATCAGCACGAAGCGCGTGGCATTCCAGAGCTTGTTGCAGAAGTTCCGGGCGTCCTCGGTTCGCCGATCCGAGTAGCGGATGTCTTGGTTGTAACCCGCTTGGCTGAGCAGGGTGAAGCGCAGGGCATCGGCTCCCTTGGATTCGATGACGCCCATGGGGTCCACGCCCGTGCCGAGGCTCTTGCTCATCCGCCGACCGTCTTCGGTCAGCACGGTGGCGTGGATATACACGTCCTGGAACGGGATGTCGCCCTTGAACGCCATGCCCATCATGATCATGCGGGCCACCCACAGGTAGATGATGTTTCGGTCGGTGACCAGCGTCGTCGTGGGATAGAACCGCTTGAGGTCGTCGGTGTCTTCCGGCCAGCCGAGGGTGGCAAAGGGCCACAGGCCGCTGGAGAACCAGGTGTCGAGCACGTCGGCATCCTGGCTGACGATCTTCGCGCCCGCCTTGGCTTCGGCCTCCTCCCACGAAAGGGCTGCTACGTAGCGTCCATCCTCGGTGGTGTAGACGGGGATGCGGTGCCCCCACCAAAGCTGCCGCCCGATGCACCAGTCGCGGATGTTCTCCATCCAATCGAGGTACACGTCCCGGTACCGTTCGGGGAAGAAGCGGATTCGCCCATCACGCACGGCTTCGATGGCGGGCTTGGCCAGTTCGGATTGGCGGGCGAACCACTGCTCCGAGAGCAACGGTTCGATGACTTCGCCGCTGCGCTCGCTCACGAGGATCGGGATGTCGTGGTCGTCCACTTTGACCAGATAGCCCTGCTCTTCGAGGTCCTGCACGATACGAGCCCGCGCCGCCATGCGGTCCAGCCCCTCGTACGCGCCGCCGACCGCTGTGATCTTGGCGTCTTCGCCGATCGCGACGGGCATCTCGAGCTTGTGCCGCACACCGACTTCAAAGTCGTTGGCGTCGTGAGCAGGTGTGATCTTGACCGCGCCGGTACCGAACTCGGGGTCGGGGTACATGTCGGCTATCAGGGGTACCACGCGTCCCACCAGCGGCACGACGAGGTTCTTGCCCACGAGCGCGGCATACCGCGCGTCGCTGGGGTGTACGGCCACAGCCACGTCGGCGAGCATGGTTTCGGGCCTCGTCGTTGCTATCGTCACGTAGCCGGAACCATCTTCGAACGGATAGCGGATGTGATAGAGCTTGCCCCGGATGTTGCGCCGCTCGACCTCGATGTCCGACACGCTGGTTCTGAGGGCAGGGTCCCAGTTGACCACCCGCTTCCCGCGATAGATCAGACCCTGATCGAACCAATCCACGAAGACCTTGAGCACGGCCTTGGCGTAGGCGCCGTCCAGCGTGAACCGGCTGCGCGACCAATCGAACGCGCACCCCAGCGAGCGGAACTGGTGCAGGATCGTGTCGCCGCTCTCTTTGCGCCACTCCCAGACACGCTCGACGAACTTCTCGCGCCCCATCTGCGCGGGCGAAAGACCCTCCTTTTTCAGTTGCTTCGTCACGACGCCCTGCGTCGCGATGCCGGCGTGGTCTTGGCCCGGCAAGATGAGGACGTTGAACCCTCGCAGCCGCTTGTAGCGGCCCAGCAGGTCTTGGATGGGGTAGCAGAGGGCATGGCCCATGTGCAGCGAACCCGTGATGTTGGGCGGCGGGATCGTGACGCTGAAGATCGGCTTGCCCGCTTCGGGCTGCGGCTGAAAGAGACCGGCTTCTTCCCAAGCCTGATACCACTTCGATTCGACGAGGGAGGCGTCGTAACGGGGCGAGAGTTCTGACTGTTGCATCGTGCTTTCCTGTCGCGAAAGACGACGCAATGGTACCCGCGAGGCGCCGGAGGGCCTATAATGTTCCACATGAAAACTCCCGGTGTAACAACACTCGGCGATTGGGAGCGTGGCGTACTCCTCGGAATCCTCATGAGCGACGGCAGCTTCGGGGGCGACGGTCGGCAACCGCATTGCATCGTCAAGGCCCACGTGCGGCGGGAGGGCTTGCTCCGCTGGATGGTGGAACGGGTTTCCGGCGCGAAGCTCTACGGGCCCTACTTGCACGGGGAGCGTCACTACCTGCAGGTCATGGTGCGTGGCGAGGCCCTTCGCGACCTGCTCGCGAACTTGGACCTGAAGTCGTGGCAAGCGGTGGACCCCTCTTCGTTCGCGCGCGTTCAGGACATGATGGACCGCTACCGGATGACCCTGGACAACGGCTAGTCGAGCCAGGCGTTGAGGATCAGGGCGATGGTCGGCGCGGCCGCGAGCACCGAATCGATGCGGTCGAGGATGCCGCCGTGCCCAGGCAGGAGCGAGCCGCTGTCTTTTCGTCCGGCCGTGCGCTTCACCCAGCTCTCGAACAGGTCGCCCGCCTGCCCCAATGTGCCGCACACCAGGCCGCACCACAGCGAGGGCACCGTCGGGAAACCAATGGCTTGGCCGATGGCCCAACTTGCCACGAGGCATCCGATCAGGTTCGCGATCGCGCCTTCCCACGTCTTCTTGGGCGAGATGTTCGCCGCCAGCTTGTGGCGACCGATGCGCTTCCCCACTAGATAGGCCAGCACATCGCCGATCCAGATGGGCACGCACGCCATCAGGACGGGCGTCGTGGGATACCAAACGGGGTCGTGGGGCACCTTCACCCCGTGGAGAGCCACCACGCTCGCCAAAGGCGCGGTGAGCCAAAGACCGATCGGTAGGTGTCCGGAGCGGCGCTTGCGCACCCAAACGGCGGTGGCGGCGATGCCCACCGCGAACAGCACCTGCTGGATGACGAGGAACCACTGGAGCTCCCATCGGGGGAAGCGTGCCGACACCAGCAGCCATCCGGCCAACAACGCGAACGCGGGAAGACCCCACAAAAACACCCAGACGGGCTTGTCGTCCACCATGCGCCCCAGTTCGCGCGCGCCGACAGCGGCCACCGCCACGCACAACGCGAACAGCGGCCAAGGGCTGGCTAAGAACAGCGCCAACAAGACCGGGGGCAACAAATACGCCAGAGTGCGGACGCGCTGCTTCAGACCGTCGATCCCTCCGAGACGCCGGCGTGCCGATCCAGCCAGACGATCAATTCCACGCGGTTCCGCAACCCACGCTGTTTCATCATCCTGCTGACGACGTTTTTCACGGTCTGTTCCTGCAGGCCGAGTTCCGAGGCGATCTCGCTGTTCTTATACCCGCGCCGGATCAGCGCCGCGATGTCGGCCTGCCGATCGGTGAGCCGCGAGGCCGGGTCGTAGACCGCACGGCTTTCGGCCACAGCCATGGGCCGGATCGCCGAGCGCACGGCTTGGACCAGTTTTTCGGGTGGCGACGACCGGGCGACGACCGCCTCGGTTCCCGGCTTGCGGCGCGTTGCGGTCTTGGCGAGCAACACCACGGGCACGCCGCCGGGGGCCAGTCTGAGTTCTTCCTCGACCACCAGCAACGCGGCGGCGACGGGCCACTCCTCGGCGGGGACGGGGCTGGCCGCGATGCCGGCCACTCGCAACAGGCTGGCCACGGCGGCGGAATAGAGAGCGTCGCGACAAACGACGGCGACTTCGGTGGAGGCGGACGAGTAGGGCCGCACCTCAGTCTTTCAGCAAGGCGCCGATCTTGCGCTTGACGCGCTGGAGCGCGTTGTCGATGGACTTCGTGTGGCAGTTGAGTTCCAGGCTCATCTCGCGGTAGGACATGCCGTCCATGTAGCAGCGCAGGACGTGGTTCTCCAAGTCGCTCAGCACGTGCTTGACCACCTCGTGCAGGTTCTGGGGCAGCTTCTGCTCCATCAAGGCGGCTTCGGGGTTCTCGACGTACTGATCGGGAACCAGGTCGATCAGCGACCCATCGGTGGGTTCGCCCGTGATGGACCGGTTGAGCGAAACGTAGGCGTTGAGCGGAACGTGCTTTTGGCGCGTGGCGGTCTTGACGGCTGTGATGATCTGGCGCGTCACGCACAGTTCGGCGAAGGGACGGAACTTGCTCAGCCGGTCGCTCCGGAAATCGCGGATGGCCTTGAACAGGCCGATCATGCCTTCCTGGATCACGTCCTCTCGGTCCGCGCCCATCAGGAAGTACGCCTTGGCCTTGCTTTCGACCAGAGACCGGTACCGGCCGATCAGGAATTCCGCCGCCGTGGCGTCGCCCGCCTTGGCGCGTGAGACGACCTCCTCGTCCTTCATATAGTCGTAGCTACACAGATGCGCGCTGTCGCCTAGTCCCGCCAATGTTCGGGGAATCCTCCTGTCGCAACGTTGCGAAGCCGGAATCGTCTGGAGTGCAGAAGAGTGGCGTCGTGAACCTAGTCTATGGGATACGCCGAGACCTTGTCAATCCAAACGGCGATTTTCTGTCCCAATTTCTGTCATGCCGCTCCGACCATGCGTCGGACGACTTCGGCGACGCTCGCGCGGACCGCGTCCTCGTCGCAGACCCCCGCGCCGTAGAACTTGACGGGCTCTTCCCACTGCATCCCGCAGAACGCAGCCGTCCGCTCGTACGGGCGCAGGAACTCGGCCACGGTGTAGCGGCGGTTGCCCTCCGGCCCGTACTCCTCGACGACTGCCCCTACCGAGACGACGTTCAGCCACACCTTGCCTTCCAGAGCGCAACGGTCGCCATAGGCCCAGCCGAACTGCAGGACCTCGTCGATCCAGCGCTTCATCAGCCACGGGGCGGCGTACCAGTGCAAGGGGTGAAGGAACACCAGTCGGTCGAAGGCCTCGGCGAACGCTTGTTCTGCGGGCACGTCGATCCGGCCATCGGGATAGAGGGCGTACAGGTCGCGGACCACACACCCCGCTTCGAGGGCGGCGTCCGCCCATGGGCGGCACACGCGCGACGCGCGCAACTTGGGGTGAAACGCTTGGACCAGCGTCCGCATGACCCAAGATAGCCGATCCGACGGCTATTGGGTGACGAAGCTGGTGAAGTAGACCTTGAGGACGGGACCTTCGTCGGCGTCCCAACCCTCTTCGTTCTCGGGCTTGGCGACCTTCTGCTCGCCGTGACTCGGCTCCTCGGCGTCCTCGTCCTTCTTCTTCTTTTTCTTCTTCGCGTCGTGTCCGGCGTGGAGGCTGTGGTTGACCTTCGCCGCGATCTCCCACTTCAACTTCTGCTTGCCATCCAACGACCGTACGTCTTCGAGCGACTTGGACGAGAGCACCATGAGGATGGCGTCTTGAATGACGGGCATGTCGCTGTCGAGGTGTTTGGCGTCGAACGTGGCGTCGAAGTGAAGCGCCACAGCTGCGCGCAGATAGGTTCGCCCGTCTGCCAGGTTGACGAGAAACTCGCCGATGGGAGCGCTGTCGCCCATTTTGATCTCGGGCTCTTCTTCGGCCGCCGCAGACCCCCCGCTGCCCTTCATGCCAAAGTAGCCGCCCGCGCCGAGCACGAGGACCAGAGCCGCGATGATGGGCAGTTTGCCGCCTTTCTTCTTTTCGGTTTCCGACATCTTCCGCTTTGAATCATCAGCACGTCGCCCCCGAATCCTCACGGGGATTCTGATGGTTCGCGGAGACTATCAAGCGGTCTGGGGCTTGGCGAGGACCCTTTCGATCTGATCGAGCTAGTGGGTGATCAACAAGCGAAACGACTACGTCTTGGGTTCGCGGAACCACACGAGCAGCACCGCCGTCGCCAAGACCGTCACGACGGCGGGGACGGCGAACAACAGGGCCCAGTCCATGCGCTGGGCGATCTCGACGCCTCCCACCCGCAGCGGCGGGTCCAGTGGAGTCGCCACGACCGTGGACACTCCGCCCGCAAGATACGCCCCGACGAAGCGACCGATGCCGACCAGCGAAAGGGTCACCAACGCCTGCGCCGAAGCCCGGATCGTGGGTGGGGCGATCGCGTTCACATAGAGCGATGCCACGGCGAACACGAACGTGAAGCACACCCCGTGCACGGCCAGGCCGACCACGGCCGCCGCCATGGTGTTGCCCGAGGCGAAGCACCCGAAACGGATGATCCACGCGGCAAACCCCACGACCAAAGCCCGCTTGATGCCCAGCTTGGGCAACATCCAGCCCAATGCGCCCATGACGAACAATTCCGAGATCGGGGGCACCATCATCAGCAACGGCAGGTCGCCAGGAGACACCCCGACTCCGCCCAATTCGCGCGGCGCGCCCAAGAACGCGCTTCCGAAGATGTAGTAGAAGTCGAGTTGCGCCCCCAGCACGAGACACAGCACGAAGAAGAGGAGGAAGTTGCGGTCCCGGAAGAGCTGAGCCGCTTCGAGAAACGCTAGCGCTCCCCGCGCCGAACGGGTGGGCGGCGTGGGCGGCAGCGCGAGGGAGAACAGCGCCAGCGCCAAGCAAAACACGCCCGCCAAGTGGAACAGGTCGCCCGGCACGGGCCCACCGGCCGCCGCGCGCCAACCTGCCAGCGCCGCCAAAGCGATGAACCACCCGAACGTCCCGCCCACCCGAACCGCGCCGAACTCGCGGGCAGGATCTTTCAAGTGGGCAAACGCGATGGCGTTCGTAAGCGTGACGGTCGGGGCAAACAGGAACGAATAGCCCAGCATCAGCCAGAACACTTGCGCGCCGTCCCGGGCCTCGCCGAGAGCGAACAGGAACCCCGCGCCCACCAGACAAAGGCCCGCCTGGAGCTTTTCGGCGTTGACGATGCGGTCTGCGAGCTGCCCGAACAGAAGCGGCGAGACAATCGCGCCCAGCGGCAACAGGCTGAAAACCACGCCGCTGTAGGCGCCCGAGAATCCCAGTCCACCGGGAGGGGGGTCGGTGAAATACTTGCCCGCGACCGCCGCCCACGCCCCCCAGACGGCGTATTCCAGCAGCATCATCACGAACAGACGAAGCTTGAGGTGGCGCATGCGACGTGCCACGTTACCAGACGGGCAGGACCAGTTCTTCACGATTCCATCGTGCGGGTAGGGTATGCATCCCATTGTGAAACCGCACCGCGCGTTGCTCGCCGCGTTTTGGACCTTGGCCCTCTCGGCCCTGTGCGCCGCCGAGGATTTCGTCCTGACCGTCATCCACACCAACGACCTGCACGCGCGGATCGAACCCACCGCCCGCCGCGACCAGTCGTTCGGAGGCTACGCCCGGCAGGCCACGGTCATCCGAAAGCTCCGCGACGAGCACGCCAACTCCGTCCTGCTCAACGGGGGCGACACGTTCCAGGGGACGCTTTACTTCAACGTGTACGAAGGCCTGGCCGATCTGGCGTTCATGAACTACATCGGCTACGACGCCATGGCCGTGGGCAACCACGAGTTCGACAAGGGACCCGTCCCGCTGGAGCGGTTCGCGCGGCTGGCCAAATTCCCCGTTCTGGCATCCAACCTCGACCTGACCGGCGAGCCCGAGTTGGCCAAGGTCATTCGGCCGCACACCGTGCTGGATGTCGGGGGTCAGAAGGTCGGCGTCATCGGACTCCTGACGAACGACACCCAGAACATCTCGTCGCCGGGCGAAGGCGTCAAGTTCCTCGACCAAGTGGCCTCGGTGCGCCGCTCGATCGGCGAACTCGAAACGCAGGGCGTGAACAAGATCGTGCTGCTCACCCACATCGGCTACGCCGAGGACGTGGCCATTGCCAAGCGCATCCCGGAACTCGATGTGGTGGTCGGCGGACACTCGCACACGTTGCTGGGCGAAGCCGTCGAAGGGCTGCAGCCACCGGGCGGGCCCTACCCGACGCTGGTCGAAGGAGATGGCGGACACCGCACGCTGGTGGTCCAGGCGGGCGATTGGGGCCGCGTCGTGGGTCTGCTGCACGTCACGTTCGATGAAGCCGGACGGGTGAAAAGTTGGCAGGGCCAACCCATCGTCGTGGACAAGGACGTGCCCGAAGACCCCGTCGCGGCGGCCATGGCGCAAGCGTTCAAGAAGCCCATCGAGGCGAAGGCGAACGAGGTGGTTGGACATACCGAAACCGGACTGCCGCGCGACAACGGCCCGCAGGGCGAGAACCCCATGGGCAACGTCATCGCCGACGCCATGCTCGCAGCCACCGAGAAGGCGGGCGCCGTGCTGGCCACGATGAACGCGGGCGGCGTTCGCGCCCCCATCGACGCCGGCCCGATCACCTATGGTCACGCCATCACGGTCCAGCCGTTCGGCAACACACTCACCCTGCTCGACCTCTCTGGCGCGGAACTCAAGGCCGTGCTAGAGCACGGCTTGGCCAATGCGCCGGAATACTCGGGCGCGTTCCTGCACGTTTCCAAGAACGTCCGCATCGAATACGACCCGAAGCGGCCGGCTGGGGATCGCATCACCAAACTCACGGTCTCGGGCAAAGCCGTGGAACCCGCTGCGACGTACCGCATCTGCACGAACAGCTTCACCGCTGGGGGCGGCGACTTCCACGACGTGTTGAAGAACGCCAAGGGCTATCGGCTCGACACCGGGCTGCTCGATCTGGACGCTCTGCTGGACTACCTCAGGGCCAACAAGCCCACCAACCGCACGATTGAAGGACGAATCGTACGGGTCGGGGGCTGAGCCAGTCTACGGCGATCCCGTTCTGCCGAAGTTCGAACGCAGGATCAGGAAGTCGGCGATGCCGACCGAGCCGTCGCCGTTCAGGTCGGCAGCCACGTCGTAGAGGTAGCCCGAGGCCCCAAACGACTGCCTCAGTTGCAGGAAGTCGGCGACGTTGACGCTGTTGTTGCCATCCACGTCTCCATTGACCAGCGTGAACGCGACAGGATCGCCCGACCCGAGGTCGACGGACTTCTTGTCGGCGAGCCAGTTGGAGGCCTTGACCCAGACATCCACGACGCCGGACTGACTCGTCGAGATTTCGAACTCGCCTGCCGCATTGGGCTCGACGAGATGTCGCTCCAGCACGAAGCCGCCCGATCGAATCTCGACGGTGAGCGGGATGCGATCCTTCGGCAGGTTGGTGCTTTGGATCGTCGCAGTGAATCGGGGTGGGGCGGACAGAAACTCGGCGTGCGTTCGCCAGACACCGAGCTTGAAGATGAACTCGTACAAGCCCGGAACACCTTCGATCTCAAGGTCTGCAACGGCCAGGTAGCGCATATCGTCGCGTAACGCCATGGACAACAGCTGTCCGGGAGCGATGAACCGCTGGACGACGGCCCCGTCGCTGGCTCGGTAAAGGACCACTTCTCCCAAGTCGTCCGGCCCACTGGTGCCGCGCAGATACGTGGCGATCATGCGCCCGTCCGACGTCATGGCCATAGGGTGTTCCTGGTCTCCGGTGTAATCAGACATCGCCTCGCCGTTGATAGGCGGGAGCCAATGCGCGATGGGCGAACCTCCATCTCGCGTTCGCCAAACTCGAACGATGCCATCTCGGCCCACGCCATACACGAACTGCCCGTTGGGTGAAACGCGGTGCGCCTTGACCGGAACGCCTGCCTCGGAGGAGCAAACCTTGAGCACGCGCCCTTGGAAGATATCGTACAAGATCACGTTGCCAAGGCTCGTCGAAACCGAGAGCAACCCCGAATTCTGGATTTGGACGCCGGCCACCTCGCCGAACAGCGGACCCCAATGCAAGCGACGCACCTCGGATGGTCCGCTCGTATCGAAGACGCTTACACGGAAGGGTCCTTGTACGACTCCAACCGCCAAGTACTTGTTGTCGTCCGACACCGCGCTGACCACGGGCGTGCTGATCGGCAATCCGTGCGCGTGCGTGGACAAGAAGCTGGCGTCGGCGAGGCTGTACTGCTTGATGTCCAACTGATCGATCCCGAAATATACGGTTCGATCCCGTGTGGCGATACCCGTGAAAACGCTGACCTCCGAGGCGCTGTTCACGTGGTTGCCGTCGGCATCGCGGATGGAATAGTCCAACGTGGTTTGGCCCTCGATCTGGGAAGCGTGCGTCAGAAACCCGTCCGGATGGAATCTCATCCAGGGCGCCTTGACGCCGGACTCAATCCAATTGATCGTGGGGGTGATCTGAGCCTGTGCGGCCGAGACCACAACCGAGGTCAATAGCACAGTTGTAGACTTTGCGAATCTCATCTGGGGTCACCTTGGGCTGAAGAGTCTTGAAACTCCTTCCCCTAGATATGCCGCAACTCCTTCAGCGGTGAATCTGAATTCGCATGGCGTCGCCCAAAATCACGGAAGTCTACGGACCCTGGAGCACCACCAACAGGCTGCCCGACTTCGGAAACTCGAACCGGATGCCGCCGGCGACCTTCTCGATGGGGACGCTCCCGGTCGGCATGGCGTTCGCATCCAAGCGGGTCGCCTTGGTCAGCGAGGCGTTCTTGATCGTGACCTTCATCGCGGCCTCGGCGAGTTGCCAGGGCGCGGCACCGTAGTTCACCACCCGTCGGCCGGGCGTCGTGCGGCCCTCGCCAAGGTCAATGGTGGCCGCCTCGTCCTTCCAGCCCGTGGGGCGGGATTGGGTGGTCACTTGGATCAAGACCTTCTTGCTGGTGGCGATCGGCTGCCCATCGAGGCTGACCGCCAATGCCGTAGCGTGCTCGTTGCCGCCTTCGAACGTCACGGTGGACAACACGAACGGCTGCGAGCCCTGGAAGAAAGCGCTCACCCCCTGGGTACGCGGGGTATCCACGGTGCAGTAGCCCTTGGCGTAGTCGAGCTGGATCTCGCCCGTTAGGCTGCGGATCAGCGATCCCTCGCTCTTGGATGCGGCACGGTTCACTGCCGGCGAACCACTCCATTCGACGGCCACGGGCCCTTCCAGAAACGTTCGCGCGTCGGGACGGGCGCGGGCTACGGTCTGCGTGATGTCGCGGTTGGGGTCGAAGCCCGCCTCCTCGGCGAGCGCTACGGGTTTGCGGTCCCAGACGTCTTGCAGGGGCCGAGTCTCCAGCAGGGCGTGCGGCGCCTCCTTGACGTCGCCCCGACGGAACATGAGCGCCGCCCCTGGGAACCCACCCACCACGTCGGGCGTGGCGAACGTCCACTTCATCAGCGAGGGCATGTAGCCGTTGGCCGAAGTCGGCGGCGTCCACTCGTCGTCACCCGTGGCGAACCAGTAGTAGCCGTCCACCCCGTTGAGCGCCGAGTACGCCGCGATGAGGAACGGGCCCTCGGAGCCGAAGTCGTTCGGCGGCACCCAGGCGCTTTCGGTGACTAGGATCGGGCGGTTCCGCGTCTGGCGCACGTTGATGGGCAAACGCCACGGCTCGCGCAGGGCCGAGACGCTGGTGAAACGGTCGCCGTTGACGATCGCCCAGCCTTCGTTGTCGCCGCGATGGATGCCCCCGAAGTAGTGGTTGACGGCATCCACGTCGTTGGCCGTGTACGACCAACGCTCGGCATCGTAGAGGCGTTCGGAACTGGCCGTCCGCCAGTTGCCGGCGTTGACCAAGGCTTTGCAGCCCAGGTCCTCCCGCACGAACCGGCCGATCTCTTTGTTGAACTCATGCATGGTCGAGGCCCAAAACTCCAACTGATCGGAAAGTCTGCGGTCCATACCTCCCTGTCGGTCCTGAGTCATCTCCCAAACGTTGTAGAAGCCGAGCACACCCGCCGGAACGTCGTCGCCTTCGGCGCTGGCGCGATCCCATAGGGCCAGCGCTTGGTCCAGACCGCCGTGTTTGCGCCCGGCCCAAGCGGCGAACTTCCTTCCCAAGTTTCGCCGCTGCTCGCCTTGGATCGCGTTGACGGTCCAGAACAGCAGACTGTCCTCGTTCTGAATCTGAAACAGGGCCAGCGCCGGGTCTTTGGCCAAGGCGATGCCCGTGTGGGGATTGGTCTCGGTGAACAGGGCGCGGAGCCACGCCTTGTACGCCGCCTGCAGCTTCTCGTCGAAGTAGAGCAGGCCGAGGGCGCTTTGCCCGGTGCCGCCCGCCACTCCCCAGTGGGAAGCGAACTTCATCGGAACGCCCCAATAGGGCGATACGGTCAGGTAGATCCCTTCTTTCTTGTACGCAGCGATGGCTCGCCAGATCCAGTCCCGCTCCTTGGCGTTGATGTCCTCAAGCTTGGCTTGCGGGTTGCCCTCGAGGTCAGGGCTAATCTGCGCATGAAGCCGCACCATGTTTACGCCGCGTTTGGCCAGCCATCGCGCGTGGTGCGCGAGGTCGGGCTCGGTTTGCCGCCCGAGCGGTCGGGGCACCCAGGGCTTCTCGCGGCCGACCATGCTGTTCACGCACCAGAAGCGCACGGGCTCGCCGTTGCCCAGGCGGAATCCACCGCGCCCATCGGTGGTCACGTAGCCGGATTGGCCCGCAACCGGCTCGTTCAGCGAACGCAAATCCCAAAGGGCGTCCTTGCTGAATGTGTCTCGCGCGGGCTCGAACGCCCACGTCTTGGCGGGTGCGTCTTGGGCTCCCGTGGGCGGTTGGCAGGCTCCCAGAACCAACAGGGCCGAGGCGAATGCGGTGAAGCGCATGGCCCTATTCTAGGGCGAAACTGCACCCGATTGTTGGGCATCGAGGATTTCGCGAGCGCGTCCAAGCGCCTTGGCCAACGAGGGCTGGACGTTCGCGCGCCCGATGTGCTCGGCAAAGCCCGCCTTTTCCATCAGATGGCCCGGCTGCGACCGCGCCGCGCACACCACCATGTGCCGCCCCGACGCGCGCAACTTGTCCGCAAGGGTCTCCAACGCGTGAAGCCCTGTGGCGTCGATCGCCGTCATGTTGCGCAAGCGCAGCACCACCACCGGCGGCAGATCGGACATGCGCTCCTCGATCAAGGATAGCTTGTCCGAAGCTCCAAAGAGGAACGGCCCGTGGATTCGGTAGACCACAACGCCCTCGGGGATGGGGTTGCTCTGCAGGCTGTGCTCGATGCCGCCCTCGACGTACTCCCGCGTCACTTCGGCGACGGTCGTGGTGCTGGTGACCTTGGCGACGAACAGCAGGGCCGCAAGGATCATGCCCGCCTGAACGGCCACCGTGAGGTCGGCCAGCACGGTCAGCGAGAACGTGATCAGCCACACGGCGATGTCGGCCTTGCCGTGGCGCAGAATCTCGGGAATCTCGGCCCATTCGCCCATGTTGTAGGCGACGACCATAAGGATCGCGGCCAACACCGCCAGGGGGATGCGGTCGGCCAGCGGCGCGGCGACTAGAAGCACCACCAGCAGCGTCACGGCATGGATCATCCCCGCCACCGGAGTCCTGGCACCCGAGCGCACGTTGGTCGCCGTCCGCGCCAGGGCTCCGGTTGCGGGCAAGCCACCAAAGAGCGGCGAAACGATGTTGGCGACGCCTTGGGCCACCAGTTCCACATTGGGCTTGTGCTTGTCGCCCGACATCCGGTCGGCGACGACCGCCGAAAGCAGCGACTCGATCGAGCCGAGCATGGTGATCGTGAGCGCGGGCGCCAAGAGCGGCAGGATGAGATCGGGGCGGAACTGCGGCAGGTGCAACGTGGGTAGCCCCGCCGGAATGCCGCCGAACGCCGAGCCGATCGTGGCCACGTCCAAGCCCGCCGCCACGGAAACCACGGTGCCCAATAGGAGGGCGACAATGGTGCCTGGGACCTTCTTGACCCATTTGTTGACGACCAGGATGGTCAGCAGGGAGCCGGCGGCCAGCACGGTCGCTTGGGGCGAATACGTGGACGCGTGGGCCGATACGGCTTCGATCCGTCCCAGAAACTCGCCGGGCACCTTCTCGATGCGCAGTCCGAAGAAGTCTTTGAGTTGCGTGCTGGCGATGAGGACGGCGATGCCGTTGGTGAAGCCGATGACGACCGGGCGCGGGATGAACTTGACCGCCGAGCCGAGTCCCGTGAGGCCGAGCAGGGCGATCAACACGCCCGCCATCAGCGTGCACATGAACAGCCCCTCGACGCCGTGAGCGGTCACGATTCCGGCCACGACCACGACGAACGCGCCGGTCGGCCCGCCGATCTGGACCATCGAGCCGCCCAGGGCCGAGATGAGGAACCCGGCGACGATGGCGCAATAGATGCCCGCTTGCGGCGAAACACCCGAGGAAATGGCGAAGGCCATCGCGAGCGGCAGAGCGACCAAGCCCACCGTCACACCGGCGACGGCATCGGAGGCGAACTTGGCCAACGAATAATCCTTGAGCGCCGACCAGGACTTTGGCGCGAATTCGCTGGAGAAGGACACCGGGAACCCTCATTATGCCCTCTCTCGGCGGGACCCAAGGGGCCTTGACAAACAGGGCCCGGGGGTCTATATCAGAGACATTCTCGACCCAGCGTTGACAATCACTGGGTCAAAGTCATGTTGAGGAAGGCCGACAGAGCCTTCGGAGGTAGGAATGAGACAACTCGCGATGATCGCCGTTTTCGGCATCTCGACGGCTTCGTTCGGGCAGACCTTGGTCAGCGCGTTCGACTTCAACGGCACCTTGAACCCCTATGTGGACAACAACCCGCCCAACGTCCAGCCCCTTGAGGCGAGGACGGGCGGCTCTCCCACGTCTTCGACCACGCCCAACTTCATGATGGACACGGTGAACGCCGTGAGCAAGCAGGTGGCCGTGTTCGCCGGACCCGATTTCTTCCGCGCGTGGCATGGCATCGGCGCGAACGGGGGCGGCGCGTACGTCAACCGCTACAGCGTGTTGATGGACGTGATGCACACCAAGTCCTCAGGCGACACCAGCGGCTGGGCCAGCTTCTTCAACACAACCACGGACCAAGGCAACGACGGCGATATGTGGATCCAGTGGTCAGGCGAAGACGCCGGCGGAGTGTACGGAACGCTCGGACGAGGCGGCGTGTATGCGGGCAAGTACTACGCGAACCGCTGGAACCGTGTGATCCTCTCGGTCGACCTCACGGCGCTGACGGCCCGCTTCTATGTGGATGGCGTGCTGCAGAACACGGTTGTGACCGGCGGTCTGGATTCGGGCCTCTCCATGTACACCTACAACGACGGCGACCCAGCGGCCGATCACCTGGACGTCTTGGGCGACAACGACGGCGACTGGACACCGGGCCGCATCAGCGCCCTTGGCTTCTTCGACGGACCCTTGGGCGATACGGAAGCGGCGGCGCTCGGCGTGGCCGGCGATCCCGTTCCCGAACCCGCCACGATGAGCGTGATGACACTGGGCGTGCTGGCCCTCCTTCGCAAGCGACGCAAATCCGCCTAAGCGGTTCTGCACCATCTCGCCGTCCCCTCCCCAAGAGCCGGGAGGGGACGGTGTGGCGTTGACCGATGATCGCCTACACCCTCGGCCCGATCTCCCAGGCGATCAGGCCATCTTGGAGAAGAAGTCGCCGAAGATGGCGTTGCGCGAGCACCAGCGTGCCATCCACACCGTGTGCCTGTCGGCATCGTGCAGGAAGACCCCGTTTCGCAGAATCGGGCTCGGAATCGCTTTGGTGGGCACCCAATCGGGTTGGATCGCCCAACCCGTTGCCGCCATGTCCCAAATCTCCTTGGCGTAGCCCCTGCCCCGGTCGCCGTACTGGTCGGCCACCAGGGCGGCCAAGTGTCGGCCTAAAGCCGTGGCCGGCATGTCCTGCCGCAACTGGGCCAGCGAGACCAACATGTGCGAGGAGACGCCGAGCGCCGGCACCAAGACCAAAGGGGCGGGTCCATCGAGAAGGCGTTGGGCGGCGACGGGGTCGCCCATCAAGTTGAACTCCTGCGCATCCGGCCAATCCAACGCGTGACCTCCCAACCACACGACGACGAGACGTTCGGCGATTTCGGGACGTGCGGCAATGGCCGAAGCCACGTTGGTCGCCGCTCCGATGGACGCCACGATCAGCGGCCCTTCGCCATTCAGGGCCAGGTCGGTGATCAGCCGGCTGGCGTCGCTCTCGCGGGGCCTTTGGCTGGCCGCCATCGGTCCGGGGGCGCCCATCGCAACCGGCACCTTTCCCGTGAGTTCCATCGCGTCCAGAAGCACGTCGATGGCTTCATGGCTCTTGCGCAGCCCTAGTTCGCTCGTGGCGGCCCGCTCGTTGCAGTAGTGGGCCGAGGTCAGTGCTTCGACCCGCACACGGTCGGGCGAGAGTAACGCATGGGCGATCGCGAACGGGTCGTCCACTTCGTTGTCGCAGTCCGAGTCCACGACCAGACGCCACGGGCGAGGGGACGTCAGAAGCGTTTCGAGCGAGCCGTTTGGGGATTGCACGCCCAAAGATTCGCTGCCGAGGTCAGCGGTCCCTCCAGGTTCGCGTCGCCGCCACTTTGTCCAGCCCATCGGGCCCTGGCCGGAACTCGATGTGGCCCTGACGATCGGTTCTCAGGACGCTGATGCGGCGCTTGCGCAGCCGGTCGAGGACCTCGTTGTGGGGGTGGCCGTACGCGTTGTCCCGCCCGCAACTCACCACGACGATCTGGGGTCGCACGCGGTCAAGCAGGGCGTCGCCGGTCGAGGTTCGGCTTCCGTGATGGCCTGCGTGGAGCACCTGCGCCTTCCACGAGGGCGGCACCAAGCCCTCCATTTCGATCGAGGCGTCGCCGGTGAGCAACGCCGAGCCCTTGCCCGCTTGAACGTGCACGAAGAGGGAACCGTCGTTGTCGTCGGCGTCGGCGGGCGCAGCGTCGCGGACGCGGACCTTGAAGGGCTCGGCCGTCGCCTCGTGCTCGCCGTTGATCCACCACATCTGCTCGGGAGCGATGCCGGCTTCGTTCAGGAACTGCCTCGCGACGGGGTGGTCGGCGAACCTCGCCCCGAGGCCCACTTTGCCGATTTTGAACCGTCGTGCCAGAGCGGCCAGCCCGCCCATGTGGTCGGCGTCGGGGTGGGTGATCAGCACCAGATCGAGCGTCTTCACACCCATGCCGTACAGGGCCGGGACGACGAACCGGGCGGCCCCGTTGGTCCGCTCGTTCGCCGGACCGGCGTCGATCAAGATGGTCCGAGACTCGGCAACGACCACCGTGCAATCGCCCTGCCCGACCGAGAGGAACGCGATTCGGGGCTCCGGATTCGGCTCGCTGCGTTCGGCGAAGACGCCAAGCGCGACGAACCCCGCGCAGCCGACGAGGATGGCTACGCGCTTCGCCACCCGGTTCAGCGCTCGCGTCATGTATAGATAAGTCTACATGATCAAGCGCAAACCGGGCTTGTCTGGAGGGACCCGCTCGGTCGGGTCCTTGTGGCCTAAGGGCACGACGGAGCGTGCCCCTCCAAGCGGGGTCCGTTCGGCCGGCCGCGATCGACATCACCCCAAGACGCCGCTGGAGAACGCGCGGTACATGCCCGCGTAGGCGCCGCCCGATTCCATCAGCTCCGCGTGCGAGCCGGATTCGACCACCGTTCCGTGCGACAGCACCAGGATGCGGTCGGCGCGCGCGGCGGTGGACAAGCGGTGGGCGATGAACAGCGACGTCCGGCCCTCCATGATCTCCTCCAGCGCCTTCTGCACCAGCTTCTCGCTCACGGGGTCGAGGTTGCTGGTGGCTTCGTCAAGCAGCAGGATCGTCGGGCGGCGCACCAGGGCTCTGGCAATGGCGAGACGCTGCATCTCGCCGCCGCTCACGCGGACGCCCCGCTCGGCCAACTCGGTCTCGTACCGTTCGGGCATCCGCTCCACGAAATCGGCGGCATGGGCGGCTCGGGCGGCCTCGCGCACTTCCTCGTCCGTCGCGTCGGGCTTGCCGAGCCGAATGTTCTCTGAAATGGTCCCCGCGAAGAGGAACGTTTGTTGCGGCACGACACCGATCAACTGCCGGAGCGAGGCCACGCTGGATTCGCGGATGTCCTGCCCGTCCACGAGAATCCGCCCCTCGCTGGGGTCGTAGAAGCGCAGCAGCAGGTCGGCGATGGTGCTCTTGCCCGCCCCGCTGGGCCCGACCAACGCCAAGCTCGTGCCCGGCTCGATGACGAAGCTGACGGACTCGAGCGCCCGTGTTCCGTCGGGATAGACGAAGCCGACGTTCTCGAACTCGATGCGCCCCTGTCGAACGGCCAGAGGTTTCGCGCCTGGCGCATCGCTTTGCGCCTCCGGGGCGTCGAGGATCTCTTCGTGGATGCGGTCCGTCGCGGCACGCACCTGGGCGAATGTCTGGTTCAGCGAGCCGAGGTTCTTGAAACCTTGGTTGATCACGTCCAAGGCGTACACGAACGCGCCAAGCTGGGCCACGTTCAGCGCTCCCGCCTGCACCAGATAGCCGCACACGTACACGGTGATCGCCAACGCGAACGCGCCCAGCAGTTCGACCGCAGGCTTCAGGCTGGCCGTCACCTTGATGGCGCGCAGCTGGCTCCGGAACGCGCGCTCGATCAGCGAGCCATAGAGGTCCGTCGCCGCCTTCTCTGCGCCAAACGCCTTGATCACTCGCACCCCCTGGATCTGTTCTTGCGTGACGGCCAGAACGCTGCTGAGGTCCTCCTGGACGTCGGTCTGTGCCTTGCGCATCTTTCGGGCATTGCGTTGCAGCAGGATGGCCATACCGGGGATCAGGGCCAGCGAGATGAGCGAAAGCTGCCACTGGATCGAGAAGATCGTGACGAACCCGCCGATGACCTTGATCGGCCCGTCGATCACGTCGCGCACCGCACCCACCGCGTTTTGGTACACGTTGACGTCGTTGGTCAACACGCTCTGGATCGCACCCGTACGCTTGGTGCTGAAGTAGCTGATGGGCAGCCGCTGGAGCTTGTCGAAGAGCCGCCGCCGCAGGTCGGCCGCCAAACGCGTGGTGGCCCGGCCGAGATACACCATCTGACCTCGCGTGCAGAAGTACTTGACGCCGAAGAGGCCCAGAACGGCCAGGCTCAGCCGGGCTAGGGCTACGGTGTCGTCCTTCTCGACCGCTTCGAGCGTGCCCTTGATGAGCAGCGCCGTGACCGTAAGCAGACCGGCGCCGATGGCCGAGCAGATGAGGCCCTTGACGATGTCCCGACGTTGCGCCCGGATGCCATCCAGGATGCGTGGGTCGAGAAAGGCGGTGAGACGCTTCAAAGGGCTCGGGGCGTCAGCCCAGATAGTCGCGAACGTCGCCGGGACCAGTCCAAATCTCTTGCCCGGCAAAGCCCGCGGCCACGGGTTCCGGCGAGAACGGCGGCTTGCCCAGTTCGGCAGAGGATGCCGGGAATCGGCGCAACGTATGGACGATGACGTCGTGCACGGCGCGCTCGTCCACGTGCTCGATCTCGTCGTGGAACTCGGTCGCCACTCGGCCCGCGAACGGCTCCGAACCGCCCAACACCCGTCCGAGCCAATCCTGGGCGTCGGCGTCGGCAACGTTCAGCTGGAGGTCGTTGATCCGAAGGAATGCCGCTACACCGATGAGGGCCGTCGCCTCGTTGCCGTACTGGAACGGGGCTTTGCGGACCATCGCCTTTAGGAAGCGTTCGGCTTGCGCGACCACGTCGCCGCTTGGCCCGAGGGCGTACTGGGCGTTCGCGGCCTCTTCCAGTTCGGTCCACTGGAACTCCAGCACCTTTCGCGTGACCTGCAGGTTGATCCACAGCAAGTCTTGAGTGGTGAGGTAGCGCACGGGCATATCGAGCGAAGTGTACCAAGGGCGTGCCGCTACACCCGGACCGGCAAGCGAACTTCGGGCACGAAACCGTACGCGGCGAGAAACTCCGCGAAGCGGGTCAGGCCCTGCCAGTGCCCCTCGGTGAGTTCGTAGTTCATGGTCGAGCCGAGGTACTGGCGCACCGCGTTCAGCCCCCATCCGCAGCGTGCGTTCACGTCCTCCACGAAGTCTTCCAAGTGCGCCGTGCCCCATTCCCGCGCAGAACGCAACGTTCCGGCCCAAGCCGGGTCGAGGTCGCCGCCGCCGATCCAAAGCGCCCACACGAACGGCAGACCGGTCAGTTCGCGCCAAGCCGACCCCAAATCGAGAACATGCAGACCTTGCGCATCGGTCGTCATCCCCTTGTCTCCGATGAGCACGGCAGCGTCATGGTCGCCCAACATCGCGTCCAACGACGGCTCGGCGATGGCGGCCTCGGGACGAACACCGAACGCCTCGCCCAGGACGATCTGCGCCAAGTGGTTGCTCGTCAGCGAACTCGAGTCCAACGCCAAACGCTCGATGCGGTCGAAGGACACTTTGCTGAACAGGCGCACGCTGTCGGCTCTTTCAAGCGAGGCGATCGAGACCCCGTCCACCACCTTGCGCCCCGGTGTACGGATGGCCTCGAAGCTGGAAGCAAGCACGACGTCGGCCTCGCCCGAGTCGAGCATGGCAGGCAATTGCGAAGGGTGGCGGTAAACAATCTCCACCGACGGGTCGCCCACCAGGGAGCGCACCAAGGGCGTGGCGTTGACGTACGGGACGCAACCCAGTCTCACGAAGGGCCCCCCGGTTTGCGCGCGACGACGATCACGCTGCTGCCCCACGGGAGGTCGAACCGCTCGATCAGGCTCGCCTCGAACGTTTGAAGAGCGACCAGCGCTCGATTCAGCCACTCGGGCACTGCCACCAGATTGGCCTGCGCGGGACCCTTGCGGCGACGCTCGAAGAAGCGCACGAGCATCACGACCGGAAACAGGAAGAACACCGAGTAGCCGATGCGTTCCACCTCGAACCCCTGCGCTTCCAAAAGCGCCTTGAGTTCGGGGCGGGTGTAGCGGCGAAAGTGCATGAGCGCCACGTCGTGCGGACCCCACAGGAACCCGTGGGCCGGCACGCTGAGCACCAAGGTACCGCCTGGCTTGAGCACGCGCAGGGACTCGGCGAACGCGCGCCGGTGGTCCTCGATGTGTTCGTAGACGTCCAAGGAGACGATGGCGTCGAAACGCTCGGCGGCGAACGGCAGTGCGGTGCCGCTCCCTTTCACCAGCGGCCCCAAACCACGCGAGGCCGAGAAGCGGAGCGCCAAATCGCTCATGTCGAGGCCGACGGGCTCGGACCACTCCTTGAGTTCGGACATCACGCGCCCCGTGCCACAGCCCAGGTCGAGCACGCGAGGGCGCGACGCGCCCGCAACCCCCCGACGCAGCAGCCGCAGAGCCAGTCGACGCCGACCGACGAACCACCAGTAGCGGTCCTCCAGCCGGAACATCTTCTCGTACTCCTGAGCCTGCACGTCAGTCCGCCCTGACCTCGAGGCGCTTGCGTTTGCCGGCCAGCCTCAGCTTCACGAGTTCGCCCAGCATCCGGGGTCCGTCGCGCATCAGGACCACCTTCGAGCCCTCTTGATGCGCCCAGCGGATCGGCACTTCGGCGATGCGATAGCCCAGGTCCTTGGCGATCATGAGCGATTCGAAGTCGAACCCGAATCCATCCACCTTGCAGCGGGAGAACACATCGCGGGCAACGTCCCGCTCGAACAGCTTGAACCCGCACTGCGTGTCTTGAATGCCTCGAATGGCCAGCATCTGGACCGCCTTGTTGAACGCACGGCCCAGCAATTCGCGGTAGAGGGGCTGGCGGACCTCCAAGCGGCTGTCGCGAAGCGGACGGCTGCCGATGGCGATCGGCGAACCGGATTCGACGTGCGGCCACAACTTCTCGACCTCTTCGATCGGCGCGGCGAGGTCGGCATCGGAGAAGAGGATGTAGTCGGCGTCTTGCGCGAGCATCCCGCGCCGCACGGCGTGGCCCTTGCCCCGGTTGGGTGTGTAGGCGTCGAGCGCGAAGCCTTCGTTGGCCTCGGCGAACGCTTGGACGATGGCGTTGGTCTCGTCGCGGCTGCCGTCGCTGACGACGGTGATGGTCCACGAGTAGGGTTGCCGAGCCAGGTAGTCGCGGATCCGCTCGAGCGTCGGCTGGATGCGTTGCGCTTCGTTGTACGCGGGGATGATCACCGCCAGCCGAGGACGATCCAATTCGACGGGCAGTGTACCTGCGGGCTTCGGGCGGGCCATTTGGGAACGCGGCTGGGCGCAAAGGCGTTATCATGCCAACGATGAAGCGCCAACTCGCCACCCTGATCGCCTTTTCGCTCGCCGCCCTGACCATCGTCGGCTGCTCCGAAACCAAGACCGAGGAACCCAAGACCGAAGCCAGCGCGACCGGCGCCGTGGAGTCCACCCCCGCAGCGAACAAGGTCGTAGACGGCGTGTTCTGCAACGCCGAGGGCAAGCCGCTCTGCCCTGTGATGAACTCCGTGGTCGAGTCCGAGGCCGATGCCGTCGAAGTCATCGAGCACGAGGGTGTCAAGTACTTCATCTGCTGCGCGGGTTGCCCGGACAAGTTCAAGGCCGACCCCGCCAAGTACGCGATCAAGCTCTGATCCCTGGCCTGTAGGGGCCCTTCGGGTAAACTCTCCGGGTCCGCGCAGGCCCCGAGTCGCACGGTGGCGACCGAAGGTTCGCCGATCCGAACCGCGGCTCTTGCGCATTTCCCAACCATGAGCAACGAGCCCGAAAACGTCCAGCAACCCGACGGCGAAGAAGTCTTCGTCCGTCCCGTCGCCAAGGAATCCTACGACGCCAGCGACATCCAGGTGCTCGAGGGGCTCGAAGCCGTCCGAAAGCGCCCTGGCATGTACGTGGGCGACAACGGCAAAAAGGGCCTCCATCACATGTGGCGCGAGGTCGTCGACAACTCGGTGGACGAGGCGCTCGCCGGTTTCTGCACCGAAATCGTCTGCACCTTGCACGAAGACAACTCCGTCTCGGTGAGAGACAACGGCCGAGGCATCCCGGTCGACATCCACGAAAAGGAGGGCAAGTCCGCGCTTGAGGTCGTCATGACCGTCTTGCACGCCGGCGGCAAGTTCGGCGGCGGATCGTACAAGACGTCCGGCGGCCTGCACGGCGTGGGCGTTTCGTGCACCAACGCCCTCTCCGAGTGGTGCGTGGTCGAGGTCAGCCGGGACGGCAAACTCCACCGCCAGCGCTACGAGAAGGGCTTTCCCCAAGGGCCGGTCGCGGTCGTCGGGACTGCCGAAGGCACGGGGACCTACACGCGTTGGCTCGCCGATGGCACGGTGCTCACGGTCACGACCTACGATACGCACCTGCTCATCAACCGTCTCAAGGAACTCGCCTACCTGAATCCGCAAGTGCGATTCGAGTTCATCAACGAACAGAATCCGGACGAGAACGAGGTGTTCCACTACCAGCGGGGCATTCCGCAGCTGGTGGAAGACCTCAATGACGGCAAGGACGCACTGCACAAGGTCGTCTACTTCCAGCGGCAGAAGGAGACTTTGGAGATCGAGGTCGCCCTTCAGTACCATACGGGCTACAACGAGACCGTCCTCGCGTTCTCGAACATGATCCATCAGCCCGACGGCGGCACGCACGTCAGCGGTTTCAGCACGGCCTTGACGCGTGTGATCAACTCTTATGCGCGGAAGAACAACTTCCTGAAGGAAAAGGACGCCAACTTCACGTCGGACGACGTCTCCGATGGATTGACCGCAGTCATTTCGCTTCGGCTGGAGAATCCCAGCTACAACTCGCAAGACAAGGTCAAGCTGGTCACCCCCGAGGTGCAGGGTATCACGAACTCGCTGGTCGGCGATGGACTGTCCACGTTCTTCGACGAGAACCCGCAGGTCGCTCGGCGCATCATGGAGAAGGCGATGGTCGCTCAGCGAGCCCGCGAGGCGGCCAAGAAGGCCGCGGAAACGGCGCGCCGATCGTCCGCGATGGATTCGTTCGGACTGCCAGGCAAGCTCAGCGACTGCGTCAGCAAGGACCCCAGCAAGTGCGAGATCTTCCTTGTCGAGGGCGACTCGGCGGGTGGCTCGGCCAAAAGCGCTCGCGACCGCGTGACGCAGGCCATCCTGCCCCTGCGGGGCAAGATCCTCAACGTCGAACGGGCCCGCATCGACAAGGCGCTCGACAACGAGGAAATCAAAGCGTTGATCGCCGCGCTAGGCGTGGGAATCGATCTAGACCTGGGCCGCAAGAAACAAGAAGACGAGGCCGGACTCAACGCGGACGCCAAGAACGGCAGCAGCGAACACTTCGATCTCTCGAAGCTTCGCTACCACAAGATCATCATCATGACGGACGCGGACGTGGATGGCGAGCACATCCGCACGCTGCTTCTCACCTTCTTCTACCGCTACATGAAGCCGGTCATCGAGGCGGGACACGTGTTCTTGGCCCAGCCGCCGCTGTTCGTGGTCAAGGCGGGCAGCAACGAACGCTACTACGCCCAGGACCAGAAAGAGCTTGAGGAAATCCTCAAGAACGTCAAGAAGAAGAAGTATACGATCACCCGATTCAAAGGTCTTGGCGAAATGAACTCCGAGGAACTCGAGGAGACCACGATGGCGCCTGGGAACCGGCGGCTCGTTCAAGTTCAGATTGATCCCGAACTCGCGATGGAAGTCGAGATGATGTTCAGCAAACTGATGGGCGACAAGGTCGAACCCCGGCGCGAGTTCATCGAACGACACGCCAAACACGCGGGCAACGTCGACTGGCACTACTAAGGTACCGACTATGGTGGATCAGGAAACCAGCCGCGCCCTTCTCGCTGCCGTCAAGGCCTCGGCGCTGACTGGAAGGTCGCTCCGGGAAGAAGCCATGCAAAGGCTCGACCAGCTGCCCGACTACAACTGGAGCGGGGTTTACCGGCTGGAGGGGGACACGCTCGTGTTGGACGCGTACGTGGGCGCACCCACCGATCACACGCACATCCCCGTCGGGCGCGGCGTCTGCGGCACAGCGGTCGCCGAAGACCGGAACCAGGTCATCGAGGACGTGCGGACGCTGGACAACTACCTCGCGTGCAGCACGCAGACGCGATCCGAGATCGTCGTCCTGATCCGCCGAGGCACCGAAATCCTGGGCCAGATTGACATCGACGGGCACCGTGTCGGGGCGTTCGACGCCAGCGACGAAGCGTTGTTGGAGTCCTTGGCCGAGCATCTGGCCGAACGCTGGGACTAGGCCCCGCTTCTTTTGTCGGGTCCTCAGGGCGCTCGGGCACGACGGAGCGTGCCCCTCCACAGCTACTAGGGGCCGGACTTCTTGCCCTGATCCAAGTGCAGCACGGTGCCGATGAGCGTTTTCTCGGCGCTACCCGTGTCTCCAGATTGGATCGCGCGCAGCGCTTGCGTGACCTCCTGCGCCTCGGCGACCCGGCCTTCTTGCAGCAGCAGCATCTGCGTCTTCTGCAGGTCGGCCACGGCTGCGGCACGCGTGATCTGCTGCGTCTTCAATCCCATGATCGTCTTCTCGACCGCGCGGGACGCCTGGGCGAGTTGAACGGCCTGCCCCACCCGAGGGTTGACCGGGGCCGAGTAACGCGCAGCGTCGGCGGTGAACTCGATCACGAAGTCGAGGTCCACAACCTCGGATCGGCCGGTCGAGAGGTCGTCGTAGGTCAGCCGTCCGGCGGCCACGCGGTACCAGCCCAAGGGATGGTTGGCGAATTCGAGGTCGAACGCCTGCTCGAGGATCGCGCCCCTCTCCAGGTCGGGCATGTCCAGCACGATCTCGCGGTCGGTCGAGCCCGGTGCGCCCGCCGGAGAGCGCAGGGTCACCCATCGCGCGGGCTTGAGTTCCAGCCGCAGGTTGCGCGCCACCACGGTCAGCAGGGCTTCGAGTTCCCGGCGGAACACCTCGGGGATCATTTCGGGGCTGGGGATGAAGTAGTAGTTCCCGCCCGCCCGCTTGGCCATCGCGGCGAGCAGTTCCTCGTTGTAGTCGGGACCGAAGCCGAGGAACGTGACGCCCAAGCCTTGTCCGCGGATGTTGCCCGCGTGTTGGACCAGCGCCGAGAAGTCTTTGATCCCGGCCGTCGGGTCGCCATCGGTGAACACGACGATGCGCGTCGCGCGACCAGGGTCTTGCACCTGCACCACCTGCTGCACGGCGAGCGAGAGGCCATCGTAAAGGTTGGTCGTGTTGCCCGTGGTGATGCGCCCGATGCCCGCCTTGATCGGCTCCTTCTGGGTCACGCGTTGCGGGGCCATGAGCACCTCGACGACCTCTTCGAACGTGACGATGCTCAACACGTCGTTCGGCCCGAGCAGGTTCACCACGTGGCAGCACGCCTGCTTGACGTATTGCAGCGGCGCACCCTCCATGGAGCCCGAGCGGTCCACGACGAGGCAAAGGTTCAGGGGCGTGCGCGCACCCGCCATACCGCCGCCGCCCGCGAGTTCGAGGAGGAACGCCTCGCGTGCCGGGCCGTTGGCCATCGCGGCCTCGCGGCCGGGAACGATGGTGGCCGTCAGGGCCGGGCCCGCCGCGAACGGTGGGACGGCCTGCGTGCGCATGGGGTCGAAGCCCGGCGGTCCCGCCAGCATCTGCGTGCGGTTCGGGTCAACGGTCGGCGAACCCGCCATCAGGGTCTTGTTGGGGTCGATGCGCTGCGTGGGTTCCATGGTGCGGCCCTTGGAAAGAGTCTACGCTATCGCGGTGCGGCGGCGTTCAGGTGCCGACGCGGATCGAAGCGATCGTCTGGGTCTGCCCTCGGCGGTAGGTCACGCGGATGATCTGGCCCACTTCGGTGTCGAACACCACCGCGGCCACATCGAGTTGGTTGCGGATGGCTGTGCCGTCGATCTCGGCGATGATGTCGCCCGGCTTGATGCCTGCCAAGGCTCCGGGCGAACCCGGCTCGACCGACTGAACGAGCGCGCCGCCCTGCGGGTGGTCCTTGCAGAACACGCCGATCTTGGGGTGCCGGACACGATGGGTGGGCGATCGGAAGCCGTCCACGACGCGCTCCACGACAGCGGGACTCACGGCGTAGCCCACGGCGATCGGCGCCGGACCGAAGCCCCTCGGGCCAGCGTTGCCCAAGGCCGTGCGTTGCACCTGGTTCGATACCGATTCCGAACGCAGTGTGGCCGCTATGCTGCCCACCAACTCGCCGCGCATGGAGAACAGGAGCGCCCCGGCGAAGCGCGAGTCGGGGACTTCGAATTCGATGGCCGTCAGGCGCGTGACGCGCTGGTTGGCCAGCATGCCCAGGATGCCCTTGCCGGCGACTTGCGCGCGGATGGGACCCTCGGCGGCGACGGCGATCAGCCGCTCGGCCTGGGCGTCCAACGAGCGAGGAACGGCGACGGGAACGGCCTCGCTGCGCCAAGACGTCGCGCCGAGCAAGACCAATTGCGTGGCTTCGTCTTCGGCCTTCCAAGACAACGCGAACTCGCGGCCATCGCCATCGCGCCCCACGACGGTCTTGGCCTCGACCGACGATTTGTGCGCGATGAACAGCCCGCTCGAATCGATCAGGGCGGCCACGCCCACGGGTTGATCCTCGCGGACGAGGGTGACGACCGACGCACGCACCTTGCGCCAAACCGCCTGCTCCTGCGGGCTGAGCTGGATCGGGGCGACGGCGACCGCGCCGAGAACGAGAGCGCTAACTACCGATGACCACATTGGCTGCGGGTCTCACCTCGGTCGCGATGTTCATTCCAGTGGCTTGGTCGGCTGTGCTTTCGATGAGCACGACGGTGGGCGGCGATGCCGTCTCGGGCGAGTCCAGAGCGGTTGAATCCATGCCGGACCGGCTCGTTTCCATGATGTCGGCCATCGCTGCGGCGGGGGCCAACGGCTGGTCGGCGCGGCTGGCCAACAACGCCTTGGGAGAGGGACGCACGCGCTTGGATCGGTTGGGCGTCGGCTTCGGCGCGACCTTGGGTGCGACCGGAGCGGCGACGTTGCTTTCCTTGGGCGCGGGAGCGGTCTCCACCACGGGCGGAGCGACAGCTTGGAACGCCTCGTCGGCGGCTTCGAACGAGGACGCCACGACGTTCGCCTCGGGGTGCTCGCGGTTGAGCGCGATCAACGCGACCAGCAGGGCGAGCGAGGGGGCGAGGGCCCACGTCCACAGGGTGCGTCGCTCCTTCTTGAGGCCCGAGCGCAGGATGGACTCGCGCAGGCGCTCCGGCGAGAGCTGATCGGGCGGGACGGCGTCCCGCGCGTCGAGCAGGTCCTGGCGCATCTGGCGATACAGGTCCAGCTTGAGGGCGGATTCGCGGTCCAGCGGCTCGTCCGCAGGCGACAGTTCGGCTTCGCCGAAGGCCAATTTGATCAGGTGGTTTTCGTCGCGTCGCTTCATGGCTGCACCTCGCCGAGGAGGGGAGCGATACGGTCGCGCAGCGCCCGGCGGCCGCGCAGGACCCGGAGCTTCGCACCACCGATGCTGCACCCGAAGATGGCGGCGATCTCGTCGTATTCGCGTTCTTCGATGTCGCGGAGCACGACGGCCGTGCGATGGTGCGCGGGCAAGGCGTTGAGCGCGGCCTTCAGGGCGGCGCGTCGCTGGTCTTGCTCGAGGTTTTGGACGGGGTCGTCGGTGTCACCGACGGTCATCCACGTCAATCCTCCGGCGGCTTCGCGGGTTTCCAGCCCGGTCCGGCGCTGGTGCATGCGGGTTCGATCGGTGCAGAGGTTGGTCACGATGCGCAACAGCCACGTGGTGAACTTGGCCTCGTCGCGATAGCGCCCCAGGTTCTGGTACGCGCGGACGAACGCCTCTTGGGTGATATCTTCGGCATCGTCGCGCCGCTGGACCATCTGGTAGGCGAATCGGTAGACCAGCGCGCGGTGGCGGTGGAACAGGGTCTCGAACGCCGAGTACTCGCCGTCGCGGGCGCGCAACACGAGCGCTTCGTCCGAATCCGAATCGTGTGCGGTCCGTGCCAATCCTTCCAAGGTCCTTGCGCCGATCATGGTTTCCGGTCCAGATCCTGTCTGGGCTGCATCCGTGTTCTTGCGCGTCATCGTTCGATCGTCGCCTCGGTCCGAATGCTAAGTGTACGACGACGACGCGCGGTTCGCGTTACATTTTTCGCGGGAAGGTCCCAGTCCGGGCGAAGCGTCCACAATGGAAGGAGTCGTGATCGAACGGTTGGCGGTGGAAAACGTGGCCATCATCGAGGCGGCCCAGTTCGAGCCTGGGACGGGCCTGACCGTGCTCACGGGCGAAACCGGCGGCGGCAAGTCCCTGCTTGTGGACGCCATCCAACTGGCTCTCGGCGAACGCGCCGACACCGACCTCATCCGCACGGGGGCCGACCGTGCCCGCGTCCACATCACGATGCGTCTGGGCGACGCGTATGCCGACGTTGTGCGCGCCGACGGAATACCGGTCGAGGATGGGCGCGTCGAAATCGTGCGGGAAGTGCTGGCGGCGGGCCGCTCGTCGTGCCGCGTGAACGGCCAGTCCATCCCCGTTTCGGCTCTGAGGGCGCTGGCGCGCCGGCTGGTGGACCTGAATGGGCAACACGACCATCAACGCTTGCTCGACCCAGTTCAACACGCCGTTTTCCTCGACGCGTGGATCGGACAACCCGCCGAGGACGCCAAGCGGGCCGTGACCGACGCTTACGCCGCGCGGCTCGATGCCGAACGGCAGCTGGCCACGCTCCGGAAGCACCTGGCCGATCGCGGCGCGCGCCTGGAGCAACTTCGCGAGCAGATCGCCGAACTGCGAGCTTATGGCCCCGTGGAGGGGGAGAGCGCTTTGCTCGAGGCCGAACTGTCGCGTCTCCAGAACTTCGAGCGACTGAGCACCGAAACGGCCGCCGCCCACGCGACGCTGACTGAAGAGCGAGGTGGTCGGGACGCCTTGGCCGATTGCGTCGCCCACTTGGAGATCGCCGCGCGGTTCGATCCTTCGCTCGAAGCCACGGTGGAAGGGCTGCGCGCCGCATTGGTCTTCGCCGACGAAGCCGCCCACGCGTTGAACGCCTACCTGACCGACCTCGAGGGCGACCCCGCGCGGCTGGAGACCGTGGCAGCCCGCCTGGACGCGTTTAGGCGGCTCGCGCGCAAGTACGGCCCAAACGAGCGCGACCTGCTGAACGCGCTCGCTTCCGCCGAAGAGGAGGCCGCGACGCTGAGCGATGCGAGCGCGTCGCTGGAGGCGTTCGAAGCCAAGCGGAACGCTGCGGCCGCCGCCCACGTGCGGGCGTGCGAAGCCCTGACCCGACTGCGCACACGCCACGCCCCGGAATTCGCCGAGCGCGTCCGGACGGAGCTGACCGACCTCGACATGGTGCGCGCCCAATTCGAAGTCGCCCTACGGCCCCGCGAACCCGACGCCGAGGGGGCCGATGGCGTCGAATTCCTGTTCTCGGCCAACCTGGGCGAATCGCCCAAGCCTCTGGCCAAGATCGCGAGCGGCGGCGAGGCGTCCCGGGCCATGCTGGCCATCAAGTGCGCGATGGCGGGTTTGGCCCACGTGCCCACGCTGGTGTTCGACGAGGTGGACACGGGCCTCGGGGGCCGCGCGGCGGCCAAGGTGGCCGCAAAGCTGGAGCAATTGGCGCGGACCTCGCAGGTGCTGGCGATCAGCCACCTGCCCCAGATCGCGGCGCGGGGGGCCGACCACTTCCGCATCGTCAAGCACGAACGCGGCGGGCGAGTGGCCACCGACGTGCGGAGGCTGACGCGCACCGAGCGGATCGAGGAGATCGCCCGCATGATGGTCGGGGACGCGCTGACGCCCGCCGCGCTTCAAAACGCCGAAGAGCTACTGGGCTAGAACGCCTCCTCGACCTCAGCGCTTGAACCGGCGCATCAGCTCGTCGGGCGAGACGAGCACTGTGATGGGGCGGCCGTGCGGGCAGGTGTACGGGTTTTCGGTGGTGGCCAGTTCGACGATCAGCCGCTCCATCTCGGCCATGCCCAAGGGGTCGCCCGCTTTGACGGCCATCTTGCACGACGTCGTGATCCAGATCTTCTCGCGTGTGGGCTGGAGGCGTTGCGAGACGACGCCATCCACCAACTCGTCGGCCAAATCCTGCAGCACCTTGATCGCCGCACCTCGCTTGACGGCGGCGGGGACGGAACGCACGAGGAAGCTCTCCGCGCCGAACGGCTCGATGGCGTAGCCCACGGCCCGAATCTCGTCCAGCCGCTCTTCGAGGAGCGCCGCCGCGCGACGGTCCACGTGCAGCGTCTGGGGTTCGAGCAGCTCCTGGGTCTCGATAACCGCCTTGCCTCGCATGCCGCAAAGGTATTCATAGAGGATGCGTTCGTGGGCGACGTGCTGATCCACGATGGCGAGCCCGCGGGCGGTTTCGACCAGGATGAACGTGTTGAACAGTTGACCGACGACGCGCATGTTGCGCAGCAGGAACTCGAAGGGGCACTTGCCCTCGGAGGGGGCTCCGGTTTCGGGCAATCCGGCATGGGCGCCAAGCGGCATCTGGGCCTGGAACGCCAGTTCGGACCGCGACGCGCCGTGGCCGAACGCGCCCCCCGCCAGCGAGCCAAACGGCGAGCCATTGCCGTCGCGCGGGCCATCGCCCTCCGCCTTGGGGGCACCGAGTCCGCCGCCGAAGCCCAACAGCCGCGCGAACGCATCGTCGGCCGCGGACTGATCGAGCAGGTTGGGGGTCTCGGCCAGGCGCATGGCTTGGCCCGCCATCGCGACGCCCTCGGCCCCGGGCACGAGCCCGTGGGCGTGCAGCGCCGCGCGGACGGCATGCCGCACGGCATCGAACGCCGCGCCTTCGTGTTCGAACCGGACCTCCGACTTGGTGGGCGACACGTTCACATCCACGCGCGAGGGATCGAGCCGGAGGTCCAACACGACCGTGGGATAGCGTCGTTCGGGCGTGAACTCGCGAAACGCCTGATCGAGGGCCGCCAGGATCGTGCGCGTGCGGACCGGGCGGCCGTTCACGAACACCAGTTGATAGGCGCGCGTCGGGCGCGTGGCGTGCGGCTGGCCAGCGAAGCCCACCACGCGGATGCCGGCGGCCACGGTGTCCACGGGCAGCAGCGGCCGAGCGATGTCGCGGCCCCACGCGTCCACGATGGCTTCCAGCAGATCGCCCGAGCCCGAGGTCCGCAGAGCGAGTTTGCCGTTGTGGCGCACTTGGAACGCCACATCGGGGCGCGCCAACGCAGCTTTCACCACGGCGTCCAAGCATGCCGAGAGCTCGGTGGCGTCCGATTTGAGGAACTTCAGGCGGGCGGGCGTGTTGTAGAACAGGTCTTCGACGACGACCTCGGTGCCTTGGGGTCCGGGCTCGAACTCGGGGCTCCCTTCCTCGTGCCGTCCGCCTTCGACGCAGATGACGCACCGCGCGCCGGACCCATCGGACGTGGCCAATCGGAAGCGGCTGACCGAAGCGATGGAAGGGATGGCCTCGCCGCGAAAGCCCAGCGTGGCGACTTCGCCGAGATCGTCCACCGTCCGCAGTTTGGACGTGGCGTGCCGCTCGAGGGCCATGCGGGCGTCTTCGGGGCTCATGCCCGCGCCGTCGTCGGCGATGCGGATGAGGCGCTTGCCGCAGCCTTCGAGGGCGATCTCGATGTGCTTGGCGCCGGCGTCCAGGCTGTTCTCGACGAGTTCCTTGACGACCGAAGCGGGCCGTTCGACGACTTCGCCCGCCGCGATCTGGTTGACGGTTCGAGGATCGAGCAGGCGCACGCGCGGACCGATCGGGGCTTCGGTGAACGCGGTGCTGGCGATGGACATGGGCGTGGCGAGGGTGCCTGAGTGTATTGTACGACGAGGGGAATCGGATTTTGGCGCGATTGTTGCCCCGTCGGCGCGTGGGACCGTAGCATCCGGGCGGGTCCGCAGGTATAATCCGCTCTTGCGTCGGCCTGTCCGAGTCTGTGTTTGTCGCAGACCCGCGGGTCGAACGCGCACCGTTCCTTAGAAAATGGACGGATGCGCGGGGTGAAAAGTCCGATGAAAGTTCGAGCAAGCGTGAAGCGAATGTGCGACAAGTGCAAGATCATCAAGCGCGACGGCGTCGTCCGCGTCATTTGCGTGAACAAGAAGCACAAGCAGCGACAGGGCTGAAGACCCGCGGAAACCGAGACCTATGGCACGTATCGCAGGCGTTGATCTTCCGAGGGACAAGTCCCTCCTCTACTCGTTGCCGCACATCTACGGCATCGGGCGCAAGAACGCGCTCGAGGTGATCGAGAAGGCCGGTCTGGACCCCCGCAAGAAGGTTCGGGACCTGGACGACCACGAGATTTCCCAGTTGCGCGAGATCATCGACCGCGACTACACCGTCGAAGGCGACCTCCGCCGCGAGGTGAACTCGAACATCCGCCGCCTCATCGAGATCGGCAGCTACCGCGGTCTGCGGCATCGGCGCGGCCTTCCCACGCGCGGCCAGAACACGCGGAGCAACGCGCGGTCCCGAAAGGGCATCCGCAAGACGGTCGCCGGCAAGAAGAAGGCCAAGAAGTAAGACGGAGAACCCATGGCAAGAAAGCAGGTCGTCAAAGGCAAGCAGAAAGAGAAGAAGAACGTCCCCTCCGGCGTCGCGCACGTCTATTCGTCGTTCAACAACACGCTGGTCACCATCACGGACCCGGCGGGCAACGTCATCAGCTGGTCGAGCGCCGGCAACGTCAATTTCAAGGGCAGCCGCAAAGGCACCCCGTTCGCGGCTCAGGTCGCCGCCGAGAAGGCGGCCCGCAAAGCGCAGGACCACGGTATGCGCAAAGTGGACGTGAAGGTCTGCGGCCCCGGCGGCGGACGCGAGACCGCCATCCGATCCCTCCAGGCCTCCGGCCTCGAAGTAACGTCCATCGCCGACGTGACCCCGGTTCCCCACAACGGATGCCGCCCGCCCAAGCGACGCCGCATCTGATCCAACACCATGCCCACGATTTCCACCCTCCAACTCGACCAGAACTACGGCAAGTTCGTTCTCGAGCCGCTTGAGCGGGGCTACGGCCAAACCATCGGCAACGCCCTGCGCCGCGTCCTGTTCAGTTCGATCCAAGGCGCCGCCGTCAGCGCGATCAAGATCGAGAAGGTCATGCACGAATTCGCGCCCATCCCCGGCGTGAAGGAAGACGTCACCCAGCTCCTGCTGAACCTGAAGGACCTTTCGATCCGCCTCGACGATTCGCTCCTCCCCCTTGAAGAGGACCTCACGCTCCGCCTCGAGGTGCGCGGCCCCGGCCGCGTCACGGGCGCCGACGTCGAGTGCCCCGATGGCGTGTCCATCGTCAACCCCGAGTTCTATCTCGCCACGCTCAGCGACGCTTCGACGCTCGACATGGAGCTGTTCGTCAGCTGGGGCACGGGCTACGTGCTCCCTGACAAGCAGGAGCGGTACAAGGGCATCATCGGCGTCATCGCCACGGGCTCGCAGTACACGCCCGTCCGCAAGGTCAACTACACCGTCGAACAGACGCGCGTCGGCCAGCGAACCGACTACGAGCGTCTGGTGCTCGAGGTGTGGAGCAACGGCTCGGTCGAACCGAACGACGCCGTGTCGCAGGCCGCCCACATTCTCGACAAGTACTTCCGCATGTTCTTCGACATCGGTCGGGCCGGTCTGGAAGCGGGTTCGTTCCTCGGAGAGGACGGATTCCCGCCCGGATTGGAGAACATTCCCGACATGCGCATCGAGGAGCTCGAGTTCTCGCAGCGCACGTTCAACTGCCTGCGCCGGGCAGCGCTCAACACGCTCCGCGCCTTGGCGATGGCCACTGAGAGCGACCTCTCCAGCATTCGCGGCTTCGGCAAGAAGTCGTTGCAAGAGGTGCGCGACAAGCTCAACGAATTCGGGCTGGAACTGCTGCCGCCCAAGGGCGGGGTCCGCATCGCGGACTCGCTCGCCGACGACGAAGACGAGGACGACTACTAAGCCTTCGCCGAAGAGGTTTCAACGCTATGAACCACAAAATCGACCGACGCAAACTGGGACTGCCGAGCGATCAACGTCGCGCGTTGCTCACCAACCTGACGCGCCAGTTCATCCGCCACGGCTATGTCCACACGACGTTTGGGCGCGCCAAGGAACTCCAGCGCATCGTCGAAAAGCTGATCACCACGGGCAAGCAGGACACGCTCGCCGCGCGACGCCAAGCGCGACGCCTGCTCGTCGGCCACTCGTCCGCCACACCCGAGAACTCCAAGCTCTACGCCGGCAAGACCGACTTCGAGAAGCTGGAACTCAAGCAGGCGAACAGCCAGCTCAACGGCGAGGACCTGGTCAAGCACCTGTTCGACAACGTGGCGCCGCGCTACCGCGACCGCAACGGAGGATACACCCGACTCACGAAGACCGGCCAACGCCGGGGCGACGCCGCAACCACCGCGGTGCTCGAACTCGTGTGACGAGGGTCAAACTCACCGTCGCCTACGACGGAACCGATTTCCGCGGCTGGGCCGCGCAAACTGGACGGAGAACCGTTCAGAGCATATTGACAGATGCCGTTCGCCGAGTCTCGGGCGAGGAAAACGAGATCGTGGGAGCCAGCCGCACCGACAGCGGCGCGCACGCCCGAGGGCAGGTCTGCCATTTCGACACGACCCGCCCCATCGAGCCTGAGCGCTGGGTCGGCGCACTCAACCGCCTGCTGCCCGCCGATGTGGTCGTCGTGAACGCCAAAAGCGTCCATCCCGAGTTCAACAGCCGGTTTTGGGCTCTGGATCGGACGTATGCGTACCGCATCGTTTGGGGACCCAGAGACCCGTTCCGCGAACGCATCGCGTACTGGACGCCAAGGCCATTGGACCAAGACGCCATGCGGGCCACTGCCCAGAACCTGGTGGGACGCCACGACTTTCGCGCGTTCACCGAAGAGCTCGACCCCAAGGTCGTCAACACGGTGCGCGAGATGTTCGCCGTGGACGTTCGGGAACTGCGGGACGGGGCGACGATCATGGTGCGGGGCACGGCCTTTCTGAGGGGCATGATGCGACGGATGGCGGGAGCGATCCTGGAAGCGGGGCGCGGAAAGCGCGATCCCGAATCCATCCGAAGCTTGCTGGACCCAGAACGACGTGACGCCCTCACGTGGCCGGTGGTGCTCCCCGCAAAGGGACTCCGCCTCGAACGCATCCGCTACGGGCGACACCCCCGCGACGCACGGCACAACTGTCAAGACGACGAAGAGAATTGAACAACGAGGCTCCGACCCGGTCGGAGAAGCACAGCATGAACAGAACGTTTAGCGCAAACGAAGCGAGCATCGAACGCAAGTGGGTCGTGGTGGATGCCACCGGCCTGCCCGTCGGCCGTTTGGCCGGGCAGGTCGCACAGATCCTGCGCGGCAAGCACAAGCCGACCTTCACCTACCACGCCGACTGCGGCGACTTCGTCATCGTCGTGAACGCCGACAAGGCCGTGCTGACCGGACGCAAGGAAGACGAGCTGATCCACTGGCACACGGGCTGGCCGGGCGGCTTGCGCAACGTCTCGCGCGGCAAGCTTTTGGCCGACAAGCCGACGCGCCTCATCGAGAAGGCCGTGTGGGGCATGCTCCCCAAGGGCCGCCTCGGTCACCAGATCGTCAAGAAACTCAAGGTTTATGCGGGCCCCGAGCACCCGCACGCGGCTCAGAACCCCGAGCCGATCACGCTCGTGAAGTAACACCCCCATGGCAGCGAAACTCAGCTACGGAACCGGTCGGCGCAAGAGCGCCATCGCGCGCGTCTGGATCAAACCCGGCGAGGGCAAGATCACGATCAACGACAAGGACTTCAAAGACTTTCTCGGTCGTCCGGTCCTCGAAATCCTGGTGAAGAGTCCGCTTGTGGCGCTCGGCATGGAAGACCGCTTCGACGTGGTCGCCAAGACCCGCGGCGGCGGCATCTCGGGTGCGGCCGGCGCGGTCCGCCTGGGCATCTCGCGCGCGCTGCTCGAAGAAGACGAGACGCTGCGCCAACCCCTGCGCGCCGGTGGCTTCCTGACCCGCGACCCTCGCGTGAAGGAACGCAAGAAGTACGGCCGCAAGAAGGCCCGCCGCGGCTTCCAGTTCGTCAAGCGGTAACTCGCCGCGCTCCGTTTACGGGCTCTCGGGCTTCACTGGCCGGGGAGCCCGTTCGAGTTTCTGACCATGGACCCGCCGTTACGCCGTCGTTTTTCGAGCAAGCCGAGGGCAATCTCTCGGCCTATGCTCCGGATCTTCCCGGGTGCGTGAGCAGCGGAGCCGCCTTGGAGGAGGTCATGGCCAACATCTTGGAGGCGTTCCGAGGCCACCTTCAGACGCTCGCCGCGTTCTCCGAGCCCATTCCCGAGCCCTCGACATCCGTCGCAACCGTAGAAGTCGCGGCCTAGAGCGAACAGTCCATCGCCGGCACGACCAGAATCACACGTCAATCGGTCCTGCCGTAGCGTCGCATGACCGGGCCCTTCGTCGCCGATTCCGGGTGCCATAGCCTATCCTGAAAGGACGTTGAGATGAGGGTAGCTAGTGTGCTCGGTTGGATCGCCTGCCCGGCGGGTCTGGTGTTTGGGACCGGCTTGGCCAGCCTTTGGGTTGGAGAGTGGCACTGGGTGAACGCCGTGGCTTACGGTTCGCCTTGGCTTGCCTTCTCCTTGGTGGCGGGAGCGTTCGCTGGGAGCCAGGCTCGCAGGCTGAGCGCCAACTCCGAGCCTGCCCCCGAGGTCGAGGCGCTCATGGTGGAATTCGCGAAGGTCGCAGGTGCCGAGGCCATGAGCGCTCGATGGAGTTCCACAAGCTTCGACACGGCTGAGCACTGGAACGGCCAGACGTTCTTCTCGCGCGACGAGTGGACGGCTCTCACCGATTCCGAGCGACGATTCTGCGCTGCCTTGGCCGTGGCACGTCGCGTCGGTGCCGACTCGAAACGGCGTCACATCCCGTGGCTGGGCCTCCACACTGTCGGTGCAACCGCCGCCTGCATCAGCCTATGGGCGATCTTTCCAGTACATCTCGCCACGATCGGTGGAATGGCATGGCTGGGAATCCGTAAGAGGGACGTTTTTCTATCTGAAGCACTCGCAGTCCGTTGGACGGACGACCTCGCAGCCGCCGAAGGCTACATCCAAAAGACCATCGGCGGTCGGTTCGGGGCCGAGGCAGCCGATCGACGCATCGAATACCTGCGCGCCGCCTACCGAGCCTCGTAGTACCGCACGTAATCCACCTCGAACCGCGAGGGGTAGATGGCGTCGTCCACGCCCTTTGAGCCGCCCCAGGCTCCGCCGATCGCCAAGTTCAGCTTGAGGCTGTGGGGCTGTGCGAACGGCCAAACCGCCGGGTCGTCCGACTCCTTGCGATAGACGAAGTAGCGCAGGTCGTCGAAGAAGAACTCGATGCGGTCCGGGAACCACTCGACGGCATAGATGTGGAAGCCTTCCCACGGCTTGCCCACGTCGATGTTGTTGCCCTTGCCGTTGCCTTTGGTGTGGTTGTACGCGTCGGTGTGGACGTTGGCGTGGACCTTGCTCGGGTCGAAGCCCACGTTCTCCAAGATGTCGATCTCGCCGCACTTGGGCCAGCCGACCTCGCGGATGTTCTCGCCCAGGGTCCAGATCGCCGGCCACGTGCCACGCCCCGTGGGGACCTTGGCGCGGGCCTCGATGCGACCGTACAGGAACGGGCGCTTCCGCGACGTGTGGATGCTGGCCGAAGTCACCGGGCGGCCCTGCCAGTCGTCCTTGCGGGCTTCCAGGATCAGGATGCCCTTTTCGATGCAGGCGTTCTCGCGCCGGTCCTTGGTGTAGTACTGCACCTCGCGGTTGCGGACGTAGCCCTCCTCGTAGGTCCAGAACTCCTGGTTCGGGCCGTCGCCTTTGTCAAACTCGTCCCGCCAGACCAGCCGCCACTTCGAGGCATCGAACGGCTTTCGCACGGGCTTCTGGTCGCTGGATCCGGCCAAGTCCTGACCGCCGACGGGGACGAGCGACGCCATGGCGCAGAGGAGCAGCGTGGTCAACATGACCCATTCTAGCCCCGATTGGGCCTCGCAAGGGGGCCGACATGCTGGAGGGCGAGGCTCGTCAGGCCTCACCCTCCACGATCTAGGCTACTCGCCTCGGCCGATGGCGTACACCTTGGTGACGCCGGGCGTGCCTTTGTTCAGCTGGTAGATCTCGACGAGATCGCCCCACGGATCTTCGGAAGCCACGACAAACTCCATCGTGCCATCGCCATCGAAGTCTCCAGCGGCCACGACCTTGCCCGAGAACGGTCCGCGCATCTCGCCGTAGTTGGTTTCGAAGACGAGTTCGAACGTCTTGTCCTGGGTTCGGACGATGACCCCGCAGTAGTCGCCGGACTTCTTGTTGTCCGCCTGCGCTCCCGAAGTGATCGCCATCACTTGATCGGGCTTCCCGTCGCCGTCAAGGTCGGCCTCGATGCCATCCTCGATCATCACCTTCATGCCGCCCTTGCCCTTGCCCTTGGTGGCCAGATACTCCTTGGCGACCTTGAGCGCGGCGGCATCGTTGGCGGCGATCGGCTTGGATTCCGCGAAGGTCTGCTTGCCGCCCGAGACCTGGAAGTAGTGCTTCTCGGCCTCGTTGGTCAGCCAGACCGAGGGTACGGGAGGGCCGTCCGAATATTCCATGCTCACTTGCGCCTTATCGCCGTTCGGCGAGGCGAAGATGAGCGCCCTCTCGTGGAACTCCTTGCCAGGCTCGACCCACTTGTCGCCGACCTTGGCGGCGAACGCCCAGCTGCTCATAGACAGGGCGATGGGCTCGTCTTCGTCGGGCATCTTGGACCGGTTGTGTTCGTCAATGACGACATCGTATTTCTTCTGGAGTTCCTCTTCGGTGGCCGATTCAAGCTCCTTCTTCCACCAGGCGTCCACATCTACTCCGCCGGAGGAGGCTTTCACGATCTTGGTGAGCTCCATTTCTTGGTTCGCTTCTTCGACGAACGTCTTCTCAGTCTTGACTTCGATCTCGATCTTCTTGCCGATGTGGGCGGCGAGGAAGTAGTTCATCGGGTAGTCCCCGATGTAGTAAGAGGTCTCGGTGCCCTTGTCGTCCTTGACGATGGCGTGAACGTAGTCGCCGACTTCGAAAGCGACCAGTTCGACGGACGTTGAGTTGGCTGCGCCCTCCGTCTTGGCACCACCTTGGCACCCCGGTACGGCGACGCATGCGACGGCGAGAATGAGCCCGAAGGCTCGTAGTTTGGCGAGGGCGTTCATTCACGCGGAATTAACCTTGGACACCGAGACAATGCAACGATCCGTGCTGGGATTCGTGGGTCTGGGGGCGGGAGCCCGGCGCCCCGCCATACAAGTCAAGAACGACAGGGTCAGCAGCGCGAGGGCGCCACCCGAAATTTGCCCTCTCCAAACAACCGGTCTGATATACTTCTGTCCACATGTATTCCTTGAACGGGAATGGTTGGTTGGTCTTGCGCAACGCGCGTGGCAACAACCTGCGCGGCGTGGATGCCGCGTTCCCGACCGGGCTGCTCACGTGCGTGACCGGTGTCTCCGGCAGCGGCAAATCCACCCTCGTCCAAGACACCCTGTTCCCCCGGCTCATGTTCGAGGTCTACGGCACGCGCACCGTGTGGGCCCCGCACGACGAGCTCGAAGGACACGAGCCGTTCGACAAGGTGATCGACATCGACCAGTCGCCCATCGGACGCACGCCGCGCAGCAACCCGGCCACCTACACCGGCACGTTCGACATGATCCGCGACCTGTTCGCCATGACCCCCGACGCCCGAGTGCGCGGCTACAAGCAGGGGCGGTTCAGCTTCAACGTGAAGGGCGGGCGGTGCGAGGCGTGCAAGGGCGACGGCATCATCAAGATCGAGATGCACTTCCTGCCCGACGTGTACGTACCTTGCGAGGTGTGCAAGGGCAAGCGCTACAACCGCGAGACGCTCGAGGTCAAGTACAAGGACAAATCCATCTCCGAGGTTCTGGAGACCACCATCGAGGAGGCCGTCGAGTTCTTTCGTTTGGTCCCCAAGATCTTCCGCAAGCTGGAAACCCTGCTGGAGGTTGGACTGGGCTACGTCAGGCTCGGCCAGCCCGCCACCACGCTCTCGGGCGGCGAGGCTCAACGCATCAAGCTGGCGGCCGAGCTTTCGAAGCGTTCCACGGGGCGGACCGTGTACATTCTCGACGAGCCCACCACCGGGTTGCACTTCGAAGACGTGAAAAAGCTGTTGCACGTGCTGCATCGGCTGGTGGACCAGGGCAACACGGTCATCGTGATCGAGCACAACTTGGACGTGATCAAGACGGCGGACTGGATCGTGGACATGGGTCCCGAAGGCGGCACTGGCGGCGGCAAGGTAGTGGCGATGGGCACTCCCGAGCAAGTGGCTTCCGTTGAGGCTAGCTGGACCGGCCGCTATCTGCGCGGGGTGCTTGCCTCCCCTCCCACGGAATGATCGTGTCTGAGGGAGGGAGCCTCGCGAGGGAGCACGAGTCGGGCGCACCTCGAGATTTGCCAAAACTGAACAGAACCTGTATAGTGGTGGCAGAGGTCGACACCCATGGCACCTAAGAACCCCTGCCGCGAACCGCCCATACGGCTCTCTCTCATCCTCGCGTGCGTCTGGATGGCCGCGTCGTTTGCCCAAGGGCAGACCTTCTTCCGGCTCGTTCGAACGGAGGTGGTGAAGCATCCCGCCGGCGAGGCGCCCCAAACGTCGGTCATGGAGGGCGGCATGAAGTCGCTCGCCCTCGCCACGACCCTCCCGGGCTTCACGTCGAGGGGCAACCTGACCGTGACCATCCCGGACCGCCTTGAAAACGATCAGGAATCGTTCACGATCACGGCGCGCCTTGACGGTTCTTGGAATCTGAAGGCCGACAACCCCAACATCAACCTCGGCCTGATTCTATTGGGAGTGCCCAAGGTGATGGGCAAGGGCGACCCGGGGCCATGGCTCAAGGCGGGCGAACACACGCTCAGCGTGGATGTCACCGTGCAAGCCAATCTAGCCTCGGGTTTCGGGGTGCGCAAGTGGAACGAGAACGGCAAGAACCTCCGCAGCTTTGTGCTCGAAGGCCACACGGGCGTCGGCCAGACCCTCTCCGGGTTCAAGTTGACCTACGTTTACGAGGAAACCAAGAACGCGCCGGCGATCCGGCTGGGCGCCGTCACCGTGGTTGAGGTCGTCGGCGAGGCCGAAATCTCGCCAGGAGGCGACGACTCGCAGGCCAAACAGCTCAAGTTGAACGACCGGGTGAACGAGTGGGACCGCCTGGTGACCGGGATGGATTCCAGGGTCAAGCTGCGCTTCCCGGACGGCACGATCGTGGACGTCGGCGAGCTGACCGACATGAAGGTGGCCTGCTACATCGACGCGGGGAACGCCGTGCAAACCCGCCTGTGGCTGCGCGGCGGCGAGGTGTCGGCGTCGGTGAACAAGTCCTCCGAAAGACCGTCGAGCCTCGAGGTCAAAACCCCGACCGCGGTATGCGGTGTTCGAGGGACTCGGTTCGTCACCCGTCACAACAAGCTCTCGGGCATGACGACCGTCTCGGTCGCCGAGGGAGCGGTGTCGGTCGCGGGGGTCAATCCCTCCCTGCGAGAGGTTGCGCTGGGCGCGGGGCAGAGCGTGGATGTGTCGGTTGAACGGATCAGCGCCGTCCGCAAGTCGTAGGCTGGCAGACCGAGCAGGTACCGGGTACAGTCCGGCCAGCCGTGCCCGAGTTCCCGCTCGACTCCGACGGACCGCTCCAGCGGACCGACCTGCAAGACACCGCTCTCCACATCCACCGGCGGATGATCGAGCTCTTGCGTCGAATGACCCCGGAACAACGCATCCAACGCACGTTCGAGATGATGGAGTCTATTCGCCACTTGCGCGAGGTGGCGGGCATAGCGCGGGATTCCCGCTAAACCCCATTCTCGCCGACTTCCGCCGCGAGCCGTTCACAGGCATCCTTCAGCTTGGGCAACGACTCTTTGCATGCATTGAAGACGGTCTCTATCTCTAGATCCCAATAGGCGTGGCTGAGGAAATCTCGCATCCCCTTGGCTGCCCTCCAGTTTACTTCTGGATAGTCCGCAAAGAAACCTGGTGGAACGTGTTTGTCAATCATCTTCAAAGATTCGCCAATCGCGATCAGCATCATTCCAATCGCGTCCAACCGAGTGAGCGTATCGTCGTCCCGCATGAAGTCCTCCGGACTCTCGATACCCTCCATTCTGCGCTCGATCCGTCGGGTAGCTTCGACGATTCGGCTAAGCAGATCAAGAACGATCTCCGAGTCAAACATAGATCACGTCCTTCGCAATACGCTTAGCCAGCAATGGGCGCAATCGCTCGTGCTCGTGCACCAGATCGACGCTTGCTTCCAACAACTCGGAAAGTTCCTCGCGCAGAGCCACCAAGCCAAAAAGGTCCGGCTTCGCAAGCCTCACGACCACGTCGACATCGCTCGAGTCGCCCGCATCGTCTCGCGCTACCGAACCAAAGAGCCCGATCCGGACGATCCCATACTTGGCCTCAAGCTCGCTCCTATGCTGGCGAAGCCGTTCAAGTGCCTGTTCCCTCCTCATAGCCTCATCGCCGCCCCACCACCGGCTGGACCCAAGCCACCTCGGTCTCGCCTTCCGCATACGGGTTCGATTTCGGCTTCGACGACACCACCCGAGCCCGAACGTAGATCTCGTCGCCCTTCAACGTGTACTTGGGCGAGGCGCCTTCGACCGTCGCCAGCACCTGGCCGATGTCCGCGCTGTATTGCATCGTCACGCCCAACGGTTCGTTGTTTGGGCCGAGTACGGGCTTGGACGAGGAGTCGTATCCGCGCCGGGTACCGATGAAGAAGGTCTTGTACGTCACGCCCCTTTCGGGCCGAACGGCCACCGAGAGCGTCCGCCCTTCAAAGCGGATGTCGTTCAGAGTTACGCCGCTGGTTGCGTAGAAGTTGCCGTCTTCCATGGCGTGTACCAGATCGTGGGCATGCAGCTTCTTGGATCGCACCATCACCCAGCCGCGCCCCGGGTTCGCTTTGCTCATGTGGTTTTGGTGGTAGTTGTGGGCGTCGTCTACGGCGATGCCGTACATCACGTCCTTCTTCAGTTCTGCCAGCCGCTTGGTAAGGATGATGTCCCACACGCGTTCCATGCCGGCATGGGTGGCGTCGCCATAGTTGTGCACGGCCGGATGGCCGTTGTAGACCTCGAAGAACTTCTCGCCTTCCAGGTGCATCAGCTCTTCCGCCGTAATGGCCCACACGAAGTTGGGGTGGTTGATGTGCGGGAACATGGGCACTCCGGTGCGCGTGCGCTGCTCGTTGACAGCGTCCACGTTCTTCTGCATCGTGTCGAGCACGGAGGTCCCTTGCTTGGGCGGGATCAGCTCCTGGATGTTGGTGGCGTTGACGTGGATCGGCTTGTCGCCGTGGTGCGCGCTGATCTCCTCGCTCTGGATCATGAGGAAGCGGCCCGGCTCGTCGAAGATGGCCTTCATCTCCGGCAGCGTGCGCAGCCGCACTTGGACCTTGCCGCCGTCCACGCGGGTCTGAACCCAGGCGTCGCCAAAGCGGGCCAGGTACTTCTCGAGCACCGCACCCTTGCCTCGGCTGCCCGAAAGGTCGAACCACCTCTCGCCCTGGCTGAGCACGTTGTGGTCGCTGAGCGCGAGGAAGTGATAGCCGCGCGACTTGTACCAATCCACGACCATCTCGGGGTAATCGTCCCCGTCGCTCCACAGCGTGTGGGTGTGCAGGTTGCCCTTCCACCACGTCCCTTGGGCGGGGTCCGGGGGGCCGACGAGGATGGCGGCGAGCGCGAGGGTGGCGAGCATCATGACACGAGGCTACCCGCGCCGCGCTCCCGCAGTAGACTTCCCACGCGACGTGCCCCACGAAACGAACCTCACCATCCGCCCCGCGACCGAAGCCGACGGCCCCGCGATCTGGCGCATCCTTGAACCCATCCTGCGGGAAGGGGAAGCTTACGCCCTGGACCGCGACATGGACGAGACCGAGGCTCTCGCGTTCTGGGCCGCCCCGGATAGGACGGTGTTCGTGGCCGAGCAGGACGGCGAGGTGGTCGGCACCTACTACCTGCGCCCGAACCAGATGGGCGGCGGGCGGCACGTGTGCAACTGCGGCTACGGAGTCGCCCGGCACGCGATGGGCCGCGGTGTGGCGCGGGCGATGGGCTTGCATTCCCTGGACGAGGGGCGGCGGCAGGGCTATCGGGCGATGCAGTTCAACTTCGTGGTGAGCTCGAACGTGCGCGCCGTGCGGCTCTGGGAGTCGCTGGGCTTCTCGGTGGTGGGACGCCTGCCTGGGGCGTTCGTTCATCCGGGGCTGGGGCCAGTGGATGCGTTGGTGATGTTCCGGGAGCTGTGAGTATTGGCGGGCTTGCGGCAAACCAGCGACCTCGCGAATGCCAGCCGCCTCCTGCGGGACTGGACTGGCTAAGGCCAGCCTCCTTCAGTCTAGGAGTACATACCGGAACCCGACATTGAACATCGGGGCGCTGTCTCGACGATATGCCGCCTCATCGGCAAAACACGCGATGGACGAATTGAAGGGAGTTCCCTTTGCGATGGCCTTGCCCTCAAAGAGGTCGCTGGTCCACTCCATGACCGAGCCTATGACCTCCTGCACACCGAAGGGGCTTGCCAACTCTGGATGCGCGCCAATGGCCGGAGGCGCTTGCCTGCCAAGAATCCCAAGGGGGCAGTTGTCCTTGCCAAAGGGCATGGCGGGGCCGTTTTTCCCTCGCGCAGCCGCTTCCCATTCGGATGCCGTCGGAAGGCGTCCACCCATCCGCTTCGCGTAGCGAGCCGCTAACCGGAACTCGATGCCCATAGCCGGCAGGTCCGGTTCGAACGACCGAAGATAGCCGATCTGTTCATGGTCGCCAATCTCCTCGACGAACCGAAACAACTCAGCCACGCTTACTGGATGAGTCCTGATGTGAAAAGACCGAATGTAGGTTCGCCGAATGCCTGTCACCGTGTAGAAACGTAAGCCCAGTTCCTGCAGTGCCGGAATCTCGTATTGGCTCACTCCCAGCGTATAGAAACCTGTGGGTATATGGCAAAGCATCGCGGTCTCGGCCATGGGGCCATGTCCACTATACACCGGTTCTTTGTCCAGAGGCGAGGCATCTTCGAGTGGTTCGGTTTGTGGTCAGTCCGGGGCCTTTGCTTGAAGGAGTCAGACGGGGGCCTGCTCTCGCAACCGGGCTCCCTCCCCCGGCCCCTCCCTCAGACACGATCCATTCCGAGGGAGGGAGCGCTTTCGAGCAATGGCGTAGAATGAGCCAATGGTGGGTCTGCGCCCAACGCCGAAGAGGCGATCCGGGGCTGGCTCGCCAGTCAGGACCTTGCCTAGCGCCGTCAAGCGTTTCGGTAGCAGGGCGATTGCAGCGGTGGCGGGGATCCGCTCGTCTCCGCCCAGCCTTGGTAACCTGCTCGCCATGACCCTCCACCTCGCCTTTGCCGCGATCGTCCTAGCAGGGCACGCCCAAGTCGGGCCGACCACCAAACCCGGCGACGCCATCGGCAAGCCGCCCGAAACGCTCGGCCACGATGGCTTCTACACCAAGTACGCCACATTCAAGGGTCTCCCCATCCTGGCCAGCAAGAACGTGGACGACAAGGCCCTGCTCAAGCTGGTCTACGGCATCGGCAGGATGCTTGAGAAGGTGCCCGAAGCGTGGATCGAGGCGTTCGTGGCGTCCGGCTCGTTCTACGCGATCATCGGCAAGAACGAAGGCCAAACCGACTTGCCCCAGTACCGACACCTGAAGAACGACCCAAACACCGATTGGGACAAACGCGCCCGAGGCCTCGGGGGACGCACCACCAGCGCGGGCGAGGAGAACATCCTGGAACTCGACGGCGACCGCTACCGGGGCGAGAGCATCTGGCTGCACGAGTTCGCCCACACCCTCTCGAGCCAGATGTTCGCACGAGTTGACCCCAACCACCGGCGCGAACTGAGAGCCGCCTACGAGAAAGCCATGGCCGCCGGGCTCTGGAAGAACACCTACGCCGCCACCAACTCCGCCGAATACTGGGCCGAGGGCGTGCAGTGCTACTTCGACACCAATCGCAGCGCCAACCCTCCGGACGGCGTGCACAACGAGATCTGCAGCCGCGAGCAACTCAAGGAGTACGACCCCGCGCTGTTCGAGCTCATCGAACGCTCGTTCGGCGGCAACCCCTGGCGGTACGAGGGCAAGTACAACACGAGTCGGAAGCAGGGGTGACGCGATTGCCCAGCGCTATTCGCGTCAGAAATGACGTGAATAGCCTAGTCAGGGTCAGTGGACGAGTCCAGACCCGTTGCGCCACTTTGAAGGAGCCAATCGCGGACTGGCAAAGCCTATAATGCAACTCGTGCCCGACACCACGCACGCGATCCGATTTCGGGCCACGCTCCGCCGGCCAGGCGGCGCGGATAAGGGGGCGGATTGGACGTTCCTGAACCTGCCGCAAGACGCCAGCGACCAGCTCCCTTCACGCGGGTTGGTTTCGGTGCAAGGCACGCTCGATGGGACGCCGTTCCAGGCAACGCTTCAACCCGACGGCCAAGGCGGGCATTGGCTAAAGGTGCCGGCGGAGTTGAGCGTCAAGGCGGGCGAAACCGTTGTGCTTGCGATCGCCCCGATGGCGGAGGAGCCCGAGCCCGAGGTCCCCGAAGACCTCAGGCTCGCCCTTGAGGCCGCTGACACCAGGACGCGGGAGGTCTGGGCGAAGATCACCCCGCTCGCGCGGCGAGACTGGATTCACTGGATCGTCTCGCCCAAGAAGGCGGAGACGCGGGCCAAGCGGATCGAGAGCGCATGCGACATGTTGGCCAAAGGCAAGCGGCGACCGTGTTGTTTCGATCGGTCGGGGATGTACAGCAACAGCCTTTGTCCCCCGGTTCCGGAGTGAGCGTCAGGGGGCATCCTGCGCTCGGTTGAGCCAGTAGCGCGACCCTTTGCCGACTCCTGTCCGGATCATGGCCCCCAACGCGACCAATTCGCTCAGATCGCGTCCGGCCGTCGCGGGCGACGCGCCCGTGATCGTCTGGTAGTTCTTCGATGACAGGCCGCCCGTGAATCCCGCCGGTCCTTCGCGGAACACCCTTAGGAGCGCCTTCTCTTGGCGAGGATTGAGCCGGTCCTTCAGCCCGTCCAGCAGCCGAACCTTGAACAGCACGAACTCGAGAAGCGCCGATACACGTTGCTGGGCGGCCAACACCATCTCCGCCCACCACAACAGCCAATCCGTTGCGTCGAGGCTTCGTCCAGCTCGCTCGAGGTGGGCGTAGTAGTCCCGCTGACGCGCCTCGATCTCGGAAGAGAGCATGGTCAAGCATGGATGACCCAGGCCCTGAGCCAAAGCCAATTCAGCAATCGCTCGGCCGATGCGGCCGTTGCCGTCTTCGAACGGATGGACGCACTCGAAACGAAGGTGGGCCAATCCAGAGCGGGCCACGGGCGTCGCAGAGCCTTTGGTTTCGCTGAACCACCCCAGAAACCGCTCCATCTCGCTAGGGACTCGCCCCGAGGGCGGTGCTTCAAAGTGGACGACCTCGTGCCCAACGGCGCCCGAAACGACCCGCATGGGTTCCTGGTGCACTCTGTAGCCGCCGATCACGGCCAGATCCCGCCGGCCCGCCATCAACATCCCGTGCCAGTTCCAGAGTCGCCCGTGGGTCAGTTCTTCGATGGGAGATCGGAGCAAGTCCACCATCATGCGGGCGACGCCTTCCTCCCTTGGCGCAACGCTTCGGCCATCGGAAGGTGCGCCCAGATGCCGAAGGATGGACGAACGGACGCTCGCCCGATTCAAGGTCTCGCCCTCGATCGCCGAGGTACTGACGGCTTCGCTCGTCGCGGCGTCTGCGATGAACTCACGGCCGGACTCGCCGACGAGGTGCTTGAAGACGCCGACCCCTTCGCCTCCGTGTCGAAGGAACCGCGCCTCGGACCGGACCAGCGCTTCGCGATCGTAGGCGAAATCTGGCCAGCCCTCCAACTGCCAGTTCCAGGGCGTGAGCGGTATCTGGCGCATTTATCGCTCATTTTACACGATGTTTGTGAGCGACAAGACACTTCCGCCCCCTCCCTCGGAATGTTTGTGCTGAGGTAGGGGGTCGGGGGAGGAAGCTGACCTCAGCCCTTCCGCTGATAGAACCGCTTGCTCACCACCGTCGCCGGCTCGGCCTTGCCCCGAATCTCCACTGCGCACGGCGTCCCCAGCTTCACCGAGGCATCCAAATAGGCGAACGCCAGGCCCGCCTCGAGCAACGGCGAATAAATGCCGCTCGAAACCTCGCCGACCGGCTCGCCATGCACCAGCACCTTCATGCCCGGCTGGGGCAAGCGCTTGCCCTCCATGCGCACGCCCTGCAGCTTGGTCGGTGTGCCGTTCGCGCGGGCGGCGTTGATGGGCTCAGAGCCGATGAACGTCTTCGTCTTGCCGATCACCCAGCCCAGACCCGCTGCGATGGGGCTGAGGTCGTCGGTGAGTTCGTGGCCATAAAGCGGCAGCCCCGCCTCGACGCGCAGCACGTCGCGAGAGCCCAAGCCGCACGGGGCCACACCCGCCGCGAGTAACGCCCGCCACACCCCGGGGCCGTCCTCGGACGAGCAGATGACCTCGAAACCGTCCTCGCCCGTGTAGCCCGATCGCGCGCACGTGCACTCAAACCCCGCCAGCCGAGTCGTCACCAGCCCGAACGTCCCCGCCGCTTGGATCGCCTCCGGAGCGTCGCTCAGGCCCGCCACGATCTCGGCGGCGCTCGGGCCTTGGACGGCGATCATCACCGTCGCATCGGTTTCGTCTTCCATCTCTACGCCGAACGCGTTGTGCCCGCGCATCCACTCGACGTCCTTGGCGTGGTTCGCAGCGTTGACCACCATGCGGAACGTCTCGGGGCCCACGCGGTAGACGATGATGTCGTCCACCACGCCGCCTTGGTCGTTGGGCAACAGCGAGTACTGCCCGCGCCCATCTTCCAGCTTGGCCACATCGTTGCTGGTGATGTGCTCCAAGAACTCGAGCGTGCGCGGACCTCGAAACCAGAGGCGAGCCATATGGCTGACGTCGAACATGCCCGCCCCATCGCGAACGGCCTTCGACTCCGCGATCACGCCGGAGTATTGGACCGGCATCTCGTAGCCGGCAAAGGGCACGATGCGCGCGCCAAGCGCCACGTGCTCGTCGTACAAAGGGGTGCGAAGGTCGGACATGGCCCGAGTATACGTCCACCGCAAACGGGTAAACCCGGCACATGAGCACCATCGCCCTGCTCGCTTTGGTCGGGAGCCAGGCCTACCCGACGTTTGCCGTGCCTCGACTAGCCGGAGAGACGGTGCCAGGCCTGCCGCCCGTCACCGGCCGCATCGCCGTGGACCAGTTCGGCTACCTGCCCGATGGCGCGAAGGTGGCGATCCTCACCGATCCTCAGCGAGGCTACAACGCGATGGACGACTACACGCCCGGCGACGAGATTCAGCTGCGTCGGCGCGATGGGCGCGTGGTGCTGCGAGGCAAGGCGGTGGCGTGGAACGGCGGCGCGACCCACGAGGATTCGGGCGACAAGGGGTGGTGGTTCGATTTCGGCTCGGTCAAGGCGCCGGGCGAATACTACGTGTTCGACCCGAAAGCCAACCTTCGCTCGCCCGTGTTCAAGATCGGGAACGACGTGTACCAAGGCGTGTTGCGCGCGGCGGTACGAACGTTCTACTATCAGCGGCTCAGCGAGTCTTTGCGAGCGCCTTACGCCGAAGCGCCGTGGGTCATGCCGTCCTACATGGATCAGGACAAGCGGGCGCTGGCCCTCTGGGCGAAGGAAGACACCAAGCTCGCCCGCGACCTTTCCGGCGGGTGGATGGATGCCGGGGACACCAACAAGTACCCCGCGTTCAACACCGATGCCCTGCCCTCGCTGATGTACGCCTACAAGGCGAACCCCAAGGCGTTCACCGACGACTTCGGCATCCCCGAATCCGGCAACGGCTTGCCCGACCTGCTCGACGAGGTCAAGGTTCAGCTGGAGTGGCTGTCCAAGATGCAGGATTCCGATGGCGGCGTGTTCGTCAAGATGGGCGAGATCGACTACTCGGGTCGCCCCGATCGGCCGCGCTACTATGGTCCGAAGTGCACGGGCGCGTCGCTATCGGCGGCGATGAACTACGCGCTCGCCGCGCGGGTCTATGGCGAATTCGCGCCTTGGAAGGCGTTTGCCGACAAGATGCGCGTCCAAGCCGAGAAGGCTTGGGTCTACGCCCACACCCACCCGCGCACCCCGAACGCCGACACGGGCGAGATCAAGTCGGGCAATTCCAGCCGCGACCTCGAATCGCAAGAGCGGATCGAAGCGGCGGCGGCGATCCAACTCTATGCCCTGACGCGCAAGACCGAGTACCACGAGGCGGCCAAGCGCTTGGTCCCCAAGCTGCGGCAGATGACCGAGCCCGCGTGGAGCCCCTACGAAGCCGGCATGGCCGAGGCGCTGGCCGACTACGCCTCGCTCGCCGGGGTGGACGCGGGTCTGCGCTCGAGCATTCTCGCCCAGCTGCAGCGCTCGGCTTCGAGCCGTGCGTTCGCTCCGCCGTTGGAAACCGACCTCTACCGGGCGTGGATGAACCCCGAGGCCTACCACTGGGGCAGCAACACGGTTCGGGCGTCGTTCGGCTTTTCGGCGCTGATCGTCGGTTCGCGGCAGCCGGTCTCGGTCCGGACGGTGCTACGTCAGCGGGCGCTCGACCTGCTCCATTCGTTCCACGGCGTGAACCCGCTGAGCATGGTGATGCTGACCAACATGGGCCGTCACGGGGCCGAGCTCTCGGCCATGAAGATCTGGCACGAGCGTTACGGCTGGAACACGCCGTTCGCTTCGAACCCGCCTCCCGGCTACGTGGTCGGCGGGCCGAACCAGCAGTACGGCGGCGATAAGGGCGACCGCGCGGGCGAGGTGGCCTGGATCAAGACCCAACCCCGCGCCAAGGCGTACGCCGACTTCAACGAGCCGTGGCCGATGAACTGCTGGGAGATCACGGAGAACGCGAACTACTACAACGCGGCGTACATCCGGTTGCTGGCCGGGTTGCTCTAGCGCCGGCGTCGCTTCGAACCGGGTTTCTCAACTTGCCGACGCACTCGGACTCACGATTCACGATTCACATTCACATCCCCCCAACGTTTGGAAGAAGGAAGACGGATGACGGAAATGGCGGTTGGTCTGGTGCTGCAGGCGTTCACGATTCACGATTCACATTCACATCCCCCCAACGTTTGGAAGAAGGAAGACGGATGACGGAAATGGCGGTTGGGCTGTGCTGCCTACGTTCACGATTCACGATTCACATTCACATCCCCCCACAGTTTGGCGGGCGTCGGCAGGTGGTCGGTTCGAACCCGGTTTCTCAGCGTGCCGACGCACTCGGATGCACGATTCACGATTCACATTCACATCCCCCCACAGTTTGGCGAGGCGGGGCAAATGCGACCCATTCGACCTGCCGACCACCTGCTCACCAGATGCCGACAACATGCCGACGCACGCCTATTCTCTCCACGCTCGCTGCGCCATCGCGTCAACCTTGGCCGTGCCCCAACCCTCGCCCAGCTTGGACGGTGGGATTGAACCGATTTGGATGGCGGGCCGGAGGCTTTGGGACACAGTGTACGTATAATATGGGTGTGGACCGCGAACTGACCATCGTGTTCGAGCCTGCGGAAGAGGGTGGATTCACCGCCTACATTCCGGAGGTGCCCGGCGCAGTCTCCGAGGGTGAGACGATCAGCGAGGCCCGGGACATGGTCCTTGACGCGCTGCGCGAGCTCACGCAGTACAGGCGCGAAGCGGCGCTGAGGGCAAAATCGCCCCGGTCCGTCGTCGAGCGAGTCGCCACGGTTTCTTAGCTCAGCCTCGGCGGTTTGGCGATTCCGAGTTCGGAGCATCTCCTTCTGGCCGCTGCACGATTAGCCCGCATGGGGCAGACCGTGGGGCCCCTCGCCAGCCTGTTGCCCGCGTGGCATGGCCCCGGGATCGATGCAACAGGGCAAGCGCTAGCCATAGTCGAGGAGTGTCCGGTATGCTTTGGCCCAAGTCAAGTACAGAAACACCAGCAACAACCCGATGAAACCACCCCTCGAGAAGATAGCTGAAGACGATGGGCTTTCCATCGATGCCACATTTTCGCTGGCAGGCCACTCACCTATCTCGGTGACTCTGGAGAGTGGAGGAGGCGGGCGAAACCTTCATTACAGCCGTGGGCTCCACCTCCTCCTGCAAAGACTCTCACAAGCACAGGCGACCCTGCTTAGGGCAGCTTTAACGAGCTCACGCGTCACAGGGCACCAAGAGGAGGGCATCGAGCTCGAACTGGAAGATTACTCCTACCCGATAGACATTGCCTCCATCCAAGTTGAAGAACTGCGGCGCGCGCTTCAGCGAGCTCTGGCTCGGACTGGCAGAACTCCAGACCGCGATGGACCTGGCGGGAATCCAACGAAACGCATTACCCTTGATGTTCGATTTCCAACAATACTTGATTACGATGTTGCCACATTTCTAAGAACTGGCAAGACAGCGCGCCAGAAGTTCATTCCACGTCTCGCTATTGGATCGACTATGAATTCTCAATACTTGCATCTTCTTAGCAGTCTCGATCAATCCGGCTCGCGTGGCATGGCGGACTACCTTGGACGATTAATCGCATCTCTCGTCAGCAAGAGATTTGTGATTCTGTCCGGACTGTCCGGGTCCGGCAAGACTCAACTCGCTAGACTCATTGCCGGCTGGATGGGTGGTCTCAATAGCCTCGCCCGCGTCGATCCCTTTGCTCCAAACTCAACGATTCAGGGGCAATCAATTACCTACCTGGTCAAGAATTCGGATGCACTATCGATTGAAGTGTGGAACTCACCTGATGAATCTGACGCAGTGAGAGTTCTACTGCCAAGATCACTGATCCGAGAGTGGGCCGATTGCATTGTTGAAAAGTCATTCGATAGGGATGTTTCGAGTTCGGACATCCGTTCAGCAGTCCAGCAGGAGAGCCGCTGGAGCGGCCAGCTCCACAGCTTCCATGCTCCATTGAAGGCGGCAGCTTTTGCCCTTCTTGAAGCCGAATCCGGATACGGACCGCCAACAGCGCTGCTTGTCCCGGTCGGGGCCGACTGGACCGGAAACGAGAATCTCTTGGGCTATCCTGACGGGATTGACGCGCAGGTTTACCGCTCAACACCTATCCTTGATTTCGTTCTGCGAGCGTGCGATGATCCGGATCGCCCCTATTTCCTCATCTTGGATGAAATGAACTTGTCGCACGTCGAGAGGTATTTCGCCGACTTCCTCTCGGCCATGGAATCGGGCGAAGGGATGATTCCGTTGTATCAGGGCCAAGATCGCAAGGCCGATCGCGACATCCCACAGACCCTCCACCTGCCCAGGAACCTGTTCGTCATCGGCACCGTGAATGTGGATGAGACGACCTACATGTTCTCGCCGAAGGTCCTCGACCGGGCCAATGTTCTGGAGTTTCGGGTCGACGAAGAGGAGATGGCCGGCTTCTTGGGCTCTCCGCAAAAGCCTGATCTGAATGCCATCGCTGGACTGGGAAAGGAGTTCGGGCCCGAGTTCGTGCGGTTGGCGAACGACCACGAGATCCGGGTCCCCGGCGAGTGGGCGGAGCGGTTCCAAGCAGACATGACCGCACTTTTCAAAATCTTTGCGCGGCATCACTGGGAGTTCGGCTATCGGACCGCTTATGAGGCAAGTCGGTTCGCTCACTTCTGGCACTTGCTACATGGCTCGGACGACGATTCCTACAGCAATGCCCTCGATGCAGTCATCGTGCAGAAGTTGATGCCGAAGCTGCACGGCTCGCGGGCCAAGCTCAGACCTCTGTTGCAGGACCTGTGGGGGGCCTGTCTCGCTGGCGCCCAGGTCGGCGTACCGGGCGATCCGTCAAGAGCAATAGACTCAGCGCTCTACCCGCTCAGCGCTGACAAGGTGCGCCGCATGTGGGAACTCTTGCACGACCACGGCTTTGCATCTTTTGCCGAGGCATGAAATGACTTCGGACGGCAGGTGCACCCTTGAGTTCCGCGACGCATTCGGTTCTCTTTGTTCGCGACTCGAGATCACCGCGGAAAGAACAGGGCGAGGCAGCGGCACAAACCCACTGCTCCAAGTCGAGGATGCCGAATCGCGAGGCGAAACCCTGTGGCAACTCAAGGAAGGAGAGGTGTACCAATACCGCTTGCTCGACGGACCACCCTCGCTGCGCGTCCGATGTCGGAACGCAGTCCGACGGGTGAATTTGGGTCCCGACGAGAGAGACGCTGGACGGCTCGAAACAAGAAACTACTGTGGGACTCTTTCACTAGAGATCGTCGACGCTTCCGGAGGTGAGAGCCCCGAAGAGTTGCATCTGAGGGAGCCCGTTGCTTCCCTTGGGATCGATGTGCGTTCGGTGAAGATCGACTACCGATCCGATTACCGAGCCATGATGGAGAGCCTCACCGAGCGGGTTGTCGGTCTGGTCCTCGACGCCCAGTCTTCGGCGCAGGCTCGCTTCATCTCCACGTTCGAACCCCACGGCGATGCTGAGACGATCCAACTCCAGCTTGAGATTCTCCGCGACGCGATGGACGGGGCCGACCTTTCCCAAGCTTTCGCGCGAATCTTGGCTATGCCTCATGACCGGCTCGCCGACGAGCCAAGAGTGGTCCGCGCCGACCGGGCCAAGCTTAGGTCGGGACGCGAAGCGACAGCCCTCATCCAGGGGGCACCCCGAATCTTGCTGCCCGACACACACCCACTCTATGCCCGCTACGGCCTCCCCAGCGTCGCCGCGCGGATCTCTGAGCTTCAGAGCAGACGATCCGTGGACACCCCGGAGAACCGCTTTGTCCGCTACGTGCTCGAGGACATTCGCCGCTTTCTGCAACATTCTCAGGACCAATTGAAGATTGCGGGCTGGCTGGCACCCCTTGGCACCGCCCAACGGCTCGCTTCCAAAGTCGACGATAGGCTCAACCACTCGTTGTTCCGGGAAGTCGGCCCGATGCGGATCGCTCCGCTCGGCAGCCCCGTATTGCAGCGCCGTTCCGGTTACCGCGAGGTGCTGAGGTTTTGGCTAAGGTTTCGGACCTCGGCTCGGCTAACTTGGGAAGGTGGTTCCGACGTCTTTCGTGCGGGCCAGCGAGACGTGGCCACCCTCTACGAGTATTGGCTCTTCTTCGTGCTGCTCGATTGGTTCTGTGACCGATTCAACGAGGGTCGAAAACCAGCGCTTGAGGATCTGCTGAGCGGACTAAGCAATGGTTCGTTGTGCTTGAAGCTGCGCCGGTCCGTTCCTCTTGGACCCTTTGTTGGCATCTCTCGGGCTGACGGTCGCAAACTCAAAGCTTCTCTTGACTATAACAAGCCATTCGTGCAATCCCAAGTACGAAGCGATCCTGGAAGTTGGACTCGCCGACTCTATCCCGACTATACCTTCGCTTTCTGGCCCGCTGAGCTAGAGCGGAGCGTTGCCGAGGAACGCGAGCTGCTGGTCTACGTCCACTTCGATGCCAAGTATCGCGTTGAGAATGTGGAAGCGCTCTTTGGAGCCGAGGATCCTTCGTCGGAAGACTCTGTGGCCGATCTTCCCGAAGAAGTCCGAGATTACAAGAGGATCGACCTCATGAAGATGCACGCTTACCGAGACGCAATTTGGGGTGCGCCCTTTTCATGAGACACACAGTTCGAGGGCGTGTTCGGCGATTCGC
>ERZ761602.611-NODE-611-length-74724-cov-13.685559_pt1 | contig 74724 bp, 64 predicted proteins | sample MGYA00512165_ERZ761602 | MGnify/ENA primary metagenome ERZ761602 (study PRJEB28899, sample SAMN02445085) | bioreactor sludge metagenome | biome: EBPR sludge; isolation source: Thorneside wastewater treatment plant | place: Australia: Brisbane, Thorneside...
TGTTTTGTTTTTGTTTTCAATTCATGGTTAATGTAATCAAATTTTTTCAAAGGGTTATAATAAAAAGTAAAGGGCTTATTTTTATTGCTATTTTGATTTTCGTTTTCTGCTATTAATTCATGTTTTTTTAAAATTCGGTATACGATGAGTTGATCCCTTCGAAATGCGTATCCTTCATCATAAATCGTCTTGAAATATATCAAAAGCAGCATTTCGGCAAAAATAAGCATAAAAAAAACTACTATTACATCGTATTTTTCTATTTCAAACTTTAAGAGTAAGTATCCATATCCACCTATAACACTACCAATTACTACAAATAACCTCAACAAAAAGTCACTGTTGTTAGTAGTATTTTTACTGAATTGATCATAAAATATTGTTTCTAATTCAGTTAAGCCGAGCTTAGTATTTATATCTTTATCTGTGTTTTTCATTGCGATTACTGTTTATGAACTTTGAAATCGAATTGTCGCTCAACTAAAAGCCCTGCATCCGCCGCCGCTCAACGCCCGGCCTCTGCACACAAGAGGGGCGGCGGTAGCGGATACAGGAAGTTGAACTGATCCGCTTTACACGACCCAACTATGGGCGCGAAGCAATGGTCTACGGTCTTGTAGACCGTCCTTGACGTCGGGTGGCAAAATACGAACTTATGGCATAGCAAGCAAGCCGGGCGTATGAAAAAATGTGAGAGAAAGGCAAAAAGTAATTCAACACACATTTGCGTGTTTAGATAGTACCTTCGACGAGAACAATCGCCAAACTATTGATCTTCCATATAGCACGTCGAGACGTGCGGATAGTAGGTTCCTGTCATGAGACAGGAACCAGCGGTTGATTTTTTATTTTTTGGTAGGGAAGATGGGACGCCAGCGGGCGTTTCTCCTATTTTGGAAATACAACCTTGAACCTTGGAATTTTTTGTTTATCCTTACGGAGTTTATATGCCAGAGCCGACGCTTGTGAATTCGTTCTAATTTCGGTAAGGATTCCGGTTTTTCGTAAAAATGTCACCTCCTTGTCGTATGTATTCCTGTCATTGGTATTTAGTGCCTTGTAAATATCAAAAGGAGCCATTTCTTCATTATCCATTCCGGCCACTAAAATTCGTTTTTGAGGAGGAGTTAAATTGAATTTATCAAAAATCTTTAAGTATTCTTGTTGGATTGGAGTAAAATCCGATTTATTAAAAAGGGTTACTGTAAACCAAACAGTATTTGAGTAAAGTTTAGGTTTTTTTAGTTCATTCTCCTGCATTAGTGTAAATATCCTCTTCATGCCCTCACCCATTTCCCTCATCAATTTACTCACCTTTAATACATAAGCAATTTTAGCATTTCTTGATTCGTGCCGATTATCTAATGCTTCTAAATCTGCAATAGTTAATGTCGAAAGTAATGCTCCCGGACTCTTTATTTCCATGCGATCATTAAAAATATGTACTTCAATACCATTGCTATTTGAATAATCTCTATGTGCAATAGCATTTAGCAAAGCCTCTCGGCAAGCATCTTCTGGATAGATATATTTTTGCTCAAACTTGGCATCTCCACCAAATTCTGTCTTTTGTGCTAAATATGGCCTTAGCATTTCCCATGCTTTAAAAATTAATTCATATATATTGCCCTGAATAAATTCGTCGCTTAATACATTATATTTTTCACCTGACAGTAATTCTGTTCCATTAATTCTGATGAATCGCACCTGCGACCTAGGATGCCATCGCTGAATATCCTTTGAAAAAAGAAGTAAAGCGGCACGACGGAGTCTTAATCCATTGATAGAGTACTCCCCTAACCCAAGTTGTTGAAGGTACCTTTCAACGGTTAATCCTTTTATGTAATTATCTGCTAATGATTGTATCAAATTTGTGTCCAAATCTCCTACGGTAGCACCATCTACGAATTGTCGGTCGTATTCCCTTGATCTGATTTCTTGTTGCTCGAATTGAAGAGTTTTAATCCTAATTGGCACTGTTCTTTTGTCCTTTCTTACTACGACTCTCCCATCAGGCAGTTGAAATATTTCCGAAGTACCTTTTTCAACCTGAAAAAATAGGATTATTTTGTTTTCAATACTAAGTTTAAGTTTGTAAACAATAGGTAACTCTTGCCCACTAAGGACATGAGATTGAACGGCATTTAACATCATTTCAATATCCTCGTCGGTATGAGGCACACCTGTAATGGAAGTATCATCTTCTACCCCGATTACCAATTCACCGCCGTCGGTATTTGCAAAAGCAACAAGAGCCTCAGCAATATCCTCACAAATTTTTTTAACAAGCCTCGGCTTTTTATTGCCTGGTTTACCTTCTAATGCTGACTTAAACTCTCTAAAATCACTTTCTCCAACGAGAATAGAGTTCTTTATTCTTTCTTGTAAAATTAAAACATCTGACATGATTTTACAAATTTTGGAACAAAAATACTTAATAATGGGAGCATTTTATGCAATTAAGACCACACTCTCTTGCGAAGCACGTTTTCTACTGTTTTTTTACTGGTTTTACGCCCAACGCCTGATACCCGCCTCCAAACCTTCGTTCGTCTTTTACTTACCCCAAGGTGCGGGTATTTCCGCCATGTAAGATGCTCCCTCCGGCCCAACGCTTGCGTTTTGCCGCATTCCCCCATTTGCCTGCCAGGTTGATCACCTGCGCTAAGTTCCTCTCCATCAGAAATTCAACGTACTTTCCAACGTGTGCAAAGCTAATCCTTTCCTTTCAAAATATCAATACTAACGGTCCGAATGTTTGGGTATTTGATCTGCCATACACCCTCAAACCTCCTCAGCCCTCCTTCAAAAACTCAATATTCCTTCTCAGTCCGCCGTACTTCGTGCGCTTCACCGCCGAGCGCCGGAACACCTTTTGGAAAACCTCCTCCGTGAGGTCTTCCCAATCGGCTTTGGTCATATCGAGCAAATCGGGGTGCGGTTCGAAGGCAGGCTCTTGATGCGGCTTGGAGAAGCGGTTCCAGGGACACACATCCTGACAAATATCGCAGCCGAACATCCAATTGTCCATCTGGCCGCGAAACGCTTCCGGCAGGGCATCCCGCAGTTCTATGGTGAGGTAGGAAATGCACTTGCTGCCGTCCATCAGGTATCCTTGCGGGGCGATGGCGTCGGTAGGGCAGGCATCTATGCAACGGGTACAGGTGCCGCAATAGTCTTTGATGGGGCCGTCGTATTGTAGTTCCAGATCGAGGATCAGTTCGGCTAAAAAGAAAAAAGAACCGGCCTTGGGATGAATGAGCAGCGTATTTTTACCCACCCAGCCCGTGCCTGCCCGACGCGCCCAGTCGCGTTCCAGTATGGGAGCAGAGTCCACAAAGCAGCGCCCGTTTACCTCGCCGATTTCTGTTTGTATGAATTCCAGCAGCGCGCGGAGTTTGCTTTTCAGCACAAAATGATAGTCTTCACCGTAAGCGTATTTGGCCAATTGCGGCGCCTGCGGGTCCACCTGCTTTTTTTCGGGGTAGTAATTATACACCAAACTCACCACAGAACGGGCGCCATCCACTAATAAACGCGGATCAACGCGCTGCTCAAAGTAATTTTCCATGTAGCCCATTTGGCCATGAAAACCCTGTTGCAGCCAAGCCTCCAATCGGATCGCCTCTTCGTCCATGCGCTCGGCACGGGCAAAGCCCACGAAAGCAAACCCCAAACGATGAGCCTCTTCCCGGATGAGCCGGGTATGCTGCGCCACATTCATAAATTGCCGCCTGCCCGATTATTCGGCATCGTCGTGGAGTACCAACATCGGAATGCGAATCTGGAACACCTCGCGGGTAGTGGCGCTGGGGTGAAAAATGCGCTCCAAAAAGCTGCGCTTGCGGCGAATCATGCACAACAGATCGGCCTTATAGTCTTCGGCAAAATCGGCCATGCTGTCGTGTATTTTATCGGTATCTAATTCGTAATGAAAGGAGTGCTCCACACTTTCCAAAAACATATCAATGGTGGGATCAATGCCTTTATCGTCTTCGCCGGTGTCTTTGTGATAAACATGCACTTTGGCCGAATATGCCTTGGCAATGGCCAACAGCGCCGCCATAGGCGCCGGGGAAGACAAGCCGCCCTCGTCCACAGCAAAAACGATGCTGTCCAATGCCTGAAATTGAAAACCGCAGGGAATAGCCAGCACGGGCGTTTCGGCATGTTTGATGACACCGTTGGCCGTACTACCGGAAAATACCTCTTTGAGACCGGTAGCGCCCTGTGTGCTCATGATGATGAGATCGTAGTCGCCGGCGGAGGCGGTGCGGGAAATGCAGCCTACCGCGTCGCCGCGCAGCACTTTGCCCTCCACCGAGGCGCCGTTTTGCAGCCTGGGGCGAATCTGGTTGAGGAGGACGGCCATTTCGGCCTCGGCATCTTCCCGCATCATCTCTTCTACCGATACCATGACGGTAGCGGTAGAAGCCAGATGATACGAGTGTAATACGGTAATGCTGCTGCCGTAGCGATTGGCGAAGTCAATGGCGAAGTCCAGCGCGGTGGAAGCATTCTCGGAGAAGTCGGTTGGAATGAGCAATTTTTTCATATCTCTGTGCAGGTATTTTTCTACCTGTAAAGATAAGGCTTATTACTCAATTTATCAACCGCCCCCGCATTAATTTTTCACCGGCAGGAACCCATAGCGCTCGCCGTATTCCAGCATTTGCTGAATAAAATCTATGGGGTATTCCACTTTGATGTCGGTGATGTCGCCCTGACTGTTGGCCACAGGCGTCAGGCGCGGGTTGATGAAGCCGGCATAAGGCGGGATATTGAGTGAAGCCGAGCGGTCGAGCACTTCTTTGTGAATGACCGGGTCCACCTGCACGCCATAGGTTTCAAACAGCTTTTGAGCGGCTTTGAAATCGCCCTGCGACTTGATGCGCTGCACCTCCTTGAGCAATTGCCCAAACAAGCCGCGCAGCTTGTCGTAGTCCAATATGTCTATGTAGGTTTTGCCGTCGCGTTGCACAATGGCCACCACCTTGTCTTTGGCGCCCTTTTCAATCACCCATTTCGATATCATCTGGCGGTTGCGCATGTGCGCCTGCGTGATGGTTTTGCCCGGTTCTATGCGGCGCAGTTGCAGCATCATACCGTTTTTCAGGTAGGAGTCGTACTCTGCTTTGGCTACCTCCAGATCGGACATCACCCCCAACTCAATGAGCTTGGGATCCATGATGTACCACAGCGCGAAGAGGTCGGCGCGGGCTTCTTCCAACGGCGAGTAATACGTTCCGATGGCAGAGGTACTGACTTTGTCTTCCAATTGCCCCGATGCGTGGCCCAAGACTTCGTGCAGTGCCGTGTGTACCTTGCCGGCTACGCTGCCGTACTTTTTGGCGCGCTCCACTTCTTCGGCGTCGTGGGCAAACTCCGTGAGCAAGCCCTCTGCGCTGGCCTGGTCGTAAGCGTGTTCGATGTTGTCCAAGCTCACCGATTTGGAGCCGTGCTTTTTCCTGATCCAGTCGGCATTGGGCAGGTTCACTCCGATGGGAGTAGAAGGAGAGGCATCGCCCGATTCGCCGGCCACATTCACTACCTTGTAACTGATGCCTGAAACAGAATCTTTTTTGTGTTGCGGCAGCACAGGCGCGTTGTCTTCAAACCACTGGGCGTTTTGCGACAGCACCTTCATGCGGTCCGACATATCAAAATCGTTGATCTGCACGATGGTTTCATACGATCCCCGGTAGCCCAGCGGGTCGTTATACACTTCCACAAAACCGTTGATGTAGTCAATGTCGCCCTCGGTAGCCTCCACCCAGGCGATGTTGTACTCATCCCATTTTTTCAGGTCGCCGGTTTGGTAGTATTCAATGAGTAGTTGCAGGGCCTTGCGTTGCGGCTCGTTTTCGGCCACGCCGGCTGCCAGTTCCAGCCATTTGATCACCTCTTTGATAGCGGCGCCGTACAAGCCCCCGGCAAACCAGCGCTGCTCCACCAACTGGCCTTTGGCATCTTTCACCAAGCGGGAATTGAGGCCGAAAGAGATCGGATATTTGCCGCCGCCGGCTTCAAGCTTGCCATAGTAGGCTTCCACTTCTTTTTGGGTAATGCCCGGACCGTAAAAATTGACGGCAGAAGCGGCAATCACGTCCACCTTGGGGTCCTGATTGATTTTTTTGGCGTCCACTTTCGGGTCAAACATGGCCGTCAGCACTTCCTCCGGCAGACTGTGGCCTACGTCCTTGAGCACCGACTCGAACCAGGGGCGCGGGAAGGCCGGAATAAACTTGTCGTTGGAGTAGTGGTGGTGAATGCCGTTGGAGAAAAACACATTTTTGGCATATTCCATAAACTGCTGCCATTCAGCGGCTTGCTGGTCTCCTTTGTAGTTTTTGATCGCAGTTTCCAGCGCCTTGCGCACGGCTAAGTTGTGGCGGTAATTCTGATCCCAGATGATGTCGCGACCAGCCAAACCGGCCTGCACGAGGTAGTACACCAACTTTTTCTGCTGTACGCTCAGGTTGTCGAAACCCGGAATCTGGTAGCGTAGTATGCGTTTGTCGCCAAAGTTTTCAGGATTCCAGTTGAAATCCGTTTCCGATACCTCCGGCGTTTCTGTAGCAGGAGTGGCAGTATCGGGGGCTTTTTCGGCCTGCCGGCAAGCTGCCAGCGACACCAGCCCCAAGATGACCAAGAGCATGATTCTTTTCATGGTATTGCGTATTTGGTTATTGCTGATCGAAAACGGGAAAGGGATGGTGGCGGCCGCCGGTCCACCTGTGCTGCCGGCCTCCTATTACAACCCACTGCCGGCAGCAGTCAAACTCCGGCGCCGCCTGCCTGACGGCAGTCAGGGGTCGTCCGTTCTATGGCCCTCAGCCCGCTTTCCAAAGTCTTCCCGGCTGCGGGCCATCCACTTCCGCCCCTGCCGCAAGCGCGACATTCAACTAAACAAACCCCACATCCACAAGCCGATGGCGCCTGCCAATCTGAGCATCACATACAGCAGCAGGGCGAACATACCCACCAGCAGCGCCAGCACCAATATCACAAACCACCAGGCGCTGCCCTGATACTTGCCTTCCTCATAGTGCGCTTCCAACAGCTTGAAATTGCGCCGGTTGGCCTTGAAGGTTATATCGAAAATATCTCCCAGTAAAGGTATCAATCCTACCAGCGCATCCAATGCCACATTGCCCAGCATACGCAGCACCAACATGCCGCTCGCGCCGTACCGCGCCATCACCAATACCAACACGCCCGACATGGCAAAGCCGGCTATATCGCCCACATAAGGCACCAGCCCGATAATGGCGTCCAAGCCAAAGCGAATCTGTGTGCCCGGAATGCGAAAGCGGTTGTCCATCAGGTCGCTCGCGCCTTTTACCCAGCGGAGGGCGTCCTGCCGCCGTTCGAGCGCTGTTTGTGCAGGCACGGGATGATGTTCAGTATTCATTTTTGCAAAGCATAGGTTGCACCAATACTACGGAGCCGCATTTGCAGCACGCCCCAAATGGCTTCTTTTACAATGCCTTTCGACATTTTGGACGCGCCCTCGGTCCGGTCGGCAAACGTAATGGGTACTTCTTTAATAGAGAACCCGAGCGAACGGGTCGCAAATTTCATCTCTATCTGGAAGGCGTATCCCACAAAACGGATTTTACTCAGGTCTATGGTTTCCAGTACCCGCCGGCGATAACACACAAACCCCGCGGTGGGGTCTTTCACCGGCATCTGCGTGATGAGCCGCACATACAGCGAAGCGCCATACGAGAGCATAATGCGATCGAAAGGCCAGTTTTCTAACTTGCCGCCGGGTATGTAGCGCGATCCTACCGACATATCGGCGCCGTCTTCTTTGCAAGCCTTGTACAGCCGCAACAAATCGTTGGGATTGTGCGAGAAGTCGGCATCCATTTCAAAAAAGAACTCGTAGCCGCGCTCCAAGCCCCAACGAAAAGCAGTGATGTATGCCGTTCCCAGCCCCAATTTGCCGGATCGTTCCAGCAGGAACAGGCGGTCGGGAAACTGCGCTTGCAGGGCTTTCACCAAAGCGGCAGTACCGTCGGGCGATCCGTCGTCCACGATCAGCAAGTGAAAAGGCGCGTCAAGGCTCAACACCGTTTCGATCATGCGAACGATGTTTTCCTTTTCATTGTAGGTAGGAATGATTACTAAGCTGTCTGCCAAGGCGTTCAAAGGTAAGAGTGGCGCTGATTGCGCGTTCAAAGATACGATAACTAACGCAAAAACGACCGGTGAGCGTGCTTGTTAATTCAGTATTTGCACATCAATGGCAATCTCTTCGCCCTCATCGTTGGTACCGATGTTGAATGCCACCGTGTCTCCTTCTGCCAGGTCGTTGAAATCTGCATTGACCAAGCTGGTATGATGGAAAAACAGGTTGTTCGGCGGGTATTTGATGAAGCCGAAGCCGTTTTTCAGACTGAGAACGATGCTGGTTTCTGCCCCGTCGGGAATATCTTCCGGATTGATGACGACCTTTTTCTTGCTCTCTCCGGCCACAAAGATATTGGTCACTACCGGATCGTTGTTGCGCAAACCTTCGTCTATCAGTTCGTGCATGGCCATCGGGTAGGTCACTTCTTCGGCTAAGTCTTGCGAAGTACGGGTCACCATTTGCTTGCCGTTGTCGGCGTAAAAGTCGAAATCCCAACTTAGGAGCATCACGCGGGTGCCAAGCGAGTGCAGCTTGCGCGCCAGCGTCACATAGTCGCCGTCGGAGGCAATGAGCACCACTACGTCCAACTCTTTGCGCATAGCGAGTTCGAAGGCTTCCAGTGCCAGCCACACGTCTATGCCGCGCTCTTCGCGACGGCCGTTGGCCACTTTGAGCGGCAAATAGTGGGTGGCCACGCCTGCCGACATGAGGATGTCGTCAAACAGGCGGTCCCAATACAGCATATCGCCGCGTTGATTGGCTTCGTGAGCGCTCAGGCGGCCCCGGAAATAGTGCGCATCCACAATGCGGCAACGCCTTGCATCCTCTCCTTCCACCTGCGCCACACTGCGCGTAATGAACTCGTGAAGGCCGGCAATGCTGAGCCTGCGCTGCTTCGGGTGTTCATAATTGTAATAATTGCTGATGTGCAGGAAAAAATTACCGTCGTAGAATACGCCGATACGTGTCAGTTTGTCATTCATAATGTCGAGCTAAATAAGATATAGATTTAAAAATAGGGCTGCAAAGATACGTTTCTCGAAGAATTGTGCAAACGCGAAGCCACAAAGACGCCCCGATTTATACCAATCCGCTCCGCTCGTCCACCAAAAATGCTCCTCGTTCGCCGGGCACCTATTCAACGCAGGCCCGCACGTTGTATTTCAGCCTGGGCGTACACCTCGTTTTGCCAACCAAGCCACTCAGCATTGGAGGGTATGTAGTGGCGCCGGAACCAGTGTTCCAGCGTAGTGCGAACATCGTCGTGGGCCAGGCGCAGCGCCATAAAATCCTCCAGACCTGCCGCCGCCTGTTCAGGCGAGGTCGCAATGATGCAGGTTTGCAACTCCTGCCCTGTGCGCCATTGCACCGCGCCCAACGGCCATATTTCTATTCGTACTCCTTTTTTTGCAGCCGCCCCGATAATGAGACCGCGCAGGGGTTGCCCCGCAGAGGTTTCTGTCCCCATGATGCTTCCCATGTTTCCCGGCGCGGGCAACAGCGCATGATCGGCAGCCAGGTCTCCTGCGGGTATTTCATTCATCATCAACACTTTATCGTTTTTTTGCAACAGTTCCTCCGGTGCATCCTTGCCTTTTTTGCATGACGATACCGCCAGCAACAAGCCAGCTGCCCAAATCCAGGTCATCATCGAAACCTTCATACGCATTCCTTCATTTGTCGCCACAAAGTAGGCACTATGGCGTGCTTTTAGGGTATGCGGGTTCATTTTGGAAAAAAAATTATGCGCAGGGGTTGACTAAAACGCACAATCATCTTACCTTTGCGCCTCTCTAATGGAAACGTCCATTTTTAAGAGCGCTTTTCGGGGTGTAGCGCAGCTTGGTAGCGCGCGTCGTTCGGGACGACGAGGTCGGAGGTTCGAATCCTCTCACCCCGACCGAAAAGTCTGACTTTCAGGCAAAAACATCAGATGCAGGCAACTGTTTTTCACCTGTGTTGCCACCCTAGCTCAGTTGGTAGAGCAACGCATTCGTAATGCGTGGGTCGGGAGTTCGAGTCTCCTGGGTGGCTCCAATAAGTTTCAAGTTCAAAAGCCTTCGGCGTGTTGCGTCGGAGGCTTTTGCGTTTGTGGCCCTTCGCAACCGGAGAGGGTTGATCGTTTGAAAAAATAAGGCTACTTTTGTCTGCGATTAAGAACTGACGCATGCACATTCTCCGCACCTCTTGTTTTTTGGGGCTTTTCTTTATAACAACAACCGCCCTCTCCGCCCAACCCGACCGCGTTGCTACCGGCATGTACCTCATGAACGTATATGACCTCAATGTGAGCGAGTACTCGTTTTATGCCGATTTCTACCTGTGGTTCAAATGGCAGGGCGAACGCGACCCCATGAACATAGAGTTTGTCAACGCCGTCGAAAAATGGGGCTTCACTTCCACGCCGTTTCATGAAGAATCACTGGAAAAACCAGACGGCAGTTTCTACAACGGCATGCGCGCTGAGGGGCGTTTTTATCACTCCTTCGACCTGCGCCGGTTCCCTTTAGACCAGCACGATCTCGACATCCGCATCGAAAATGTGGACTACCCCTTAGATGAACTCGCCTTCGAAGCCGCCCCCGCCAAAACGCTGTATCGCCCCGATTTTGTCATCCCCGGCTGGCGCATCCTCGGTGCGCGCATAGACACCCACTCCAATCTATACGACACCGATTTCGGCGAGCCGGAAAACAGCGGCGATTCGTTCAGCAATTTCAGCTTCAACCTCCGCATCGCGCGCCCCCTGAGCTATTTCCTGCTCAAACTCATGCTCCCGCTTTTGGTGGTCATCGTGGCCGGATTAGGCGCTCTGGCCATTCACCCGGCTTACATGGATGCGCGCATTTCCTTGCCCATCGGCAGTTTGCTGAGTTGCGTTTTTTTACAACAATCTTACAGCTCGGCCCTGCCCGACGTAGGCTACATGGTGCTGATGGACAAAATTTATCTGCTTTCCTACCTGCTCATTGCGGCCATCATGTTGCGCGTTATCCGGGTGGGCAATATCCGCAAACGCAGCAAAGACGAGGATTTATCGCGCCTGCTGACCAAAGATAAACGTGTCGCGGCGCTGGGGTTCGTGGTTTTTCTGGCGGGCGTGACTGCATTAGTGGCCTGGGGTTAAACATATCAACTTACCTCCAACGACTTCACCCGCAACTCCTTGCCCCTTACCACCTCCACCAGAAATTGGCCGCAGGAGGGGCAAGGCTCGTACAATTGTTCTATCCCGAACTCGTGGCCGCAGTCCATGCAGCGCCCCCGCGCCGGGATTTTGTGAATGTGCCGTTCGGCGCCTTCCAATACGCTGCGCTGCACGCCCACGTCCCAGGCAAAGTCCAAAGCGTCAAATTCAATGCCGGCCAAAAGCCCGATTTCCAGATCAATACGATCCACTTGGCGGGCGCCGGCCTTGTGTACCTGTTCGGCGGCGATGTCAACGATGCTGAGTACAATAGAGAGTTCGTGCATGATTTTTAGCGGTTGCGCCACAAATATAGCCTAATTTTACGGCATGAAAACGATGTTCGATACCAGCGCCGATTGCGCCCGAAACTTAGACGCTCAGGACACCCTGGCGCAACTGCGGGATCAATTCTATTTTCCGCAACATGAAGGCAGGGACGTGCTTTATTTTTGTGGCAATTCATTGGGATTGCAACCCAAATCGGTGGAGCCGGCGCTGCTGCGCGAGTTGGAACACTGGCGCACGCACGGCGTAGAGGGCCATTTTCGCGGCGAGATGCCCTGGATGCACTACCACAAATATTTGCAATCGGCAGCAGCGCATGTAGTCGGCGCATTGCCTGAAGAGGTGGTGATTATGAACACCCTGACGGCCAACCTGCACCTGCTCATGGTGTCGTTTTACAGGCCCGATGCCCGGCGCTTCAAGATCATCATGGAGGCGGGGGCTTTTCCTTCCGATCAGTACGCGATGGAAAGCCAGGTGCGCTATCACGGGTACGCGCCCGAAGAGGCCATCGTGGAAATTGCGCCCCGACCCGGCGAGGAAACCCTGCGGACAGAGGATGTTTTGGAAACCATCCGGCAGCACGGCCCGCAAACGGCTTTGGTGATGATGTGCGGCGTGCAATATTACACCGGCCAGTGGATGGATGTGGAGGCCATCACCCGCGCAGGGCATGAAGCAGGCGCTTTGGTGGGCTTCGATCTGGCGCACGCTGCGGGCAACATACCGATGCGCCTGCACGATTGGCAGGCCGACTTTGCCGTGTGGTGCAGCTACAAATATCTCAATTCTGGCCCCGGCGGCCCCGGCGGCGTTTTTGTACACCAGCGCCATGCCGACAATAAAGACCTGCCGCGCTTTGCGGGTTGGTGGGGCCACGACGAAGAGCGCCGCTTCCTCATGGAGAAAGGATTTGTGCCTATGCGCGGAGCAGCGGGCTGGCAACTGAGCAATGCCCAGATTTTCTCCTTTGCCGCGCACAAGGCTTCGTTGGACATATTTGAATCGGCAGGCATGGGCGCGCTGCGGCACAAGAGCGAACAACTGACCGCCTACCTCGAATTTCTCATAGATGATTTGACCGAAAAAGGGCTGCCGCTTCACATCATCACCCCCCGCGATCCGGCGCAACGCGGTTGCCAGCTCTCGGTGACGGCAGGGCCGCAGGGCAGAGCCATTTTCGACTTTTTGTCCACTCATGGAGTTGTTTGCGATTGGCGCGAACCGGATGTCATTCGCCTGGCGCCCACGCCCATGTACAATTCTTTCGGCGATGTGTTTGCACTGTACCATCTGCTGTTGGATTTCCTGCGCCGCAACCAATAGCTGGGCGCCTGGGTTATATACCTCGCACCGTCAGGTGCAAAGCCGCTTTTATCATACCTGGCGCTGCTAATCAATAACTTACGCCGAAGGCTATACACAAAATCTGGCGGCGTAAGGTATAACATCCTCCATTCTCCGGGCAGGCGCTTGTCGTCGGTCCGATTCAAAATTTAAAACGATCCATGTCTTCCCGAAAAAATCGTTCTGCCGGAACCGAAGAAGAAAAACCCAAACTCAGCAAAGACAAACTGCGCCGGGCGCTGAAACTGTACAGCTACGTTTTGCCGCACAAGTGGGCATTCATTGCCGGCATGGTATTTTTGTCATTGGGCAGCGCCATTTTTCTGGCCATTATGAAATTGCCGGGCGCTATCTTAGACGCTGTCAACGGGAGCCATTCCAACGGCATGTCCATTGAGCGCATCGTCTCCTTGCTCTTCATTTTACTGGGCATTCAGGCGCTGTTTTCCTACATTCGGGTGCGGCTTTTTGCTGTCGTCAGCGAGCGCAGCATGGCCGCCCTGCGCAACGACCTGTACGCCAAGCTCATCACGTTGGACATACCATTTTTTGAAGAGCGCCGCGTGGGCGAACTCACCAGCCGCATCACCAACGACGTCACACAGGTGCAGGGCGTCATCTCCATTACGCTGGCCGAATTCATCCGGCAAATCATCATCTTCATCGGCGGAGTCGTCATCATTGTGGTCACCATGAAAACTCTGGCGCTCATCCTTTTGGCCACCGTACCCATTGTGATGGTGCTGGCGATGGTTTTCGGGCGCTATGTGCGCAAACTGATGAAAGCCCGGCAAGACCAATTGGCCGAAGCCAACGTCATTGTGGAGGAAACCATGCAGAGCATACAGTCGGTAAAAGCCTATACCAACGAGGGCTTCGAACTGGGCCGCTATTCCCGGCAGGTGAACACCACCGTCAACACCTCGCTTCAGGCTGCGCACATGCGCGGTTTGTTTGCGGCATTCATCATTTTCGTCATGTTCGGGGCCTTGTTTTTCATCATCTGGCGGGCGGCCATCATGGTGCAGTCGGGCGTGCTCACCGAGGGCAGCCTGATTGATTTCACCGTGTATGCGGCCATCATCGGGGGCGCCATTGCCAGTTTGGGCAGTTTTTACACAGAAATTGTATCAGCTGTCGGCGCCACAGACCGCATTTTGGACATTCTGGAGCAGCCATCCGAAGTGGCCGTCGCACCCGCTGAAACCCAAGCCCACAGCAGGTTTGAGGGGAAAGTCGAATTTCAGGAGGTTCATTTTTCCTACCCTACCCGCAAAGACGTGGAGGTGCTCAAGGGCATCAACCTGAAAATTCAACCCGGCCAACGCATTGCACTGGCAGGCCCCAGCGGCGCAGGCAAATCCACCATCATTCAGTTGTTGCTCCAATTTTATAAACCCGACAGCGGCACGATCTTAGTGGACGAGCGCCCGGCCAACGAATACGACCTGCGCGCCTACCGCCAAAACATGGCCATTGTACCGCAGGAGGTGATGCTGTTTGGCGGCACCATCCGCGACAATATCCTGTACGGCAAGCCCGGCGCCACAGACGAGGAAGTGATCGAAGCCGCCCGCCAGGCCAATGCCTGGGATTTCATCTCCGCGTTCCCCGACGGCTTGGATACCATCGTGGGCGAGCGCGGCGTGAAACTCTCCGGCGGCCAAAGGCAACGCGTGGCCATTGCGCGCGCCATCCTCAAAGACCCGGCGATTTTGTTGTTGGACGAGGCCACCTCCAGCTTGGATGCCGAGTCGGAAAAGGCCGTACAGGAGGCCTTAGACAAACTCATGCAGGGCCGCACTTCCATCATTATTGCGCACCGGCTGTCCACCATCCGCGAGGCCGACTGTATTTGCGTCATTGACGGCGGCCGCATTGTAGAGCAAGGCACGCACGCCGAACTGAGCCAATTGCAGGACGGCATTTACAACAGTCTGGCGCGCCTTCAATTTCAAACCGGTTTATGAAAAAAACTCCTTGGTTGGTCGCGTTTTCAGCACTGCTCTTTTTCGGAGTCGTCGTTTTGTATGCCCTCGAAATCGGCTGGATACACCGCACCTTGCATGGCAGTCAATTGGTGCAATACGGAGCGCTGGCCGGTCTCATTGCGGGCGCGCCTTTGGGGGCTGTCGCGGCCTGGAGAGCGAAATATGCCGCCGACCGTCCGCCGTTTTTTTTCGCCGTTTTGTTTGGCTGTTTAATGGTGGGGCCATTGGCCGGCAGTTTGTCCAATCGCTTGCCGGCAGCAGATCAAGCGATAACCGACACCATCGTGGAGGTGCATTTGGAGGAAGCATTTTACAGCACGCGCTTCGGCCTGATCAAAGGCGCCAAAGCTACACCAAGCGGCTACCGGGCTTTTTTTTATTACAAAGACCAACTGACGAAAGTGCAGGTAGCTGAACCGCTTTTTCCCGGCAAGCGCAGAGGCGACGAGGCCGTACTGCCTTTAAAAACAGGCTTCTGGGGCTTTGAATTTGTTCCAAAACGCGAGCCATGACATATCAGCAACACATCCCTCTGCGCCCGTTCAACACTTTCGGCATCGAAGCGGAAGCCCGGCATTATTGCGAAATCCACAGCGTTTCAGATTTACAGGCCATCGCCCGGCAGCAGGGCGACGAACCGATGCACATTTTGGGAGGCGGAAGCAACGTATTGCTCACCGGGCCGGTGCAAGGCCGCGTGTTGCACATCCGAATTCCGGGCCGCAACGTGGAGGCCGTTTCCGGCAATACCGCCCTCGTTGCAGCCGGAGCCGGCGAGAACTGGCACGATTTTGTGCAATGGTGTCTGGCGCAGTCGTTGGGCGGACTGGAAAACCTCTCGCTCATTCCCGGTTCGGTGGGAGCTTCTCCCATTCAAAACATCGGGGCTTATGGCGTAGAATTGAAGGATGTGTTTCACAGCTTGGAGGCCGTGCGGTTGTCGGATGGGGAATTGGTGACGATGGATGCCGCCGATTGTGCTTTCGGCTACCGCGACAGTTTTTTCAAACGCGAGGGCAAAGGCCGATACGCCATCGTAAAAGTGTATTTCCAACTCACGACCTCCAAGCATCGCCTCCGTTTGGACTACGGCGCCATTCGCGATACCCTGAAGGAAATGAATGTCGCCCACCCCGACATACACGACATCAGCCGGGCCATCATTCAAATCCGGCAAAGCAAATTGCCCGATCCGGCCCTCATCGGCAATGCCGGCAGTTTTTTCAAAAACCCTGAAACAGAGGCCGATACTTGGCAAAGACTTTCAGAACTGCACCCCGGAATGCCTCATTTCCCACTGCCCGATGGGCGTGTCAAAATTCCCGCCGGCTGGCTGATTGAGCAGTGCGGCTGGAAGGGATTCCGGGAGGGCGATGCCGGTTGTTACGACAAGCAGGCATTGGTGTTGGTCAATTACGGACAGGCTACCGGTCAGGAAATCCTGTCGCTGGCGCGTCGCATCGCGGCATCGGTGCAGGAGCGTTTCGGGATGGTGATAGAGCCGGAGGTGAATGTGTGGTGAGGAGGAGGATGAACAAAAAAAAGCAACCCCCTCGCGGAGATTGCTCTGTATGATTTATCGGACGAGGGTCGGAACCCCCTTTACTTATTCGTTCGGAATGATCAACTCCTGACCGATTTGAATCAGGTCGGGGTTTTTCAGAATGTCCGTGTTGGCGTTGAAAATCTTCATGTACTTGGACGCGTCGTCATAGTACTGCTTGGCGATTTTGGACAACGTTTCGCCTTTTGATACCGTGTGCTTGTGGTAGTAGTCGGTCACAGCTACTTTGATGTTGGCAGCAACGTCGGGGAAGCTTTCACCGCCGATCTCCTTGATCTTGTCCCACAGGAGATTCTTTTCGTATTGAGTTTGGGTGATACCGCCGATGTGCAGTTTGCCGTCTTTTTCTTCAACGAAGCCTTCCTGTACGCCGAGTTGCTCGCCGAGTTGAAGCACTGCGCGGTATTTGTCTTGTAATGACATGATTGAGTGGTTTTAAAAAGTTAAAAAAACATACAAATTTACTCCCTTTCGGTAACACGAAGCGGAGCAGGCGTAAAGATAATGATTTCTTCATAAACTACATGCCCCGGTCGGAAACCGCGATTGAGACGCAGAGGCACCTGTGGGTCACATTTGCCGGCGACCTTCCATCATGGAAATAAGGATAATTTGCGCGAAAAGCGGCCCGATCGCACCAAGTTTCAATAGTAGTGTTAATTTAGCGTAATTTTTTTTCGGAACAGACTTTTTTCAGTAATCATTAAATCTAACCGTATGAAAACCAGGTTTTTACCCACCCTTCAATGGGCCATTCTTCCCATTGTGCTGCTGTTGTTCGCCGTGGCGGCAACAGCTCAGACCAAAATCAGCGGCATGGTTTCCGATAAGGAATCCGGCGAACCGCTCATCGGCGTCAATATTTCCGTCAAAGGCAAATTGACCGGCACCATCACCGATTTTGACGGCAAGTACGAACTGAACACATCCGTTGCTCCGCCTTTCACATTGGTGTTTTCCTACACCGGCTTTGCTTCTCAGGAAGTAAATGTAACAGGCGGCCAAACCACCGTGGACGTAAAGATGGACGCGCAAAGCATCCTCACCAGCGAAGTGGTGGTTTCTGCCTCCCGTGTAGAGGAGCGCATTCTGGAATCGCCCGTCACCATTGAAAAAATGGACGCCATCGCCATCCGGCAAACGGCCGCGCCCGATTTCTATGACGGCATTTCCAACCTCAAAGGCGTACAAACCACGCAAGGCTCCATGACCCTGACCTCGATCAACACGCGCGGTTTCGGAGCTGTGGCCAACGAGCGTTTTGTGCAACTCATTGACGGAATGGACAATGCCGCGCCGCTGCTCAATTTCCCCACCGGCAACATCGTCGGTATCTCCGAGTTGGACGTGCAAAGCGTAGAACTCGTGCCGGGCGCTGCTTCTGCTCTCTACGGCCCCAATGCTTTCAACGGTATTCTGATTATGAACAGCAAAAACCCGTATGCCTACCAGGGATTGAGCGTGCAGGTCAAGTCGGGTATCACTACTTCCGAAGCAGGCGGCACCAATCCGTACAACCTCCTTTCGGCGCGTTATGCCAAGGCTTTCGGAAAATTTGCCTTCAAACTCAACGCATCCTACCTCGCTGCTACCGACTGGACGGCCAACGACTACCAAACCGGCCGCGAAACAGCCAATAACCGCAACCCGGCAGGCGTAGGCGCTCCCAATTTTGACGGCCTCAATACCTACGGCGATGAAACCGAAATTGTGGTGCCGATGGTAGCCGTAGCAGGCAGCCTTTCTCAGGCTTTAGCGCCCTTGTTTGCGCCTCAATTAGGCATCCCTGTGGCACAGGCACAGGCGCTGCTGGCACAAACCATTCCAAGATTACCTTCTCTCGACCTTCGCCGTACTGGCTTTACCGAAGCCGACCTTTTGGAAAGCAACGAGGCCAAGAGTGTTAAATTAGACGGCTCACTCCACTACCGCATCTCCGACAACCTCGAAGCATCTTACAGCTACCGCTACGGCTCAGGTTCTACGGTGTATCAGGGTGGCGAGCGCTATGTGCTGCGCAATTTCTCGCAGCAGTTTCACAAAATTGAGTTGAGCAATCCCAATTTCTGGCTGCGCGGCTACATGTCGCAAACCGATGACGGCGACTCTTACAACCTTTCTGCTCTGGGCGCATTTGCCAATGAGCGCTTCAAGCCGTCCTCCTCGGCATGGGTACCCACTTACGCAGGCACTTATGCAGGAGCATTGTTGCCCATTTACCTGCAAGGCGGCACGGCCAATGCCCAGCAATTGGCAGGCGCTCATGCTGCTGCCAGAAATGCGGCCAACAACGGCATTCCTGCCGTCGGTTCCAAAGAATTTCAGGACATGGTGAACGCCGTGCGCAACGATTTCTTCCAGCGTACGCCTCCGGGCGCGGGCTTCTTTGACGACTCCCGCATGTATCACGCCGAGGCAGGCTACAATTTCCGCGAAATCATCTCGCCGAGTGTGGTAGAACTGCTCATCGGCGGCAACTTCCGTCAGTATGACCTCTACTCCGACGGCACCATCTTCAACGAAGACCCGGACGGCGACGGCAAATTCGAACGCATTGCCATCAACGAGTTTGGCGGTTATTTGCAGGCTTCCAAGCGCTTGTTCAACGACGCGCTCAAGCTCACCGGCTCCATTCGTTATGACAAAAACGAAAACTTCGACGGCCAGTTTTCTCCACGCGTTTCTGCGGTTTATACCGCCGGCGCCAACCGCCAGCACAACATCCGCGCTTCGTACCAGACCGGCTTCCGCAATCCGAGTACGCAAAACCAGTTCATTTTCTTCCCCACCGGCCAGGGCAATCTCGTCGGCAGCACCGAAGCCAATGCCGCCCGCTACGGCATCCACAACGGCGGGGCTTATACCAATGCTTCCTACAATGCCTTCATCGGCAGCGTATTGGCTGGCCAACCCAATCCGACTTTGCTGGTAGAACGCAATCTGGCTTATATTCAGCCGGAACAATTGAAAGCCATCGAATTTGGCTATAAAGGCTTGGTAACGCCCAAATTCTTAGTGGACCTGAGCGTCTATCATACCATTTACAACGACTTCATCACGCAGGAAACCGTGCGCGCCAAGACTTCCAGCACGCATCGCGGTGTAACACTGCCGGGCGTTCAGCAATTGTTGGCCGGTCAGGCATCGTCTGCTACGGCATGGCGCCCGTACATCAATGCGGAGGAGCAGGTGACCTCTACCGGCGTGGGCTTGGGCCTGGCATACCAGCTTCCGAAAGGCTACTCGCTGTACGGCAACTACACCTACTCCACGTTTGGCGTAGATAACCCATCGCCGGGCTTCGAGGCCGGTTTCAACATGCCGGAGCACAAGTTTGTAGTGGGCTTGGGCAACCGCAAAGCATTCAAAAATTTCGGCTTCGACGTCAACTACCGCTGGCAGGATGAGTTCGACTGGGAAAACAGCTTTGCATTTGGTACCATTCCGGCATACGGCCTGCTGAATCTGCAAGCCAGCTATGCGTTGCCCAAACTCAAAACTGTAGTAAAATTGGGAGGTTCCAACGCATTCGGCAACGACTACCGCACCAATGCAGGCGGCCCCTGGGTAGGGCAGATGTACTACGTTTCCTTAACGTTTGATGAATTTATGAAGTAAAAATGGAGGCAGGAAAAGATTTTTTCCTGTCCTGTTGATTACAAAGACCGTTTCGGCCGTCGTGTCGGAGCGGTCTTTGTCGTTTTTTATACACTCACTGTTTCCATCTTACCCTCATCCAAAAAGCTGTAATAGCCTTTCTCGGTCACGATGATGTGATCAAGCACAGGTATGTCAAGGATTTTGCCCGCTTTGGCCAAGCGGTTGGTGAGGGCCACGTCGGCATGGCTGGGATACAAGGCGCCGGAGGGATGATTGTGGCAAAGAATGACAAAAGCCGCACGCGCCTCCAAAGCCCTGTGGAACACCACACGCGGGTCAACAATAGTGCCATAAGTGCCGCCGACGCTGATCTGTTCGCGCCCGATGATCTGGTTGGAGCGGTTGAGCAGTAATATCCAAAACTCTTCGTGGGGCAACTCGCCGATGAGCGGCGCAATGGCATCATAGGCATCGCGGCTGCTGTTCACCTTGGGTCGTTCCCGGATATCGCTGAGTTGGCGTCGGCGGCCCAGTTCCAATGCTGCCATAATGGTAATGGCTTTGGCTTCGCCTACGCCTTTGAACTTTTTGATGAGATCGCTGATGGAGTACTTTCCCAGTTCGTGGAGGTTGTTTCCGGCAGCGTGCAAAATGCGCTTGGCCAATCCGACGGCGCTCTCGTCGCGGGTGCCGGAGCCAAGCAAAATCGCCAGCAGTTCGGCGTCGCTGAGGTGGCGGCTGCCCCTGAGCAGCATTTTTTCGCGGGGCCGGTCTTCTTCGGCCCAGGCACGAATAGGGAGGGGCGGAACCGTGTAAGACGACGGCTTCTGTTCTTTATCGGCAGAAGCAGTTGGGGCGGCTAAATCGGGCGAAGTGGACGTCATTGGGTAGCTTGCTGAATGGAGTGTTGAAAAAAATGGATGGCGCCGGGAAGCCGGTAGTTGTTCGTGGGATCAGACAACTGTTATACAGACCGATTCCAGGCGCCATTGTCACGGGGGTCAAGCAGTGGCAGGCTCTGCCGATTGTTGCTGCGTGCCGAATTGCTCGACGAGGCGGGCCATAGCAGCGGCAAACTCAGGAATATCTTCCTGAAAAACAGAAAGACGAACAGTTTCGAAGGCTCCTTCTTTATTTTTGCGGCTTTCGGCGACGGAGAGGTAGGCCGTGCCTTTGGAGCTTTCTTTGAGGTCTAAGAAATACGTACGGGTTTTTGTTTTGAGAGTTTCGGTGTACTTTGCCTTGTTTTCCATGGCGATTGTTACTTTTAGAGTTTAAAAAAAATTGCTGTCACTCATATAGTCGTTGGGTCGGCAAAAATTCCACAACAGAATTTTAAAAAAATGAAAATAATTTTTTAAATGCCTGATAATCAATTTAAAAAAAATGAAAAATTAAAAAGTCGCAAGCGCATTGCCGGTCTGTTTGAGGGTGGGCAGTCATTTGCAAAGTACCCTTTGCGCGTGGTTTGGGCGGCAGTAGAGCAGCGGGAAGGCGAGGCTGCCGTGCAGTTTGGAGTAAGCGTAGCGAAGAAGAAATTCCCCAAAGCCGTACACCGCAACCGCATACGCCGCTTGGTGCGCGAAGCATGGCGCTTGCACAAATACAGGCTCGTGGAAGCGGCCCCCGGCAAGCAGCAGGCGCTGGCGGTGATGATGTTATATACCGGCACACAGGAGTTGCCTTTTGCCGAAATAGAAGCAGCCATGAAAGAATTGATTCACCGGCTATTGAAAAAATGGCATTAATGACCCTTCTGTGCGGTCTTATCGAAATTTTCAGCCTCTCGGGAGCAAAAAAATATTACTTTTGGGAAGTATAAACCAAAATACTTATCACAATGAAAAACGGAAAACTTGTAACTACCGGTGTGGTCGCGTTTGTCATCTTATTGGTGATTCTGATGTTTTCCAACGCCACTTTCCTCACCATTGAGTCCGGCGAACGGGGCGTATTGTTCAAACGCTTCAGCGGTGGCTTGGACAAAGCCAATATCTATCAGCCTGGTTTTCATGTCATTGCCCCCTGGAACAGCATGTATGTGTATGACGTGCGCGAGCAGCAATTGGAGGAAGAAATGGAGGTCTTGTCCAGCAATGGCCTCACCATACGGGTGGACATAACTGTGCGCGTCAATCCGCGCTACGACAAAATCGGGTCGCTGCACGAAAAATTCGGCAAAGATTACGTCACCTCTTTAGTGCGGGCCGAAGTGCGGTCTTCCGTGCGCAAGATCATTGGCCGGTTCCAGCCCGAAGAGTTGTATTCGTCCAAACGGGAAGAGGTACAACAACTGATCTACAAGGATTTGGAGAATGCGCTTAGAAATAACTTTATAGAACTTCGCGCCGCCCTCATTCGCGATATCAAACTGCCGGATAAAGTGCGCTTAGCCATTGAGGACAAAATTGAGGCCGAGCAAAAAGCCCTCAAGTACGAGTACATCCTCGAACAGGAGCGCAAAGAGGCCGAGCGCAGAATCATTGAGGCAGGCGCCAAAGCAAAGGCCAACCAGATTTTGAACGCCAGCCTTACGGCCAATATCCTCAAAGACAAGGGCATAGAGGCTACGCTGCAATTGGCCAACTCGCCCAATTCCAAAGTCATTGTGGTGGGAAGTGGTCAGGATGGTTTGCCGCTGATTTTGGGCAACCAGTAACTCCCGCTTTTCTGAAGAGCAAACAAGGGTCGGCAGCGCGGTTGCCGGCCCTTGTTTTTTTTGCCCCCCTTGCGATTCCTTCAAAAACCGCTTATCTTTGCCCTTATGGAAGCGATACTCGAAATACCCGTTATTTCCGCAGCCGAAACGCTGCTGCCCGGCGCCGAAGAACAGCGCGTGGAAGGTAGCTACGACGATTTTACGGCTCTGCTAAAGCAATGCGACTACCCCATCGAGTACGAAAACGGAAACATCATCATTATGAGCATCGCATCAGATGAACACGAGAAAATCGTAGCCAATTTATTAGGAGCGCTTTTTATTGCCATGCGCGGCCATCGCCATTTGGGGCGCTACGGCAGCAATCGCCACATCTACATCCCGGCGCTCAGCAAGGCATATTCTCCCGATGCTTCCGTCGTAAAAGGCAACCCCGATGTGTTTACTTATGCTGTCGGGAAGGATGCTTATACCAATCCCTGGTTGGTGGCCGAGGTCATTTCGCCCTCCAGCCGCAGCCGCGATTTTGGCGAAAAACTGCACGGATACAAAGCTATTCCCGAACTGCAATACATCCTCTACATAGAGCAGGAGCGGCCTTTCGCAACACTTTTTGAACGCATAGAAGGCACGCTCCGCTGGCGCAGCGCCGACTATGACGCGCTCAACCAGTCGTTTTTCATCAGCGAGTTTTCGGTGGCCATGAGCGACTTGTACGAGAATTTGAAATTCTGACCCTGTTCTTTCAAAACGGCCCCATCACACAGCCACCTCCGCCTTGATATGCGAGTGCGGGTCGTAATCTCTAAGGTGGAAATGTTCGTACCGAAATTCCAAAATATCGTTGATGCCCGACTCTATTTCCATGCGCGGCAAGGGGCGGGGTTCCCGGCTGAGTTGCAATTGCGCCTGTTCGATGTGGTTGCTGTACAAATGCACGTCGCCGAAAGTATGTACAAAATCGCCGGGCTGAAGACCGCATACCTGCGCTACCATTAAAGTAAGCAGGGCATACGAGGCTATATTGAACGGCACGCCCAGAAATACATCGGCCGAACGCTGGTACAACTGGCACGACAAACGCCCGCCCGACACATAAAACTGGAACAGCGTATGGCAGGGCGGCAGACCCGATTTCACCATCACCGGAATGTCTTTGGGGTTCCAGGCTGAAACGATAAGCCGCCGCGAGTCGGGGTTCTTTTTAATACTTTCGATGACCTCCGACAATTGGTCCACTCCCTCAAAGTTGCGCCACTGCCGGCCATACACCGGGCCGAGTTCGCCCCAGCGGGCAGCAAATTCTTCGTCGGCTTTGATCTGCTCCACAAAATCCTTCATCTTTTCGCGCCAGGCCTGGCTGTATTTAGGATAGTCGGCGGCCTGTCCGGTAGCTCCTAACCAGTGTTGAAAAGGCCAGTCATTCCAGATGTTGACGCCGTTCAGCGCCAGATATCGAATATTGGTATCGCCGGCAATGAACCAAAGCAGCTCGTGAACCACCGATTTGACGTGTATTTTTTTGGTGGTCAGCAAAGGGAAACCTGCTGCGAGATCGAATCGCATCTGATAACCGAAAACGCTGAGCGTGCCGGTACCCGTGCGGTCGTCTTTGCGGTCGCCGTGGGTGAGAATGTGCCGGAGCAGGTCGTGGTATACGTGCATGAATGGTCTGTGTTTGGGTGATAAAGGTATAAAATTTCAAAGGATAGGCGGGATGCTACGCTCCGACAATCGCATTAAAAAGGCAAAATGCAAAACCGTAAAATGCAAAACCGCAAAGTGCGTAGCGTACTCTCCGCGAGGGGGCAGTCTCGTTTACTTTTGGGGTACTCCTACGGGTGATTTTTACATTTTACATTTGATATTTTGCGGTTTTGCGGTTTCCCGCCCGCGCAAGGTTCTACCTTGTGCGGACTATTCGGCGGGTTCTACCCGCCATGGTCTGCCTTATCGCTCTTGCCCCGCCACCACTTTCAGCACGTCCCGCACCTGCTCCGCCTTTTCGATGGCCGCTTCAAGGCTTTCCGCCAAAACAGTAACATGCCCCATTTTCCGATGAGGCTGTGTCATGGCTTTGCCGTACAGATGCACCTTGACGCCCTCCATTGCCAAACAAGCCTCCATGCCCTGATAATGCGCCGGACCGGAATGCCCCGGTTCGCCCAGTAAATTGAGCATCGCCGCTGGAGACTGCACTTGCACGCTGCCCAATGGCAGGTTGAGGATACCGCGCAGGTGCTGCTCGAATTGTGAGGTATAACTATTGTTGATGGTGTGATGCCCGCTGTTGTGCGGTCGCGGCGCCACTTCGTTGATGAGCAGTTCGCCCGACGTTGTCAGAAACAATTCCACCGCCAGCAAACCGCACACATCCAGCGCCTCAATGGCATGCAGGGCCAATTCCTCGGCGGCTTTTTCTACATGCGGGTCAATGCGGGCCGGGCAGAGCAGAAACTCCACCAGATTCGCTTCCGAATGAAAGGTCATTTCCACCGCCGGAAAGGCTTTCGTCTCGCCCGAAGCATTGCGGCAGGCAATGACAGCCAACTCTTTGTGAATGGGCACGAGGTCTTCGGCGAGGCAGGGCGCATCCAGAATTTTCGGCAAATATTTTTCCGAGCGAATCACCGCCACGCCGCGTCCGTCGTAGCCCTCGGTGCGGGCCTTTTGTACGATCGGATACTTTTCCCGCCCCGACCGGAGTGCCTCGCGCAAAGCCTCTCCGCTGTCGTACAGGCGGAAAGGGGAACTGGGCAGGCCATGTTGCACCCAAAACTGCTTTTGCAAACCCTTGTCTTTGATGACTGCCAGCGCTGACGGGCGAGGATGCACCACCACACCCTCCGATTCGAGCCGAAACAAGGCATCCAGGGCCACATGCTCTATTTCGATGGTGAGCACGTCCACCGTTTTGCCAAACGCATACACCGCTTCGGGGTCTTTAAAATCGCCCTCCGTAAACTGCGCACAGTAGGGGGCGGCAGGAAAATCGCGGGAGCGGTCGAGCGCATGAATCGGCAAATGCCAGTCGGCGGCGGCTATGGCCAGCATCTTGCCCAATTGGCCGGCTCCAAGTATGCCGACACGCGTATTTTGCTGAAAAGCAGAGGATTGTTTCATCGTAATGATTTCTTTCGGCAGTTTGTTTGCCTCATTGAAGGCGCAAAGATAAAGTGCCGGGCCGGTAAAAAGTAAGGTAACAATTCAGTCGCCTGCTGAAAGCTGCGAGCCGCGAGTTTCGAGCCGCGAGGCAGACTCATAAGCTCGTGACTTTGGGGAACCGGCTATATAGGCACGACAGAAAAAATGCAAAAATAATTTGCACATAATTAGCACAACAACTATTTTTGTCCCAATTATTGATTGCCATGACCAACCACACCGCCGAAATAGACTGGAAAGCAGATACCTCCGGCTTCGTGCTGGAACGCACCGCCCGGCGCATGAAACAATTCGTGCAGGAACACCTCACACAGGCCGGCGCCGGCATCACCGTGGACCAGTGGCTCATCCTACAGGAATTGGACCGGCAAGACGGGCAAAGTCAATTGGACATTGCAAAAGCTACCTACAAAGACCCGCCCACCATGACGCGCATCCTCGATATTTTGGTGGAGAAAGGTCTGGTCCATCGTGCTCACGATCCCGCCGACCGACGCAGGTTCAATATCCTGCTCACGCCCGCCGGCCGTAGTAAAATTGAAGAGGTACTGCCGCTCGTTCGCGCCGCCCGCCGGGAAGCCTGGGGCGGCCTCAGCGAACCTGAAATGGCCGAACTCACGCGCATGCTCGACGCTGTTTTTCAACACCTGCAAGGGCAGTAGCAAAGCGTTTCGGGTTCCGCATTTCGGGTTCAAGGTTCCGGGTTGCATCTGCCGGAGCCTTGGCGAAGGTGGGTTCAATGTTCCTGGTTGCCATTCTACGTTCGCGGAATTTCGCGCCCTTCGCTAAAATTCGCGTTAAAAATTTTGGCGTTCCGGCAGGAACGGGCGGGTTTGGGGTTCAAGGTTCCGCGTTCCCACACGAAATCAGAAATCAGAAATCAGAAATCAGAAATCAGAAATCAGATATGCACTACCACAGCCTTGGCCAAATACCACACAAGCGGCACATCCAGTTCCGCCAACCCGACGGCAGTCTCTACCACGAAGAGCTCTTCTCTACCGAGGGCTTCAGCAATGCCTACTCCATTTTGTACCATTGCAACGCGCCCACCCAGATCGTGCAAACCGGCGAACCCTACTCCGTAGCGCCCAAAACCGTACACGACAAACAACTCAAACACCGCAGTCTCAAGGGCTTCCGCATAGAGCCGGAAGACGACTACCTCGCCGCCCGCAAGCCCGTACTCGTCAACGACGACTGCCGCATCATCCTCGCCGCGCCGCGCCAAAGCATGACGGGCTACTTCTTCAAAAATGCCGATGCCGACGAAATGATCTTCATCCACAAAGGCACTGGCAAGCTCCTCACCATGTACGGCGAACTGCCCTTCGAGTACGGCGACTACGTGGTCGTTCCGCGCGGCACCACCTACCAACTGCATTTTGACACACCCGACAACCGTCTCTTCATCGTCGAATCGTTTGGCCCCATCGTGCCGCCCAAACGCTACCGCAACGCCATCGGGCAGTTCGAGGAGCACGCCCCGTTCTGCGAGCGCGACATCCGCAAACCGCAAAACCTCGCCACGCACAACGAGCAGGGCGAATTCCTGTTTTACATCAAAAAACAGGACGTCATCTACCCTTATTACTACCTCAACCACCCTTTCGATGTCGTCGGCTGGGACGGCTACGTCTATCCCTACGCCTTCTCCATCCATCAGTTCGAGCCTATCACCGGCCGCGTACACCTGCCGCCGCCCATTCACCAAACCTTTGACGGGCGCAATTTTGTGATCTGTTCCTTCGTCCCGCGCCTCTACGATTACCACCCGCAGGCCATTCCCGCGCCCTACAATCACAGCAACATAGACAGCGATGAAGTGCTGTACTATGTGGACGGCGACTTCATGAGCCGCAAACACGTCGAGCCGGGTATGATCACCCTCCACCCCGGAGGCATCCCGCACGGCCCGCATCCCGGTACGGTAGAAAAGAGCATCGGCGCCAAAGAAACCCGCGAACTCGCCGTCATGGTGGACACCTTCCGCCCCCTCCTGATGACCGAGTACGCCGCACAAATCGAAGACGGAGATTATTTCAAAAGCTGGTTGTAGGAGCTGTTAGCTTTAGCATGATGACAACCGGTCAAGCTAACAGCTCTCTGCCTGCAGATACCAAAATAAATATCAAAAAAAACCATGTCAACCTTAACCGAAACCATCACCGACCTCGCTCAGGATACCTTCCCGATCAAAGGTACCGACCACGTCGAATTTTATGTAGGCAATGCCAAACAAGCCGCCCACTACTACCAGTCGGCCTTCGGGTTTGAACTCGTAGCCTACGCCGGCCCCGAAACCGGCCTCCGCGACCGCGCCTCTTATGTACTGCAACAGGGCAAAATCCGTTTCGTCCTCAGCTCGGCCCTCGGCCCGGAAAGCGAAATCGCACAGCACGTTCACCTGCACGGCGACGGCGTCAAAGTGCTGGCCCTCTGGGTGGACGATGCCGAACAGGCTTATTACACCGCCCTCGAACGCGGCGCCGTTTCAGCCGCAGCACCCCGAACCATCTCCGACGAACACGGCTCCGTCACCCTCGCCTCCATCCATACCTACGGCGATACCTGGCACACCTTCGTGGAGCGCAATCACTACAATGGCGCCTTCATGCCGGGTTTCCAGCCCCGTAGCAGCGAGTTCCAGTCCAAGCCCATCGGCCTGAAATATGTGGACCATTGTGTGGGCAATGTGGAACTCGGCCAGATGAATCGCTGGGTGCAGTTTTATCAGGACGTCATGGGCTTCAACCTGCTCGTCACCTTCGACGACAAAGACATCTCCACCGAATACACCGCCCTGATGAGCAAGGTGGTGAGCAATGGCAACGGCTTCATCAAATTCCCCATCAACGAGCCGGCGCAGGGCAAGAAAAAAAGCCAGATTGAGGAATATTTGGACTTCTATCGAGGGGCGGGCGTACAGCACATCGCTGTAGCTACCGACGATATTTTGCACACGGTAGGCGAATTGCGCAGCCGCGGCGTGGAGTTCCTCTATGTGCCCGACACTTACTACGAAACCGTGACAGAGCGCGTGGGCACGATCAACGAAGACATCGAAGACCTCAAGCGCCTCAACATCTTAGTGGACCGCGACGAGGAGGGCTACCTGCTCCAGATTTTCACCAAACCGGTACAGGATCGCCCCACGGTGTTCTACGAAATCATCCAACGCGAAGGCGCACGCAGTTTCGGCAAAGGCAATTTCAAGGCTTTGTTTGAATCCATCGAACGCGAACAGGCGCTGCGGGGGACGTTGTAATCCTCACAACCTCCGCTTCAGCCGCTCCACCATGCCCGTTTTCCAATGGGCAAAATCGCCGGCCTGGATGTGCGCGCGGGCCTCGCCCACCAACCACAGGAAGAAGCTGAGGTTGTGCAGCGAGGCTATTTGTGCGCCCAAAATTTCGTGGTTGTAAATCAGGTGGCGCAGGTATGCCTTGGTGTGGTAGCGACTGGTAGTGCTGGGGCTGTTTTCGTCTATCGGGCTATAATCGTCTTTCCATTTGTTGTTTCTGATGTTGATGATGCCCTCTGCGGTGAAGAGCATCCCGTGACGCGCATTGCGGGTGGGCATCACGCAGTCGAACATGTCCACGCCCAGCGCAATGCCTTCCAGAATGTTCACCGGAGTGCCCACGCCCATGAGGTAGCGCGGTTTGTCTTTGGGCAGGATGTTGCAGACCAATTCCGTGAAACGGTACATCTCCTCCTCCGGCTCGCCTACCGACAGGCCGCCGATGGCATTGCCGGGCCGCCCGGCTGCCGCTATGGTCTCTGCCGAGGCAGTGCGCAGGTCTTCGTAGGTACTGCCCTGCACGATGGGGAAGAGCGTTTGTTCGTACCCGTACAGACCCTCCGTTTCATCAAACCGCTGGATGCAGCGCTGCAACCACCGGTGCGTCATCTCCATCGAATTGCGGGCGTATTTGTAATCGCTGGGGTACGGCGGGCACTCGTCGAAAGCCATGATGATGTCGGCCCCGATGACGCGCTGAATGTCCATCACGCCCTCCGGGGTGAAGACGTGCTTCGAGCCGTCAATATGCGAACTGAAGGTAACGCCCTGCTCGGCAATTTTGCGCGTGCCGCTGAGGCTATACACCTGATATCCGCCGCTGTCGGTGAGCATGGGGCGTTCCCAACCGATGAAGCGATGCAGGCCGCCCGCGCCGCGTATGATGTCCAAGCCGGGCCGCAGGTAGAGGTGGTAGGTATTGCCCAAAATGATTTGCGCTTCGATCTCATCGCGGAGTTCGTGCAGGTGAACGGCCTTCACCGTGCCCACCGTGCCCACAGGCATAAAAATGGGCGTGGCTATTTCGCCATGCGCCGTTTGGATGAGGCCCGCGCGCGCTTTGGAGTGCGGGTCGGTATGTTGTAGCGTAAATGAAAACAAAGCGTGAGTTTTTAGAGGCTGTAACGATTGGAATCCAATTTGAGCAAAATGCCGATCATAATGGTGAAGCCCAGCAAAGACGAGCCTCCTTTGCTGATGAGCGGCAAGGGAATGCCGATGATGGGCAGCAATCCCATCGTCATGCCGATATTGACAAAAAAGTGAACAAACAGCAGCCCCGCCACGCCATACGCAAAGTGCCGGCTGAACGGAGAACGCTGCCTTTCGGCAATAAAAATGAGGCGCAACAAGAAGGCCAGAAACAAAACAATGACCGTCATGCTGCCGATGAAACCCTGCTCCTCCCCTACCGTGCAGAAGATAAAGTCGGTGCTTTGTTCGGGCACATAATTCATCTTGGTCATCGCGCCCTCCAGAAAGCCCTTGCCCTCCAGACCGCCCGAAGCGATGGCCATTTTAGACTGCAATACATTGTACAGCGAGCCTCTGGGGTCGCAGCGTTCGGGGTGCAGCCACACATTGATGCGGTCTTGCTGGTGCGGTTTCATGATGTTGTTGAAGGCATAATCCGTAGAAAACGCCAGGCCGCTGCCCACCACCAGTACCGCCGTGAGCATACCGGCCAATCGTGCATTGTAACGGGCTAAGTGCAGAAAGCCGGCCACGAGAAAACCCGTCAGACCCAGTCCCAGTGCAATCCAGTACTGTTTGAAACCCAAAACCGCCACAGCCGCCAATACCGACGCCGCCAGCGCCGCCCGACGCCAGTGCTTCGGCTCCCGGAAATTGCCGGCCAGCACATAAAATCCGCCCAGCGTGATGAGTATGGGTATCAGGATGGGATTGAACAGCAAACTCAGCAGGGCCACACCTGCCAGGAAGAAGCCCACCGCGTAAATATTGGGCGAAAGCCCCTCGCGATACAGCAGGAAAAAGAACGACAGAAAAGTGAGCGCCGAGCCGGCATCGGGTTGCCATAAAATCAAAATCATGGGAATGATGATGATTCCCAATACAATGGCCTGGCTGCGCGCAAAGCGGAGATTGGTGCCATACCTGCTCAGATAACCGGCCAATGCCAGCGCCGTACCTACTTTGGCCAACTCGGAGGGTTGAAATGAAAAGCCTCCGAAGGCAAACCACGAGGTGGCGCCTTTGATGTTGGAACCCAAAAACAGTACGCCGATCAACAAGAGTATGCCGCCGACGTAGATGGGCAGGTTGAAGGTTTGCCAAAACTTCCAGTCTATCACCATCACCACAGCGAACACCATCATAGCGATGAAAAGCCACACCGTTTGTTTGCCGGCAGTAGAACTGAAAAAATTGACGCCGCGCTCCAATTCGGGGTAGTTCACGGTATAAACCATGAGCCAACCGATGGCCACGAGGCTCAGAAAAATGGAAAACGCAACCCAGTCAATGTTGCGCCAGCCGTGCCGGGAAGATGTAGGCATAGTGAATCAGTAGGTTCCTAAGAGTTCGGCGGGTTTCATCTGGTTGTCGGCCACGAGGTAAGCGCCCGGATAGTCCGGCTTGAGAATATTCAGCAGGCGCTGAGCCTCCAGTCGGGTAGAGAAGGCGCCCACGCGGATTTTGTAGTACGGGTTGTTGTGAACCCAGTCGGCAGACAAGTTGGGATAGCGGTACTGGAACGATTGCAGGCTGCGGTCCAGATTTTGCCTGTCGGGCGTGGCCATGATTTGCACGCGCCAGCCGTCCACGGTTCTGCGGGCCTTGTTGGTTTGCGTGTAGCGGTCCATCATCTGCGTGATGACGGGGTCTTCTTTGACGGTGACTTTGCCTTGCGCCATAGCTCCGATGGTCGTCAGCATCAGTACAATGAAGAGTAACAGCGATTTGTGCATAGCTTTCTTTTCGGCAAAGGTACAATTTTTAGCAACTATTCAACATGTCCTAAAAGCTATGGGCAGGGCTTGTGTAGCGCGAGCCATGAGTCTGTTATCTCTTCTCCAACACTGGGCGACTTCATCGCTCTATTTTACCTTCCAAAAACCAAAAAGGGCGAACCCTCCTCAGGCCCGCCCTTTTTTCTTATCTAAAACCCTATCGGCCTCAGCCGACCGGCACCTCCGCTTCGGATTCTATTTCTACGTCCACGAGGTTGTTCTTTTGGAGGAACAACACAATGCCGCGCACGGTCTCTTCCAGCGTCGGGTCGGGCTTGCCATGCGGCGAAGCGTCGCGCCAAGTTTTGAAATTGCCGCTGTCGTAGAGCTTGAACTCCATCGAGGAGATGTTTTCCACCGAGCGCACGAGGAAGTCGAGCAGCGGAAACAGCAGGTCGTCTTTGGTGCAGCGTTCGAGGATGACCGGCACAAAGTCTTTGAGTTTGAACTGGTCGAACTGCTTGCCGGTGAGCCGCGTAATGATGTCGGTGATGTCCATCATGTTGTTGTAGTTGTCGCGGGTCACATGGAAGGTGCGGTTCACACTTTCCGGCATGTTGGAGATGGCGATGATGTTGTGGGCTGCCACGTCGGCCGGCGAGAAGCTGACCTGGTTGTGCGTGTCCACGCCTACGCTGTTGTTGATCATAAAGGCCAACAAACGGATGGAAATGTCGAAATTGTGACCGCCGCCGTTGATGGAGGGCGTGATGAGCGCCGGGCGGAATATGCGGCCTTTCAAACCGCGCCGCATAGCGTCTTTCACAATCTCTTCCGACACCCACTTGGTTTGGCTGTAGCCGAAGTCGAGCAGGTTGATGTCGTCGTTGGTGGTGGATTCGTACAGCACGTCGCGCACCGCCCATCCGAAAATGAAGGTGGTGGAAATGTGGTTGAACACTTTAGGAATGCCGTCGAAAGCCAGCTTGAGGATTTCGTTGGTGCCCAAAACGTTCACATTGCGCATCTTGTCGTAGTTGAACAGGTAGTTCACCGTAGCGCCGTTGTGGTAAATTTCCTGCACGGTATTGGCTAAGAAATTCCACTTCTCGCGGGTGAGGCCGAGGTGGCGCTGCCCCAAATCGCCGCAAACGGGAACGATGCGACTGCGGAACATGCGCTCAAATTCCGGCGTCATGGGTTCTACCGAATTGTAGGCCGCGATGAGGCGCTCCATGCCCTGCTCTTCGCTCGTGGCGCGAATGAGCACATACACCCGCTGATCGGTTTGTTCCAGGATGCCTTTGAGCAGGAACGGCCCGAAGAAGCCGGTGCCGCCGGTGAGCAGCACGTCGGTGGCGTGGTAGCTGTCGGGATAGACGATTGTTTCGGGTTCAAAAGTGAGATGCACGTCGCCGAGCATCATTTTTTGCTCCATTTCGGTGTGCTCCTTCTGGAGGCGGGTAATCATCTTTTTCAGTCGGATGACCGCCAGCGCAGAGGCGTTTTCAAACTGCTGCACCAACTCGAACAGCTCGGAAATGGTGATTTCCTGAATGAGGCGCAGGTCAATTTGTTTGGCCAATGCGTCGGCGCCTTTGTCCTTGAGCAGCTCTTTGATGTCGTGCATCAACACGGCGAGGTCAATGGATTCCAAGCCGGCATTGCCCAGCGTAAATGACTCGTTGCCCTTGAGACCGTATTTCACTTTCAGTTCCTCAAAAGGCGAGCTTTCGCCATGCGTTTCCTCGTGCAGGTGTTCGGCTTCGAGGGCGCCGGAGAACTGACTGATGATGTTGAGTTGGCCTTCTTCCCACATTTCTTTGGCCTTGTGGCGCATGATCTTGCCAGAACTGGTTTTGGGAATTTCCCTCGCCGGAATGAAGGCAATGATGTGGGTTTGAACGTTCAAGCCCTTGCGGATGGCATCCACGATGGGCACCGGATCGGGCAGCGATTTGGGATTTTTGACCCCCACTACCACCACGAGCCTTTCTTCTTCGTCGAAGATATCGAAAGCGGCGGTGAAGCCGTGGCGCACATGCGAGGGCACGGTTGCTTCCACTATTTTTTCGATGTCCTGCGGATAGTAATTGAGGCCGCGAATGATGATCATGTCTTTGGCGCGACCGCAGATGTAGAGTTCATCCTGATGAATGAAGCCCATGTCGCCGGTGCGCATGTAGTTGTTGGCATTGGAGTTTTCGCCCACGATGCTGGCCTGAAAACGCTCTTTGGTCAGTTCAGGCTTGTTCCAATATCCGAGGCATTTGCTCTGGCCGGTGATCCACACCTCGCCGATCTGATCGTCTTTGAGGGCGTGGTGGGTTTTGGGGTCCACAATGCGCACGATGATGTCGCCCTGAGTTGGTCCGCAGCTCATCACTTCTGTGTAGGGGATGTTTTCGTCGGGAGCGGGCATGATTTTGACCTTGTGCTTTTTGAAAGCGGCCCGGTCGAGGGTGAGGGCGGTGCGTCCGTAGTTGGTCACAGCCAGCGTGTTCTCGGCCAAGCCGAAAGCTGCGAAGTAGGAATCGGGGCGCAGGCCGTATTGCATAAAGAACTCCTTGAACCGGAAGAAGGTGTGCGGAATCACCGGTTCGGCAGCGGTCATAAGGTAATCGAGCGAGCTGAGATCGAGGTTTTCCAGCGTTTTTTCAGAAATTTTGCCCGGCTGAAGACAGTATTCAAAAGCAAAATTGGGCGCCGAAGAGGCATTGGCCCGGTATTTGGAAATACTCTCCAACCACAGTGCCGGCCGCTGAATGAAGTCTATGGGTGCAAAGCCGTAAGTGGTACCGCCCTTGAGCGCCACGAAAATGTAGTAGCCGATGAGGCCCATGTCGTGGTATTGCGGCAGCCAGGTAACGGCGTGCGGTACAAAGTCGGTAGCCAGATCGCAGTTGTGCAGGATGTTCTGGTGCGTCACCATGACACCTTTGGGATCGCTGGTGGAGCCGGAGGTATATTGGAGGAACATGATGTCGGAATGCCCGGCGGGAAATCCCTTGCGATGCTCGTCGCGGAAGTCTTCTGTATTGATCCAGTCTAATTTCGACATGTAGCTGCTGCCGAAGAAAGTCTCCGCGTTGTTGCGGGAGATATTGAGTTTCATCGTCCAGAAGTAGTCGCGGCTGGTGAGGATGGCCTTGGCCTGACAGTCTTTGGCGATGTAGGTCATTTTATTGAGCGAAGACTCGAAACCGTGCGAAGTAGGCGGGTAGGCCGGCACAGGAATGGCTCCAAGACGAATGCAGGCAAAGAATGCGCAGATCATTTCCAATCCCGGAGGATAGGCCATGAGCAGTCGGTCGCCGGCCACGATGCCGTGCTCCTGATGTAGGTAGCCGGCAATGGCGTTGGTGCGATAAATAAACTCGCCGTAAGTATATTTTTCCGTTTCATTGCCGGATATATCCAAAAAGCAATACATCAGCTTGTCGGGGCTTTCCTGTGCCCAATGATCAAGCCTTTCGAAGATAGAAGTCATAAGTGTGAAATTATCTGTTTGTTTAAAGTTGGAGAACTTTCGCGGGGCTATGCGTGAGCAGCCAGCGGCCCTTTCTGTACGGCGCCTTTGGGAGGCAGCCCCAGTAATCGGAGCAGTCGGAAATGCTGAGTAATAGCCTGATACATGTACTTGTTTTCGCGGTACTCCACGCCGAATTCAGCAGCGGTTTCGCGAACGATCTTCGTCAGTTTCGGATAGTGTGTGTGCGCCACTTGCGGAAAAATGTGATGCGCGACGTGATGATTGAGGCCGCCGCAGATGAAGTTGGCAATGCGGCTGCGGGTAGCATAGTCGGTCGTTGTGGCCAGGATGTGATCTAAATAATCATAGTCATGGCTGGTTTTCGGAAACTCGTTTACATCAAGGAGGTGCGCCGTTTGAATGATAAGCGCGGCAGCCAGCCCCATGATGAAATGCGTGACGATGAAAGCGATGATGATTTGCGGCCAGGAAAAGCCCAGTATCGTCACCGGCAATACGATCATATATATAAGGTAGAGGATTTTGCTGCCGATGATGGTGATCCATTCACGCAAGGGGTGCTTCATGCCCTCAATGTGCTTGTTGTTGTTGAGGAACAGGTACTCCAAGTCCTTCACAAACAGGAAGTCAAGCGAAGTGATGAAGTACAAAAAGAACCCGTAGATGTGCTGATAGCGGTGGTAGGGTTTCCAGGGTGCGTGGGGAGAGAATCGGAAAATGCCGTGCGCGTGTATGCCTTCGTCTTCGCCATGAACGTTCATCACCGAGTGGTGGCCGATGTTGTGCATGATGCGCCACATGTAAGAGCTGATGCCGCAGGCGTCGAGCACATAGCTCAGCGATTTGTTGAGAAAGCGTTTGTTGGACACCGCGCTGTGGTTGGCATCGTGGGCGATGTTGAGGAACATAAAAATCTGCCCCAGCCCTTGTAAAACATACAGCCCAAAGAATTGGGTGTAGGTCCAGTCGTTGACGTAAAACAAAACATAAGTGATGATCCACCAGGAAATGGCGAAGATGACTTTGGCCGTCATTTCCCAGTCGCCTTTTTTAGAACGCCCACCTTCAAAATACTTGTTGAGGCGTTCAAACAACACCTTTTTAAAGGCTTCCCGATTCGCTGTTGCGTTCGTATCCATGCTGTTTAATTTTAGTTGCTACTTTGTCAGGAAAGCACTGCCGACTGTACTGTTGACAAGCCCCTGCACGTTTCAGGGCGCAAAGATAGCTACCCGCCGTCAAACGGAGTGCATACATGCCGAAGATTTGCCGTAGTTTTGCCCGCATGTTGCAACAATGGATCATTCGCATATTACTCTGGCCGTTTTCCATACTGTACGGATTGGGCGCCACACTGCACGAAAAGCTCTACCGTTGGGGGCTGCTCAAAGCGGTCAGTTTCAACCTTCCGGTCATATCTGTGGGCAATCTCACAGTAGGCGGCGCCGGCAAGTCGCCGCACATTGAGTACCTCGTCAGGCTGCTGAAAGAACACCTCGAAGTGGGCGTACTCTCGCGGGGATATCACCGCAAGTCGGTAGGTTTTAAAGAAGTGCTGCCGCAAATGAGCGTAGAAGAATCGGGCGACGAACCCCTGCAATTCAAACGCAAATTCCCCGACGTACTCGTGGCCGTCAGCGAAAGCCGCTCCCTCGGCGTGCCCCGCATGTTGATGAAACGCGACGACCTGCAAGTCGTACTCCTCGACGACGCCTTCCAACACCGCGCCATCCAACCGGGCCTCAACATCCTGCTCACCGAACACGACCACCCCTTCACCCGCGACCTGCTGCTGCCCGCCGGCCGCCTCCGCGAATGGCCCTCGGCTTATCGCCGCGCCGACATCATTGTGGTCACCAAATGCCCCGCCGATCCCGCCGAAGTACAACGCGAGGCCCTGCTCCGCGAAATCGCACCCCTACCCCACCAGCGGGTTTATTTTTCGTATTACCAATACCGGCAACCTTACTATCTGCTTGATAATCGTTATGTTACCACTCTGGAAGACGACTGGGAAGTGTTGCTCATCAGCGCCATAGCCAACGTGGACTACCTCACGCAGTACCTCAAACAGCAGGTCGGCTACATCAAAATCATGGAATTTGAAGACCACCGCTATTTCAGCAAAAGCGATATTTCCAACTTGAAACTGACCTTCGACAACATGGAGGCTCAGAAAAAAATCATCCTCACCACCGAAAAAGACGCCACGCGATTGGACCAGCACCGGCAGTTTTTTACCGAGCATCGCCTGCCTGTTTTTGTGCTGCCGGTGGAGGTGCGTTTCCATTTTGAAGACGCCGGCGCCCCCAGCTTCGACGACGATGTGAAGAATTTCCTGTTGAATTTCAAAGCCTGACCGCCTGTGAATCTGTTTCTGTCTGCTCTGTACCGCCTGCTCAAAGCCATTGTGGTCGTCACCCTGCGCATTTTTTACCCGCACACCGCCTTCATTGACCGCCACTTTTTGCACCACAAAGGCCCAGCCATTCTCATTGTCAACCATCCCAATACCTTATTGGATGCGCTGTTTGGCGCGCTCAGTTCGCCGCGCTACACCTTCTTTTTGGCCAATTACAGCCTGTTCAAAAACCCTGTGGCGGGTTGGCTGCTCAATCAGTTGTACTGCATCCCCATCCAACGCTATCAGGACACCAATGGCCGCCCGCTGCAAAATGAGGACAGTTTTGCCCGCGCCGATGCACATTTGGCCGCCGGCGGCCAGTTGCTCGTAGCTCCCGAAGGCGCCAGCTTGCCGGGGCGACGTGTGCGAACCTTCAAAACCGGCGCGGCCCGCATTGCCTTCAGTATGGCCTCAAAGAGTGGGTTTCAGTCGGGGTTGGTGTTCCTTCCGGTTGGATTGACCTACGAACGCCCGCACCGCTTTGGCGGCAGCGTGACGGTGCAGGCCGGGCCGCCCGTTGCTGTGGACGATTTTGCCGATGCCTGGGCTGCCGATCCCGTGCAGGCCGTCCGCGAACTGACCCAACATCTGGAACTAAAAATGCAGCAGTTGGCCGTTCACACTACCGACGAAGCCGAAGACAAACTCCTGCATTACGCCGAAATTTTGCTGCGCAACAGTCGGCCGCTGCCTCAAAAAGAAGAATACCTGCGCACGCGCCGCCTCCTTGATGGGTTCCGCGGCCTGCAACAAACCGATGCGCCGGGCTGGGAGCGCTTCAGCCGCGATGTACGGGCTTACTTTTTCAGGCTGCACGCGCTGGGCTTGCAGGACCACGCCGTAGCGGCCCCATCCCTTCAGTTCGTGTGGGGGCATATTGCCGCATTGTGGCTCACTTTGCCTGTTTTTGTACTCGGATGGGCGCTCAACGCGCTGCCTTTTCACTTGCCGGGCTTCATTGCCGACCGCGCCGGGGCCGTGCCGGAATACAAGGCCACCTGGAAGTATGTGGGCGGCCTGTTGTTTTTCACGATATGGTATGTTATTCTTTATCAATTATTTAGAACTCAATTTTCCGTTTTATGGAGTTGGGGCCTGCTGTTGCTCACGCCTGCGCTTGGCTGGGCTGCCTGGCGGTATTACCAATGGGCTTTGCATACCTGGCAAAGCTGGAAAGCCTGGAATGTATTCAGAAAAAAACCGGAGCTGCGGCAAGAATGGCAGGAGTTTCGGGCGGCGCTGTTGCAGGAGACGAAAGGGATGGTGATTTAAAAGGCTTTACCTCAATTCAGCCCCGTCACAAACACCTCTATCCTGCCGCGCAGCCCTATTTGCACCCGGATGGCTTCCGGCGCCAGCCAGGCATTTTGTATTTCGAGCTGGTCCAATGAGCCTTTCAGATAGATGCTCTGCGATACTGGGTAATGGCTGAGTTTTTGGTGCAGCTCCTTTTCCAATTCGTTGAGATTCTGGTCTAAATAAAAATCCATCTTTTCCTGTATGGTGCGTTTGAGGTTGCTCTTGAGGAGCCAGCCCGCCGTTTTGTACAGAAAATTTTGGGTTTCCAGCGTAAAATTGAGGTCGCTCACGTCTATGGTATTGCGCTTGGCATTGAAGTAAGGCCGCCCTTCCAAATATACATTGCCTTTGAAACTGCCGCTGAGTTCGGTATTGACGATGATGGTGCTGCCTTTGCCATACAACTCTATGTTTTCTACCGTCACAGAGCGCCCGCCGGAGGAGAACGTTTCTCCGTTGAGCTGCTCACGGGCCAAGCGCTCGGCCTCTTCGTAGGGCACTTCGGCTTGCAAATACACAATAAAATCGCGGTGTGTAGCTTCCGCAAAACGCAGCGGCGGCAGCGGCGTGGGAGGCATAGAGGCCGGAGCGGCGCCTATTTTGATTCTCGGCTGTGATTCTACCATGATGGTGGCGGTGATGGCCTCGGCGCTCATACCCAGCGGCGTCATGGAGATGCTTTTGGGCTGAATAGTTAACCAAGTGTTGTATTCCGGCGAGATGAGAACCGGCTCGAACATGCGGCGCCAGGCGAGTTCTACCTGCCCGCGCAGCCCAAACTGCTCCTGTGCCATACGGTCTATGGCAGTGGTGATGGTTTTTTGGCTGTTTTTCATCACCACATCGCCGATGAATCCGATGGGAATCTGAATGGCGCCCACCTGGAGTTTGGGTTTGCGCAGCCATTCGTAGCTTTCCAACTGCGTGAGGGTTTGCACACTCCAGTCCGGTCGGATGTCGAAAGAGGTTCTGAATTGCATCGAAATTTCCGCCGTGCCGGTGAGATAGGTAATGCCGGCTTTGTACTTGAACCACAGGGTCATGGGTACGCGGTATTGGAGGTCTTTACCGGAAACGCCGAACCCGATGCGGTCTTTTTTCTCTACTTTAACGGCCAGATTGTCGCCGTCGTCGGGGTCATTATCTTCATAAATAACTCCCTGGAGCCGTTGATTGATGGCCTGTTCCATCTCCGCTACGTTGATGTTGAGCGGCACATGAATGGTAGAGCTTTGTTCAATCAGCGGCGGAGCGTCGTATTGTTCCATAGGACGAGCCGGTTTGGATGCAGTTTTGCAGGCCGTAAGCCCGGCCATCAGCAAACTGCCGATCAGAAAATATTTCATCATCGGGTGAACGATATTAGTGGGCATTTCCGCCGGCAGTGCCTGCATCCGATGAAAAGCCCAGCGCTTGCCTCATGCGGGTGTAGATGCCTGTGTTTTCGTAAATTCCGTAAAACAACTCTGCCGATGGCCCGAAAGCAAAAACCGGCACCATGGCGGCTGTGTGGCTGTTGGTGGTAAATTCCAACTTCAAACGCCCCATTTTCGAGCCGGGCTGTATGGCCATTCCACCGGTTTCGTGATCGGCGGTAACAATGACGAGGGTATCATCGCGGTCTTTGGCAAACTCCAGCGCCTCCCGCACCGCCGAGTCGAAATCCAACGTTTCGAGCACGGCCTCTTTGCCATCGTTGCTGTGGCATTTCCAGTCTATCTGCGAGCCTTCGATCATCACAAAAAAGCCCTTGTTGCTGCGCTGTGCGAGGTATTTGAGGCCATAACGCGTGGCAAAAGGCAGATAGGTTCTGTTTTGCGAGTAGGTGCCCGGCTGGCCTTCCGCAGTAAAATAAGCGAAGCCCTGATCGGCCCGAAACGGCGCGCGCAACAGGTCTTCCATGCTGTGATCGGAAACGTAGTAATTTTTCTTGCGCAGTTCGCTGTACAAGTCGCGTTGATCGGATTCCCGATTCCTGAAGTATTGGCTGCCTCCGCCAATGAGCAGGTCGGCCGGATTTTTTACAAAATCCAGCGCAATGTCTTCATAAGAAATGCGATTGTTTACATGCGCCAAAAAAGCTGCCGGCGTAGCGTGTACGATGGCCGCCGTGGCAATGAGGCCGGTAGCCAAGCCTTTTTGCTGCGCCTCCTCCATGATGGTGAAGCAGGGTAAAGTATCGTTGGAGACGCCGATGGCTCCGTTGTAAGTTTTTGAACCACAGGCAAAAGCAGTAGCGCCTGCTGCCGAGTCGGTGATGAGTTGATCTGCGGAATAGGTTTTGTGAAAGCCCACCACCGGAAACTCAGCCATGGCGAGGCGGTTGTTGTTGGTGTACATGGCGGCGCTCATCTGCCCCAGCCCCATGCCGTCACCGATGAGCAAAATGATGTTTTTGGCTTGTTTGCCCGGCTCGAAAACCGGTGCGGAAGTGAATGGCGGCGCGGGCGTTTTACAACTTGCCGCCACAGTCAGAAAGGCTACCAGAGGCCATATTCTACGCATTGTTTCTTTGTTTTGCCAATTCGGGAATCACCCAAATTCCCAAGTCCTGCCGGGTGATGCTGCAAAACTAAAAAAACAATACGAATTATATCAAATCAGAACCTCCGTAATTCCAATGCGGGCAGCCCCGGCTTCCACCAATCGGGCGGCATCTTCTGCGGTGCGAATGCCGCCGGATGCTTTGATGCGGATTTTGCCGCCAAGCAGTTCTTTCAAGCGTTGCACCGACTGTACCGTCGCACCTTCGCCATGATAGCCGGTAGCAATTTTGATAAAATTGGGCTTTATTTCTAATGCCAGCTCACACACTTTAGCTAATTCAGACTCGGTGAGCAGACCGGCTTCGATGGTGATGCTGATGCTTTTGCCTTTGAGGTGAACCGCCGTCGTCATGCTGTCTAAGTCATTGCGTACATAGTTCCAGTTGGCGGCCTTGACGGCACAAATATTGAGCACTGCATCAATTTCTTCTGCGCCTTCGTCCAATGCCTTTTTGATCTCTTCCACTTTGGCAGGCGTAGCTGAGTAGCCCATTGGAAACCCCACCGCTGCACATACCTTCACGGGACCTTCCGCGAATATCTCGGCAGCCTGTTTGACAAAATACGGGGGTATGCACACGGAGGCAAAGCGGTGCTTTTGAGCCAGATCACACAACTGCCGGATTTGCTCCGGGGTGCAGTCGGGACTGAGCAGGGTGAAGTCAAATTGTTGCGCCAGGTTCATCGGATCATTCTCGTGTTAAGCAAGTAAACGTGCGACTTTGGTTTCTCAAAGCGTTTGCGTCAGAAATCGGGCGCAAGTTAGCTCAATTTCCTGAACGCCGCCACTCCCCAAAAGTATTTTGTTAGAAAAAATCTAACAAACACATTACGCATCCTTGCCGTGGCAGTGTTTGTACTTCTTTCCGCTACCGCAGGGGCAGGGATCGTTGCGGCCTACTTTCTTCTCCATCCGCTTTACGGTTTCTTGTTTGGGCGCCTGCGATACGCCTTCCGCTGCTGCCCGGGCTGCCTCTGCCGCCTCTGTGCGACCTCCGCCACTACGACCGGCGCGCATACGGCTCATGTCGGTTTTGCGTTCCCGGGCCGGGGCTAAGGGGCGGTTTTCAGGCAGCAATAATCCGCCTTTGGCCAGGTATGCCGAAACATCCTGATTAACCTCGGTAATCAATTGCTCGAATTGGTTGTAAGCCTCCATTTTATACACCACCAAGGGGTCCTTCTGCTCAAAAGAAGCTGCCTGCACCGCCTCCTTGAGGTCGTCCATGCTGCGAAGGTGTTCTTTCCACTTGTCGTCAATAATGGATAAGGAAACGGCCTGCTCAATATCGCTCTGGATGGATTTTCCGTTGGTTTTTACGGCTTTTTCTATTTCGCTGCGCACCAAAAGCGGATGCACGCCGCCATCGGAAAACATGTACTGGATGCCTTTATACTGATGGCTCTGATTGGCGTAGATGTCTCTGATTTGAGGCATGAGAAAGTCTCCAATCTGATGGCCTTTTCTGTGATAAAACTCGTAAAACTGCTGCTCTAAGCGCTCCGTCAGTTCAGAGGCAGAAGCTTCTTTAAAATCGGCAGCTTGTATGTCGGGGTCAATGCCCAATACATTGAGCGCATCCCGGCGGAAGCCGTCGTAATCGCCCGCAGCTTTGTTTTGCGCCACTACGTTTTCGATGTTGAAGCTGAACATGTTGCTCAAGTCCACCGCCAAACGCTCGCCGTACAAAGCGTTTCTGCGCTTTTTATAGATGGCCTCGCGCTGAATGTTCATCACGTCATCGTACTCCAGGAGGCGCTTGCGAATGCCGAAGTTGTTTTCCTCCACTTTCTTTTGTGCGCGTTCGATGGATTTCGTCACCATGCTGTGCTGAATGACGTCGCCTTCTTTGTGGCCCATTTTGTCCATCAGGCCGGCGATGCGGTCGGATTGGAACAGGCGCATGAGGTTGTCTTCCAGCGACACATAAAACTGCGAGGTGCCGGGGTCTCCCTGACGGCCTGCGCGACCGCGCAACTGCCTGTCCACGCGCCGGGATTCGTGCCGTTCGGTACCGATGATGGCCAAACCGCCGGCTACTTTGGTTTCGGGTGTAAGCTGGTAGGCCGTCGCGAGCGGGTGATCCAGGTCCATTTCCACTACATTCCCGGAACCGCGCTGCGTGAGGGTATAGCGGTAGCCGCCTTTGGCCGAGCGGTCGCTGCGAACCTGAACGTCGAACAGGGTTTCGGGCGCCAGTTTGATGTCGGTACCCCGGCCGGCCATGTTGGTGGCGATGGTAACGTTGCCGTGCCCCTGCGCATCCTGACGACCTGCTTTAGTAACGATTTCTGCTTCGCGCTGGTGCTGCTTTGCGTTGAGTACGTTGTGCTCAATGTTGCGCATGTGGAGCATCCGGCTCAGTTTTTCAGAAATATCGACGGAGGTAGTACCCACCAGCACAGGGCGGCCTGCCTGGCTGAGCAGAGAAATCTCGTCAATAACGGCGTTGAATTTCTCGCGCGCAGTTTTGAATACCAAGTCTTCCTTATCGTCGCGGATGATGTCTCTGTTGGTAGGAATCACCACCACATCCAATTTGTAGATGTCCCACAATTCGCCGGCTTCGGTTTCGGCGGTACCGGTCATACCTGCCAGCTTGTGATACATGCGGAAGTAATTCTGCAAAGTAACGGTGGCATACGTTTGGGTGATTTCTCCCACCTTCACGTTTTCTTTGGCTTCCAATGCCTGGTGCAAGCCGTCGGAATAACGGCGACCTTCCATCATACGGCCTGTTTGCTCGTCCACAATCTTCACTTGCCCTTCGATGACCACATATTCTTCGTCTCGCTCGAAAAGGGTATAAGCCTTGAGCAACTGATACATGGCGTGGAGGCGCTTCGACTTCACGGTAAAATCCTGTGCCAGCTTGTTCTTGGCCTCGTCCTTCTGGGCCTTGTCCAAATCCTCGTCGGCATCTATTTCTATGATTCGGGAAGCCACGTCGGGCATTACAAAAAAGGAGGTATCTTCCTGCCCTTTGGCCAAAAATTCGGCGCCGCGCTCGGTGAGTTCTACCCCGCGATTTTTCTCGTCTATGGTAAACAACAGAGGTTCGTCCACTAAGTGCATGTTCTTGCTCTGCTCCTGCATATAGACGTTTTCGGTCTTCTGGAGCATCACTTTGACGCCGTCTTCACTCAAAAACTTGATGAGCGGACGGTACTTGGGCAATGCCCGGTGAACACGCAATAAGGCCATGCCGGCCTCGCCTTCCTGTACGCCGGTATCGCCTTTGGCAAACAAATTTCTGGCTTCCGCCAAATACTGCGTAGCCAAACGGCGCTGAGCTTCCAGCAGACGTTCCACATAGGGTTTCAGTACGATATATTCCTCATCATCAGCCCCTTGCGCTACCGGTCCGGAAATAATCAAGGGCGTACGCGCATCGTCAATGAGTACGGAGTCCACCTCGTCCACCATGGCAAAATGGTGTTTGCGCTGCACCATTTCTTCAGGTGTAAACACCATATTGTCGCGCAGGTAGTCGAAGCCAAATTCATTGTTGGTGCCGTAGGTAATGTCGCACTCATAGGCACGGCGGCGCTCTGCGGAGTGGGGGCGGTATTTGTCAATGCAGTCAATGGTGAGGAAAAGAAACTCAAACACCGGGCCGATCCACTCGGAGTCGCGTCGGGCCAGGTAGTCGTTCACCGTTACCACATGCACGCCACGACCGGAAAGGCCATTGAGATATGCAGGCAGAGTGGCCACCAGCGTCTTACCTTCACCGGTAGCCATTTCTGCGATTTTGCCATCGTGGAGTACCATACCGCCGATGAGCTGCACATCGTAATGCACCATATTCCAGGTAATATCGGCGCCGGCAGCCGTCCATTTGTTTTTCCAGAAAGCCTTACCGCCTTCGATGGTCACATAGCTTTTTACGGCTGCCAGATCGGCATCATGTTCCGTGGCTGTAACGGTCAGCGTTTCATTTTCTGTAAAGCGCCGGGCTGTTTCTTTTACAACCGCAAAAGCTTCGGGCAGGATTTCGCGGAGTACTTCTTCAAGCGCTTTGTTGCGTTCTTCTTCCAACTTATCTACTTCTTCGAAGAAGTCTTCTTTGGCATGAATGTCTTCTGTATCAATGGCTTGTTGGCGCAGTTGCTGTATCTCGGCATCTATTTCGGCCAAGTATTCCGCGATGCGGCTCCGAAATTCGAGCGTTTTATTTCTCAGGGCATCGTTGCTCAAGCCTTTGAGTTCTTCGGTCACTTCATGTATGCGATCAATGGCGCCGGAATAGCCGGCCACGTCGCGGTCATGTTTGGTGCCGAACATTTTTTTGAGGGATTTTCCTATGAAGCTGAACATATATCTTGTTTTGAAAGAGTTGTATGGTTGAACGGGCAAAGGTAATACTTTTGCCCCCGTGTCGGAAACGATAATGCCTTTCATCACATTTTATACCAAAAACAGAACATGACAAAACGTCTCGCTTTTGGGCTTTTTCTCTCCATTTTTATCCTCGGCGCCTGCCGCAATGACGCGCCCCGCGATATTCGCAACTATTATTTCCCCCTCAGGCAACTCACCGAAGGGCTTGTGTATGAATACCGTGCCGACGACTCGCTGACGCCGGCCTATTGGCACTACCGCTCCATACTCGGCAAAGAGGGCCATTTTCTTACCAGTACTTATTACGAGCAAGAGTTGGAACCTTTGCAAATGACCCGCGAAGAAATGGTTTCCAACGGTATGTTACTTCGGGATTTACGGCTTTTTGCTACCGATACTGCCAGCCTCGCCCGCACCACAACCGTGCAGATTGAGCACGGCAATGTTTTCCCATTTCAGGTCACCGATTCGCTGGGCGTTTTTTTATACAAAGTTTCCTGGACCGATGAGGAAGGCCAGCAAATCACCCTCACCCGCAACCGGCGCTTTCTGGGCGATACGAGTTTTCACTTCGAAGGGCGTACCTGGCCGGGAGTGGTGTTTTCTTTGATAGAATCTATTGAGTTGGATCACCCGCAACAAGGTTATTTTGAGCAACAATTGCAGGGTCGCGAAGGCTACGCCCATGAATTAGGGTTGTTTTTTTATGGAAAAGCGCCTAAGGGACAAGCGCCCATTATTTTTTCACTCCGCGACCGGTACACGATGGAGGAATTAGAAAAGAAGGCTAATAAGCGTTAGAAACACAAAAGCCGCTCGCGATACACACACGAGCGGCTTTTGCCTATGAAAATCAGACTCTGCCATCAATACGACCACAAGTCGTGTTCCATATTGAAGATTTCATTCTTGATTTTTTCTCCCTCCATCAGCAAATCCACGCCGCTGAGGTACTCGGACAAACGCCGGTCAAAAACGTTGGACTCCTTGAAGATATATGAAGAGAAGAATCGCATTTCCATGATGTCTTCCCAAGTCATGGGCGAAGCATCGTTGCCGATATTGAATACGCGCTCACGAGCCAACACCTGACGTGCTTCGGGATAATACACCCAAAACAGGTTTTTCTCGTATTTGAACTCGCCGTTGGCATCGCGTTCGTCATACAACGGAGCAATGCCGAGGATGCGAACATTGAGCGTAGAAGTTTCGCGGTCGAAGAACCAGATTTCCTTCACACGGAAACGCTTCACGTCTGCCGGGTTGATTTCATTGGTTACAATCTGAATGACCTCTTCGTAGGTTTCCGGGTCAATAATAGTAACCGTATCCACACTGGAGCCGATGGAAGCTACTTCTTCCGGCGTCATCGGAACGGTGAATTTGTCGTTTTCCTGGCTGTACACGGTGATCTCGCCGGACTTGGCGGCATCCAACAGAATGCTGAAGAACGGGCGTTCCGGGTAAGCGAAGGGAAGGTTCATTTTCTCGCGCACATCAATAACGCGCCAGATGCGCTTTTCGAAGAAGATGTCTGCTTCGCGAACGGGGTCGTAAGGCAGTACGCGCTTTTCCATGATGGTGCGCTTTTCGACGATGTCGTCCAGCGGTTTCGACTTGTCCGTTTCACCGGATTCCGTCATGATGTTGCCGGGAAATTGGGCGACCAGCGGAGTTGCCAACAACGTCAGAACGGCGATGATGGCAGAGAGAGCAATTTTCATAGTTGTTTCCAGTTTTTGATATTTTTTTTGCCCGGGCGAAACCTTTGCTCAGAGTAAGCCTCCCTGCAAAATCGGTTCCGCCCGGACAAAATTTTTGAAAGTGCGACAATTGAACGGCTCAGACCAGCCGACTATTACAACTTTAACACTAAAAATTACTTGATCTTGAATACCAAGTCATTGATTCGGCGTCCTGCCTGGTCGCCGGGGCAACGCGCCCTTACGTTTTCAAAGAAAAAGCGGTCGCCGGGCTTGGCCTGCTGTACCAAACGAGAAGACTTATCATTGAAACGGCCTCCCGGATTGGTGGAGGTCACAGCATCCTGACGAGCAGCCTGATAGGTCAAGTCATACCCTTGGATTTCACACTTGGCGTTAAAATCAAAGTTTTCAAGTATGGCTGCCAGACCGCCCTGCGCTCTGAATTCGCCTGATCCCATTTCACCCCCTACTTTGCCGCTCAATTTGGCGACCGGGTCAGGAATGCGCTTCACACGGAATTGGAAAGGGCTGGCTTTCAAGCCGCCGCCGCTAACGGTGATGGTCGCCTCGCCTTGTGTGGATACAGTAGCAACATATTTGCCTGTACCCGAACTACGCAAATTGATGCCTCCACCACTTGCCGATACGCGCAGTTCACTGGTAGGAACGCCCGCTGCCGAGATGGAAACAGGATTTTCCACACCGATGTAAAATACGTTCATCATATCGGCAGAAACGGCGACCGAGCGACGACCTACCTCATAGGTGTAAGTGCCTTTGCCTTCTTTCACTTCGCCGGTGAGCGGATTGGTTACGCGCACGCCGAGATTCAGCGTTTGCGGGCCGGTAGAGCTGGTGGTAGTGCTGTACTTAGCTTTGCCGTCTTCGCCTACACGGAGTGAAGAACCATTGACGGTCACCACTACATTCGATGGATCAAGCGTAGAAGAGTAGCTGCCTATGGATACTTCAGCATTGAACGGTTCGCCGGCAATCACATAGCTCTTTTCAGCCTGTACCACCGGGAAGAACTGGTCAATTTCTACGATGCGACCGCCGGTCAATTCCGCCATGCTGTTGACCATGGAAGCTTCTGAGCTTTTCAGGTCGGCCTGCATCTGAGACATGAGCGGAAGTACAGCAGCCAAAGGCATCTGGCGGAATTTGAAATCCGACCAGCTTTTTTTGTCTTTCGTTTTCTTCCAGGTCTCATCGTCAATTTTGAAAGGCATATTTTGAGCGATGCTTTCAATACGCGAATCAATTTCGGCGGGCTTGAGGCCGAACGCCTGACCATTTTCCTTTACCAATTTGGTGTAAATATCAATCAGTTCCTGACGCGTATCCAGAATGTTCTTCTTGAGCTTTTCGCCTTCGCCTTCCTGCACCAGCATTCGGGTGGTAACATCCTTGTTTTTCATGCCTTTGGGCACGCGCTTACCATATGACTCCTTGTAATCCTCATCATTTACTTTGCCGTCTTTGTGACCGGCTTCGTCAATGAGTTTGTCGCGGAGTTGATTCACATAGGTATTGAAGCGGGCCGAAGCATCTTGAACTTGCTTCATCGCAGGCCCGATCGGTTTGAATTTTGCTTTGGCAGGTTCATTGAGCAATTCGTTCACACTTTTTACCGTGTTGTCGAGCTGGCTCGACACGGTGCCGATGCTGGCCTTGTTGCCGTCATCAAGGGTGAAGAATGCGTTCATAACCTCCGCCGAGACGTTGAGGGCCAACATAGCCGTGAGTACCAAGTACATGATGTTGATCATCAACTGCCGCGGTTCCTTTGGAATAGACATATTGCGAGAGTTTTTTACAGTTTAACAATACAGGTGTATTTTCCAAAAGCGCGAAGATCAACCGCGAACGCCTGCCATAGCTGTGATCACATTGCCGTAAACGTTGTTAAGCGAGCTATAGACCGTGTTGAGACCGCTGATGTTTTTGTTCAGTTCGCTCAGTTGGTCTTTGTACTGCTTGGTGTCTTCTACTGTGTCGCTCAGGTCAGCCATAGCTTCGTTGAGTTTTGCGTAGAAGTTGCTCATGGCCTTGATTTGGTCTTTGGTGCCGGAGAAGTCCACTTCCTGCAAAGCCTTGAGCGAACCCAAGCTCTTCGACATGGTTTGGAGTTCCATGAGCATACCGCCCAACTGACGTTCTACCACTTCGCCGTTCAGCGGGGCCACAGCCTTGGTTTGTGCGGCTACCGGACCTGCTGCCAAGGGGGCAATCGGTGCGTTGTAGTCGTCCAAACCCGGATAGAGTTTGTGCCAGTAGTAATCGGGTTCCGGGCCGATCAAGCCGAGGAACAAGAAGATGCCTGCCTCAGTAAGCATGCCGATGGTCAGCCAGAAGTCGGCGCCTTCCCAGCTCTGAATTTTTGCCAGTGCGCCAAACAGTACCGCAGAAGCGCCTACGCCGATGATAAAGTTTTTGACGTACTTGAAACCTTTGGTTTTTAAGAAACTCATTGTTACAGCTTGTTTAAAGGTTGTTAAAAAAGAAGTTACAGTCGGATAATGCAGATTTTGAAAAAAGTAACACCGATGGTGTAAAAAAATGCAAAATATGGGTACTGCCGTTACAGCAATACCCATATCCCAATCATCTGAGTGATGAAAATTTAGAAATCATTGATGGAACGGCCCAAGTAGGTGAGAACGTTGCGGAAACCGACATAAGACTTGGTAGTGTCCTGATACTCATAAGAGCGGGTACCGTTCTGAAGGAAGAACATCACGTCTTTCCAGGAGCCGCCGCGCACCACTTTGCGCTTGTATGCTTCCGGGTCTTCGTCGGTAGCATCATAACGGATATCCGGGTTGAGGTCGTGAATGAACGAGTAAGAGTTCGCTTCGTAGGCAGAAATAGTCCACTCTGCCACATTGCCGGCCATATTGTAAAGGCCATATTCGTTGGGGAAGTAGGCATCTGCTTTTACGGTGTAGAGACCGCCGTCTTCGGGGTAGTTGCCGCGACCAGGCTTGAAATTGGCCAAAAGACAACCTTTTGCATTGCGAATATAAACGCCGCCCCAGGGATACGGAGCGAGATCGTGGCCGCCGCGAGCCGCCCATTCCCACTCAAACTCGGTAGGCAAACGGAAGTCTTCGCTGTTGGCGCCGGTTTTCTCAGCCTCATAAGCATTCCAGAGCTTGGTACGCCAGTAGCTGAAGGCATTGGCCATGTGCCAGTCCACGCCGACTACAGGATAATCGTCAAAAGCGGGGTGGTGGAAGTAGTTGCGCGTCATCGGCTCGTTGTACGAGTAGGAGAAATCGCGTACCCACACCAAGGTATCGGGATAAATTTTGACGGTTTTTTTCTTGATGAAAGAGGTGCGCTCTTTGCCGCGATTGTTACGGTCGTGGCCGCGGTGGTCGTCGTGAGCGGCGCCCTGCCAGTCGTACCATTCGTATTCAAACCAGAACTTGTCCACATCGTACTCCTGGCGGCCTGCAAAGCGGTCGTCGCCCTGATAGTACAAATCCTGAAGCGTTTCATCCTCCCAGTCAATTTTGTATTCCCAGTCAATGCGCTGATCGCCGGTCACTTCATCCTCAATGAAGTGATCGAGATAGCTGTGGGCGAGCGAGTCGCGCACCCAGTACACAAACTGACGGTACTCATTGTTGGTGATTTCCGTGTCGTCCATGTAGAATCCCTGAATAGAGATGGAGCGCTGGCGCTGGACGAATGTGTTGCTCACGTCCTGGTCGCTGGGACCGATGTGCAGGGTACCGGAGGGTACATACACCATACCGTAGGGATTGATCCCTTTCCAGTTGGGACGTTCCAGAACGCCGGTGAGCTGGCCTGATTCGCGTTTGCCGCAGGCCGCCGCCGCCAGAACGAGCAGCAGCAGAGAAATCTTAGACAGTCTTTTCATGTTTACACCCAGATTTTCCTTTAGAATGAAAAAGTTTTTGAGAAAGTGCGCCCAAAGATATAGGCTTTCCCAGAAACACAAATGTTAAAGTTTGCTTTCCTGCAAAAAACCTTCCAATAGGCGCTTTTCAGACACAGGCTTCAACGCGGATTCGGAAAGGGGTATTTTGTGGCAGGATTTTTTTTAACAACCATCATCCTCCGTCGAACTCGGTGCAAACCTGACCGTCACCGCCTACTCCCTCACAAACCTCCCCAGCGCCGCAGCTCCGCCCTCGCTTCGGTACAGCAGCAGATACATACCCGTCGGCAAGGCCGACACATCCAGCGGCCAGGATTCCGGCACAGCATCTAAGTATTGCGTTTTCAGCAGCCTGCCCTGCGCATCGTACAGCGCCAACTGCCCTCTGCCGCCCTGCGGCAATTCCACATTCAGCCACTCCCGCGCCGGATTGGGGTACATGCGCAATTGCTCCACCGCCGCCTGCGCCTCGCCTGCCGCCGTATAAACCCCGCATGGCTGCCCGCCTACAAAATTGAAAATGCCGTGCGTGGGAGATTCGTAGCAACGCAGGTTCAGAATCCCTGCTTCTACCGTAATACACCGCTCCCAAAAAAAGTGCATGACGGGAATATTGCCGATGCCCTCATATACCACCCACTGGAAAGTGTATGTAGGATACGATAAAATATATGAAGTCAGGTTCATTTTCCGAACCGTCACATTGTTGAGTACCGTGTCTGTTACAGCGGCTACTTGCATTCTTAAAGTATCAACCTGACACCAAGGCTCGTAGCCGCACAAAGTCACATCCCAGACCTCGCCGGGCATTTTGTTGAAATCGTAAAACAGTTTAAAGTCCTGTGTGTATTCGTCAAGAAAATAAACTTGTCGGTTTTCCGAGTAGGTGATATCATAAAAAGCCTGACATGCTGCCGTCCACGGTACAGTCCCGGAAGCTCGCCTGAAGTACCTGCAATTTTTTCCCTGCACCATGGTATCTCCGGCAACCTCTACTACGGTTACGCCCGTTTCTCCACTGAATCCCCACCAAGTGGAATAATAATACTTCGCCCCCACCGGCGCCCACTCCAACTGCGCCTGCGCCGGAGCCAGGGCAATCAGCAACAAAAAGAGGAAAATGAGCTTTTTCATGGATGTGTGTTTTTTACCGTTTTACAAATTTCTCCACGGCCAGCACTCGGCCCTGCCCCACGCATTGCAGCAGATAAGTGCCGGCGGGCCAGTCCCATACCGGTACTATATAGGTGGCATCCGACGCGACCCCGGCGAACTCCTGCAACAGCGCCCCCGAAGCGTCGAAAATGCGAAACGATACCTCACGGCCTGCCGCAGCGGGCGCCCGCAAATAAAAATTGAGGTACTCGCTCGCCGGATTGGGATACAGCCGCAACTCGAACCGCGCCTGCGCCGGCTCTTCCGCCGCCGTACTCAGGTGGCAGCCCGGCACCAAGCAGCCGTAAGCGTCCAACTTGAGCAGCCAGGCTTGCTGAATGGGGTCTCCGGGGGCATTGTTGAGATTTTGAGACTCCCCGCACAAGATGAAACCTCCGTCGGCTGTTTCTTTGATGTCGTGTATGTAATGAAGATTGTTATTATTTTGTACACCAAGATACTGCCTTGTCCAAATGCTATCGCCTTGTGGAGAAATTTTTCCTATCCACCCCTTTAGGGAGGCATTTTGACCTGAAAATATCTCCCCGTGCGAGCCTGCCGCCACAAATCCGCTGCCGTCTGAAAGAGCAATGAGATTAGAGAGCTTAGATTGGCTCGTTAACACCGGCTCAGGAAAGGAAATTTCCCATTCTACTTCTCTTTGTGGGTTGAGCTTGAAAATATACTTGTCGAAAAAAACAGTATTCACTGAGGGGCGATAGAGTTCATGCCCCACGCCGGAGGCCACCACCAAGCTGCCGTCTTCCAGCAAGACCATATCGGCCGCGCCGAAGCGCAGTCCCTCTGAAAGCGGAGAGAGGTAGTCCCATTGTATATTGCCGAGGCTGTCCAATTTTGTAATGCTCGTTTGGAATGTGTAGTTGTGGACGGTGAGGTTGAAATTGGCCTTTTGCCCGCCTACGATAATGCCGCCGTCACCGTCAAATATCAAAGAATAGGGCCTTTCAGCCCAATGATTGCCCAATTTTTTTTGCCATTGTATGTCCCCCAGACTATCTGTTTTTACGATCAGGATGTCCACATTGGCGTATCCGTTCCAGAGAAGTCCCTGTATATCGCATGCAAATAAATATCCCCCGTCGGGGCAAACCTTGAAAGCACGGGGCCAGATAAAATCTAAAGGCGGGGCATATAAATTGGTGAAGGAGCGGGTGAATAAAGTATCGCCGGAGGGGGCGTATCTGATCAGCATAGCTCTGGATATAGAGTCATAAGAATAGGCTGAAATGGCAAAACTGCCGTCAGAAAGTTCTGCAAAATCGGGATTCCAGGTCTGATAAGAGCGGAACGGGCTTCGCAACAATTTAACATTCACAGGATTGCCGTTCAAGTCGGTTTTCATAAAAATATTGCTTATTCTGTGAGGAGATACGCTGTCTATGACTAAACCTGAGAAATAATAGCAGGTGTCTTTAACAATCACATTGGTGGCTACACTGACAGGAAAGCCCAGTGAAAACCGCTTGTTGAAAGTGGGCTGTGAAAAAAGGAACGCAGTAGGCAGACACAACAGGAAAATGAAATGAGATATTTTTTTCATGGATGCAATGCTTGGGAGGTGAGGGAGATACCGGGAAATACGGCAAAGGAGCAGGGAAAACGGCTGCCGGCAAAATGAAGACAAAACGAAGGGAAAAGCCTGCGTTGTTGTGTCCTGTTCGCCGGCAGCCATCATCAAGTTACACGCGTTATCGAATGATGACCAAGCGCCCTGTGGCTCGAATACCGCCTTCGACGGAGAGCATGTAGAGGTAAATCCCCGGCTTGAGGTATTCCGTATTCCAACGAACATGCCCCGAATCGGCCCCTATTGAAATCTGCTCCATCAGTCTGCCGTCCATGGAGCGGACGATGATCTGTGCTCGCTCAGCGCCGAATGGAAGGCTGTAGTGGAACACCGTTTCCTGAGTAGCCGGATTGGGTACGGCCTGTATGCGCAGGGGGGCTTCTTCTTCCAGCGGCGGCGGAACGCTGCCTACGGAAGGAATCGAAATGTTTTGGCTGCCCCATGTCGGCAGTATTACCTGCGGTCGGTAGCCTGCCCCGGCCACCTCATTGAGCAGCACCTGCGCCTGCGCCGAGGCATAATAATCGCCTGCCTCGGCTATGTTTTTCAGCGCCTGCGAATGAGCGCCCACCATTTGAGTTTCATTCATGCCGGCCTGCAATGCGCTGATCTGAATGTTCTTGAACGCGCTGAACTCATTGTACTCCAACTGCGCGCCGCCGGAAAGGTTGATGGAGGATGGAATACCGGCCAGAGCTTGTTGCGCCGCCTGCACACTTCCCGCCTGTATCCAGGAATCAACCACTGCAAACCGGGCGTCCAATGTGCCTTTGTGCGACAGCCAGGTGCGGGCAGCCCCCAGTTGGATGCTGTCTTCCTGTAGCAGACGGTCTCTGATGAGGGCGCCGGCCATTTCGCTTTTGGCCCAGACATCCGTCTCGTTCCAGAAGTTTGTTTCAAAAGACTGTCTTTCCAGATGGCTGAGCGTACCTTTTTCAATACGGCCCGGCAGTTTCGACGCACAAACATTTGCATTGCCGGTAACTACTGTTACGGAACCAAACGAATAATTTGTAGGAGCAGGCGGCTCGAAGTATATGATTGGCGCGGCGTGATTGAGGATGTGCATTTCAGCGGGAGAGTTGGCCTGCGCCACGGAGAAGATGTTTCCGGCGCTTGCACTCGCAGAACCCTGAAACATAGATATGCCCGTAGAAGATACATTTTCTGCAGGAACGGCGATGTCGAACATATTGGCCTCGTTGCCGTTGCAAATGTATTGGAGACCACCATTATTCAACAAATTCCCTCTATTATTCCCGTTGGACAAATTGGCATAGCTCAAGCCCTTGTAAGTATTCTTATAAACAGTATTGGGGTCGCTGCCGGAATTGTGAGCGAGTACGCCTACTGCGGGCGTTTGGGAATGGGGGGCGGCAATGGTAGTGAAGGCATTTTCTTCTACTTTGTATCCTGTGCAGCGGTACATATCTATTCCCATAAACGGAACGCCGTTTTTGTGCGGCAGCGCGGCGCCTATTTTAAAGGCATTATTCACGGCGTATATATTGTCAACCCTTTGGGCCACTATGCCCCGCGCATTGTTGTTGAAATTCGTGTTCGACACAGAAAAGGTTTTGATGCTCCCATAGTTTCCGGCAGATATGGCTATGGCAAAGCCCCTGAATTCGGAGGGCAGGTAAGCAGTGCAGGGTTCCAGCGGATTGGTCTGGCAAATGCCCGTCACTTCGAACCCGGCATTTGTTGCCCGAATGCCGGATTGTTTTTCATCGGCATAGCTCAAAGAGGCATTGGGGTAATCATTGGCAAAAGTACAGGCCTGAAACTCAATGCCCGTTACGCCCCGCATGCTCGCCATGCTGTAAAATGCCCCGTAGTCGGCGCCGAACTGTGCATCGGCCAAAAAGCTGCAATTGGAAAAATAACTTAGATCGCCTTGCAGGCTGCCGTACAGAAAGTGATGATTTTGGTAGGGCGCAAAGTCCACGCCGATGAGATTGTTTTTGAATGTAGCCTTATCGGCCATGATGACCCCGCCCGATTGGTATGCCGGGTTTTCCGGCACATAATTGCGTACCGCCGTATTGGTCCCTGATACCGTTGCACCATTCGACAGGATGAGCAAGCCCTGATTTCTGACTCCGTAAGTTTTGTACTGGTGCAGACTGCTGTTGCCGGCAACGATGATTCCTTCCCAGCGGGCATTATCGCAGTTGTTGTGCAGGCGCGCGCCGTCCACATACAATTCTCCGTTGGGATGCACGGTTATTCGGGCATCTTTTGGCAAACCCACGCTGCATCGTATGGTCAGTTTGCCGCCGGGTTGTACCACTATGTTGGAGCGCACACTGCGGTCTCGTTCCCACACTACATTGACGCCATTGGGAATGATGATGTCCGGCTCGCTGATGGTACAATACATAGTGACGGCCGGAAATGCGAAATTATTTTCAGGCGTTCGCTGCCAGTCTGGTTGCAAATGCTCAAAAAAATGATGCAGTCGTCCTAATTGGCACTGCGTGAATGCGCAGCGGAGGGATTCGTGGAGTAAGCTGCCTTGATAAAAGGTTTGTTGCACATTGTTCGACGTTTGCATATTATGTGGCGTGTCGTTGCACTGATCGCCCCCGGATAGGTGAGAATTGCAACAAGGATGGTCTATACTCGCCATGTGTAGAAACTCCGACAAAATGCCGTTGCCGCCGTAGGGAATATCAATCTGGTTGGGAGGTATATCAGTAAAATTCGGCACCGGGGGCTGACCAGTGAGGTCATATATGTATTCGTAAAATTGGCCATATAGCACTATGCCTAATTGATTGCTTGTTCTTCCGCAAGACCGGTTCATTATTGTATAACCACCACCGCCATAATTATACGAGGAGCCGCAAGCACTTGCTCCGGTCAAAAAAACATGCACTGCATTCAATAAATCCGGGTCGGAATTGACAATACTGTTGTTGGTGACGGCAAAATTATACATAGAATTGTGAAGATTTAATCCACAATAATGCCCGGCTGCCCAATACCCAGGGTGATTGTAAAAGAAAATATCTTTATTCTCTGTTCCCTCAAAAATGAATCGCAGTCTTGAATCAGAGATGAAAGGCGTTTCAAAGCCGGGTACTTTGGGCTGAGGGTCGCACAGGTTGGCCATTCTGGCATTCAATCCTGCGGTAGGATGATGAAACCAAGACTTCAATACATTAATATGTTCCAGGGAATTGGTGAAATTTCCCGGCGGCAATACCGGAGCAGACGAATTCTGGAATATATGCAGCACTATCCTTACATATCTTATGGGCGTATGTTCAGGAAAGTCAGGATCAGGAGCATAGCTCAGGGTGTTTTTACATGGCTGAGTAGATATTGGCCAACAAGGAGCAATCGGCGTATTTCCCTGAATGTTGATTCCTTCTCCATTCATTACACTTCCCGTATGACACTCAAAGGGGTTTTGCGCCTGTAAAGAATGGTGTCCCGAAAGGCAGAAAAAGAGGGTACACATATACATCAGGATTGTCCAAGAGCTGAACTTATCAGGGGTGTTGTGTTGTGTTGTGTTGTGTTGTGTTGTAGTTTTCATATAACAACGATTTATGCCTCCTTTCGGAAGCGGGTGAAGAAATGCAAAACCGATTGTCATAGTGTTGTTTCGAGAAAATATACCTCGCACCGTCAGGTGCGATACCGGGCGCTGCTAATTAATAACTTCTTGTGCCGAAAGCTATACACAAAACCTGGCGGCGCAAGGTAAACATCATTGCATACTGAGGAATCCGGGATGCAAAAAATGTTTGCTTGGCAAAGATAGGGCTTTGTTTTTTTAAATGCAAGAGGCAGGTGGAAAAAATATGGCGCAATATTTGTCTCTGCCTCGTTTCGCGGAATTTTGAAAATTACACCATCTCCCCCACCAACTCCCGAACGATCCGCCGCATCCCCGGCTCGGCGGCAGCTACCGCCGCGATGACATCCTCCACAGTGGTTTCTCCCACTGCCACTTCGGGGTTGCCCTGATTGGCCACCACAGAAATGACCAACAGCGGCAGCCCGGATTGTCGGGCCACAATCACCTCCGGCACGGTGGACATGCCCACGATGTCGGCGCCCATTCGGTGCATGAGTTGGTACTCGGCGGGGGTTTCCAGATTCGGCCCCTGCAAGCCCCAATATACTCCCTCGTGGGCGCGGATGCCGTGTTGCGCGGCTATTTCCAGAGCGCGGGCATTGAGTTGACGGTCATATACTTGTGTCATATCGGGAAAGCGGGGGCCGAGCCGCTCGTCGTTGATGCCTCGCAGCGGGTTTTCGGGCATCATGTTGATGTGGTCTTTGATCAGCACAACATCGCCGGCCTGGTAGTCGGGGTTCAGGCCTCCGGAGGCATTGGAAATAACGAGCCGCTCTATGCCGAGAAATTTCATCACGCGCACCGGAAAGGTAACCTGCTGCATGGAGTAGCCCTCATAATAATGGAATCGGCCGGCCATGCACACTACGGGTACGCCGGCGAAATGCCCCAGCACGAGGCGGCCTTTGTGGCTGTCCACCGTAGATACCGGAAAGTGCGGTATGTCGGCATATTCCAATTCAGTTTCCACCTCTATTTCGTCGGTGAGGTTGCCGAGGCCGGTACCCAAAATGATGCCGAGGCGCGGCTGAATGCGGGTGCGGCTCTGGATGAACTGCACTGCTTGCTGAATGTGGTCGTATAAGTGGTTCATGGCGCAAAGGTAAGGATTTACTGGCAGGAACGGGTGGGGTTTCGGGTTTCCCAGGGCAAACGCATCAAAACCAAGAATGACCTCGGAGAGGTCAAATGTTTGTAGAAAAGGTCATTTATACCAATTGGGACGACCTCGGAGAGGTCGCACATGATATAATAAGACAATGTGCGACCTCTCCGAGGTCGTCTAAACGTGAAAAAACGCTTATTTCTACAAAGATACGACCTCTCCGAGGTCGTCATATCATTTGATGCATTTGATGCGTTTGCCCTGGGGTTTCGCAGGATGAAACGGGCCGGCTGCAACCACGCAGGGCGTGGCATAAGCTGCAAGCCGCGTTCCCTCGCGCTGCGCCACGATGGAGGCGTGGTTCGCGGAAATTCGCGCCCTTCGCTAAAATTCGCTTTCAAAATTTTCGCGTTTCCGGTTCAAGGTTTCGGGTTGGAACGGCTGCCAGCTACTGGCTGCAAGCCGCGCTTAGCACCGCATACCGAGAACCGCCCACCGAACTCTCGCGCTTAGCACCGCCGACCGCATACCGCATACTGGTACCCCCTTCACCAAGCTGGAGAAAACTGCCCCGCAAGTCAGGCCGGGTACTCCACGAAATTGCGGGGAGTTTCGTAGAGGCGCACCTGAAGATCGTAGCGCTCGTCTAAGCGGCGGCGCAGCAGATTCCAGATGACGAAGCAAATATGCTCGGCGCTGGGAATGAGGTTTTTAAACTCCTCGGTATCCAAATTGAGGTTTTTGTGATCGAAACGAAGCTCCACTTCTTCGTAGATGATGTCGCGCAGCAGGCCCAGATCAATCAGATAGCCGGTTTGGGGGTCCACCTCGCCGGCTACACGCACTTCCAATTCGTAATTGTGACCGTGATAGTTGGGGTTGTTGCACAGGCCGAAGACCTCGCGGTTTTTTTCGTCCGACCAGTCGGGGTTGTGCAGGCGGTGCGCGGCGTTGAAATGGGCTTTGCGATAAGCGGCAACTCTCATGTTTTTCTTTTTTGCATTGCAAACAGATGACCCGCCGGATGGTTGTAGATGCACGGCTAAGGGAAAAGTTATTTGCCTTGCGCAATGTGGGCGCCGTGCCGTACCTTTGCCGCCCGAAATCGCATCGCATCAACCACACACTATATATATGAGCAAGATGTTTCACTCGCTGCGCGTCAAAGAGGTCGTGAAAGAAACCTCCGACACTGCTACGCTGGTCTTCGAAATCCCGCAGGAACTCACAGAAACCTTCCAATATACGCAGGGGCAATATCTCACCCTTCGCTTGAGTATCAACGGCAAAGAGCAACGCCGCTCGTACTCCATGTGCAGCAGCCCTTTGGAAAAAGACATTGCCGTGACGGTGAAAAGAGTGAAAAACGGCGTCGTGTCCAACTACCTCAACGACCGCGTTCAAGCCGGTAACATGCTCGACGTGATGGAGCCGGAGGGCCGCTTCTTCACGCCGCTCGACCCCGATAATCGCAAAACGTACTATCTCTTCGGTGCGGGCAGCGGCATCACGCCCTTGTTTTCGATTCTCAAAACGGCGCTGGAGCAGGAGCCGCAGAGTTTTGTTCACCTGCTGTATGGCAACCGCAGCGAAGACAGCATTATTTTCAAAAATCAGTTGGATGCGCTGCAACGCCGCTACGACGGGCAGTTCACCGTGGACTACATCCTCAGCAAGCCCAAACGCGACAAACCCGGCGGCCTGGCAGGTCTGTTCAGCAAGGGCACGCTTTCCTGGCAGGGCAAAACCGGCCGCATCAATGCCGTGGAAGTGAATAAGTTTTTGGAGGAACACCCGCTGCGCAACAAAAACGCCGAGTACTTCATCTGCGGCCCCGGCGACCTCATTGACGCAGTGGAAAAATCACTCTTGGAAAAGGGCATTGACAAAAAACACATACACGCCGAGCGCTTCGTTTCTACCCACATTGCCGAGGCCGACCGCATACAGGGCGTGGGCGGAGCAGAGGTAGCCGTGCAACTCAACGGCAAAACCGTCAGCATCAACGTGCCGGCGGGCAAAACCATCCTTGACGTGCTGATTGATAAAAAACACAATCCGCCGTACTCCTGCACTTCGGGCGCCTGCTCTACCTGCATCGCCAAAGTGACGGAGGGCAGCGTAAAAATGGATGTGTGCTACGCCTTAGACGAGGACGAGGTGGCACAGGGCTTTATCCTCACCTGCCAGGCGCATCCTACTACGCCCAAAGTGGCGGTTACGTTTGATGTGTGAGGCTTCTCTCACTAACGGTTCTCTAAGCTGTCTATCAGCGGTTGTACGCCTGCATCGTACATAGACTTCATCATCCAGTACACAACTTTGCCTGTTTTTTCAGGCGTTCCACCAGAGATGGGCGGGGCGGGGTCGTATTCCATGTCCAACATGACGGCCTGGGTGTAACGCTTGCCCCAAATATCGTGCATTACGGCCAGCGACATATCCATGCCGGCCGTCACACCGGCTGAAGTCCAATATTTGCCGTCTTGAGTGAATCGTTCGTTGGTGAATGTAGCGCCATATTTCTTCAGCATCTCTTCGGCGCGATACCAGTTGGTGGTAGCTTTTTTGCCTTGCAGCAATCCTGCCGCTCCCAAAACCCAGGCGCCGGTGCATACCGATGTGGTGTATTGAGTGGTGCTGTCAATTTGCCTTATCCATAGCAAAACCTTGTCGTTGTAGGCGGTTTCAATGGTACCTCTTGCTCCGCCGGGAATGACCAAAATGTCCAATTGGGACACAGAATCAATGAAGTTGTCGGGTACAATGACGGTGCCCATAGCGGTGCGGATATTGCCGGGCTGGATGGCGATGAGCTGCGTGCGGGCGCCCATGCTTTGGCCGAAAACATACTTCGGCCCCATCATATCCAAATCATTGACACCGTCATAAACGAGGATGCCGATGTTCCGTATTTGGTGTTTGGGTTTTCCCAAAACCAGGTCCATCACCATGCTGTGATTTTCTTCGGTCACGCCTTCCGGCAAGACTTCCTCCGATGCATTTTCTTCGGTAATGCCTGTCCTTTCGACAGCCTCCGTTTTGGGCTTGCAGGCACTGAAAGCGAGTAAAAGAACAGCGGCAATGAGAATGTTTAATATTTTCATTATGAATGTTTTGTATGTTTTTGGCTAATAAAAAACAAGGCAAATCCCGAAAAAATGGTCATCAGCCCGAACACGGAAAAAGCTCTCAGCAGGGCGTTGTTGAAATCATCCCGCCCCTGATAGTCCATCGTGTGCAACATCCACAAAAAGTCGAAAATGCGCCATTGGTCGTTGCGAAAACTCTGCACTGTTCCCCACTCGGCGGCCACATATACGGTGGTACGGCTCGGCGCGCCAAAGCGAACGGCATAAGCGGGCAGCGGTTTTTCTCGGTATTCGTGGTGGCTGCCGGTGGCTTGCAGGTAGGCGACGGATTCCACAGGGCCGGGGTTCAGGAGGCGGCTTTGAGCCAATGATACCGCTTCCTTTTCGCTCAAAGGGCTGCGCCATTGGCCGGTACCCGCATGTACGAGGCGAACCTTTTTTTTGCTACCTGCCTGATATTGAATCTGGTAATGCGTTTCTCCCAAAATTTCTATCAGGGAGACGGCAGAAATGCCTCCGAAGCTGTCTGTACGGCTCAAACTCCGGAGCATTTCGCCCAAAGGCGCCAGGCTGTCGGAAACCGGGATGAGGGCCGCTTCTTTCCGAAGGTTTTCGCCGCGAATGTTTTCAATACGGGTCCAACTGAAATACAGCCCGCCGAGCGTCCAGGCCAAAAATTGCAGTCCCAGTATGACGCCCATAAAACGGTGCGTACGTCGTATGAACCAATGTAGTTTTACTTTTTGCATAGGATGAGAGGTGTAAAAAAGGGAGCCGACCCATTGGCCGGCCCCTTCAAATATAACTATCATGCATAAAATTGCATCTCCAGACGCGCCCGCTTCTTCCGACTGTCGAACAACAGCCAGACAACGAACGCATTAAAAATCAAATAAGCAACCGCCTCCGGTATTCCTTTAAAAAGGCTCATCGGAAACCCGCTTTCCCAGATTTCATGGGTCAGTTTGTACGCGTAATACTGCGACACGAGCAAATAACCGTCCAACAGCAGGAAGCCGGCATACAATACGGCCGCAGCCCAGATATACCCAGCCCGGCCCGATGACCAGAGCTGCCAGGCGCCAAAGCCCCAGAACAGAAGCGACACAGCCCGCAACATGCCGAGAAACATGGAGCTGTCGCGCAAATAGATCAGAGTGGCCTCTGCCGGAAAAAACTCAGGGTTGCTCCACACCTGAATACGCAGGTACAGCCAGATGCCGAAAACGGCGGCGGCCAATATCAGCAGCGGGAAAAACAGCTTTTTCATGGCGGTGCATTTTAGTTGGGATGGCAATGGAATTCAACTGTGGCGGTCTTGGTTTCGCTGCTTGTGTGATCCAAGGCCACTTTCACCTCCAGCACTACGTCTGTGTGGGCAGTTACGTTGTTCACCCATTGTTCGCGGATTTGGAGAGAGGTGCCGTGCGTATGCTCGTCGGTGGTGTACAGTACCGTGTTGTCGGATTTCTTTTTCAAAGTAATTTCCCAGCCGTGCAATTCCTCTTCGGAAGTAATATCGGCCTGAATGGACACGGTCTGATTGAGCGAGAAGGTTTGGCCGGCGGTGGGCGAGAGGATGGTGATTTCTGCCTCGTGGTCGTGCTTGTCTTTTTCGCAGGCAAAGAAAGACATGCCGGTAGCCAGCGCGAGGAGTGCGAGAAGAAGTGATTTTTTCATGGTTGTTGTTGATTTTAATGAAATTCAGAAAGTTCTTTTTTGCTCAGGAATTCGTGGTCGGTCAGGGTATGCAGGAAGGCGATGATGTTGCTTTTTTCTGTGGCCGTGAGTTCTACACCGAGCCGCCCGCCCGACTTCAGGGCCGGATCGAGGGTGGGGCTGTCGGCAACCCCGGATGCGTAAAAATCGAGTACGGCTTCCAGATTGCGGAAGCGCCCGTCGTGCATGTATGGGCGGGTCACTTCCACATTGCGCAGGCTGGGCACCTTGAATTGATAGCGGTGCTCGTCGTTCAGCGTGATGCGGTGCCGTCCGGTGTCGTCGGCATTGGCAATGGGCAGCCCGTTGTTGCGGTAGCTGTTGTTGGTAAACAATTCGCCTTCGTGGCAGGAAGCGCATTTTTGGCGAAAGGTTTGCAGGCCGGCTAATTCTTCGGCGTTGAGAGTAGCGCCCTCGTTGCGGACGTACTTGTCGTATTTCGAGTTGGAGGAGATGCACATCAACTGAAACTGCGATAAGGCTCTGAGGAAGCGATCTGTGGTAATTTCGGGCGTGCCGAAAGCCGCCGTAAACATGGCGGGGTACTTGTTGTGGCGGCGCAATTTGTCCAGCACATTGGGCATCTGCTCTCCCATTTCATTCTCATTTTCAATGGGTTGAATAGCAAAAAGGTCTAAGTGAAAAACGCCGCCGTCCCAAAAAAACTCGCGCTCCCAGGCCAGGTTTTGAATGGGCAGGGCATTTCTCATGGTGAGCCGGTCGTCAATGCCGTGGCTGAGATCGTGGCCGTGCTGAGTAAAACCGGCAGTTTGCTGATGGCAAAAACCGCAACTGATGCTGCCGTCGCGGCTCAGGATGCCGTCGTAAAACAAATCCCTGCCCAGTGCGAATCCCGCCGGCGTTACCGGGTTGGCGGCCAGATCATATAGCGGCGCGGGGAAATTGGCCGGCGTTTCAAAACGAATGTCGGGCAGCGGCTCCGGCTTGTCGGGGTCACAGGCAGTGAGAACAGCTATGCCGCACATCGCAAAAATTACCCCTTTTTTGAGAAGGCCCATGTGGAAAATATGTTGTAAAGTTGTCCGGCAGTTTTGAGGCCGCCGGACAACCGAATTGATGGTATAATGGAAAATCTTAGTTGTGAACGTGATCAAACTTGAACATATTCACATAGTTGTTGGCGATGTTTACTGAAAATGGCGCAAAGTGAACCGTCGGATTGGCGGCCACGCTGATGTTGGGGCTGCCGTTGAACAGGTTCAGGATGTCCACTTTCAGGTGTACCTCCGGCGTCGCGTCTTTGCGCACTTTGGCCACTTCGCTGCCAAAAGAGAGCGACTTTGACTTGATGTTGTTGATGGTGGCGCTGCTGTAGCCGCCGTAACCGCCTACATGGTAGCGGAATTTGCGCTGCCCGTCGGTGCCTACCGGCGCCTGCGGTGAAATGCCTTCTGTTTTTACAAAAATATAGCCGCTGTTCCAGGCCCAGTACATATTTTCATCTCCTGTATAGGCTGCCACGTCCAATACTCCGGTGCGCTCGGAAGGCGCCATCGTATTGCGCAGGCTGTCCACGCCGATGATGAAACTCACAGAGTTGTAGTTGCCGGCCGGAACGTCGTTGAGTACTACAGAATGCGTGTGGTCTTTGTGTTCCTGAATGAGAAAATAGCTCTCTTTTTGAGGCACTACATACTCATCGCCGTCTTCCGTTTGAAGCTTGATGTTGCTGATATAGTACTGAAACAGAGAGATGTTGAAAGACTCGCCGGCGGCATTGGTATAGTTGCCGGTATTGAGTTGCAGGTCCTGATTGCCGGCCACATTGTCAAACTCAATGACGATGCTGCCCTTGTCTCCGGCTTTGAACTCGTCTTTGTTACATCCGGCAAAAAATACAGCGATCAATGCCAGAAAAAGGATGGATTTAAAATGATTCAATTGCATGTTGAATGTTGTTTTTGATGGTTGAAAAAAAGTTGTGATTTAAAAGAGATAGCTGATACCTGCCGATGCTCTTGGCCCCGGCTGAATGTACCCTTCGCCGATATGCGCAGCCAAAGGGTGCTGATACAATATCGAAAATGCCCACCGCCGCATGAACCAATCCATGCCGACGCCGGCCCAAAGGCTGTGTCCTCCGGTAAAATCCTGTGCAGTCCCGTGCAGCCTGTCTGAGGAGGTGTGCTCCCAGAAAATGCCGGCGCCAGGCAGCATCGTCATGTGCTTCATAGATTTCCAGTAAAAAATGCGGGAAGCCAAGCCGGCACGATGACCGAAACGATAGCCTTCTGCATCCGGCGTGTTGATGCGGTAATTGCCCTCCGCCGTCATGCCCCAGGCTCCGCGCCGGAGGGTGTACATGGCGTTGATGGGGAAATCAACCGAGCCACTGCCGGGCTGCATATTGCGGGGCATGGCCTCTCCATTGGATTGAAGCAGGCGCGCGTTTCCGGTAGGCAACTTGACGCCGCCTCCCAATTGCAAAGCGTGTTTCCATGCGCGGCGGGTGCTGTCGCCTGTATTAAAAACAACCCAATTGGCTACCACAGAGGCGTCTCCGAGGCCGGAGGCGCGCGTCAGGCTGCCGTCTTCGGTACGCGAAAAGTGATGGTACGGCACAAAGCCGAATACCTGTACGTTGTGAAGCGGCGTCCAGCGCCCCCAGGTTTCTGCCGTAAGGTATTGTTCCCTAGAGACCGATTCTATGCCTCCTCCGAAAAGATTCGGGTGCTCGGAATCGAAAGTCCGGTACTGGAATCTGACCCCGGCGAAATGCCTCCTGAATTGGGGCAAAATACCGAGGTAACTTCCTCCGACGGCACATCCACAAACGTCACAGGCAAGGACCTGGCCGGAAGCAAGCACCCAAAGCAGGGCTGCTGCCAGTACAGTTTTCATGTCTGTAAATTGTGATGGCTATTATTCAGCGGCTTTCAGAAAGGGGCGATAAAAAAATAAAGTGATCATTTTCGCCAAAGGATTAGATAAGTAAACGTTTCATTTTAAGTGTCTTATCTAATCCTTTGGCCTAAAGAAAATGAACATTTATTTTTGCCCCACTACAAAGCTGGGCGCAGCAAGACTGATTTCCCCAAAAGAAATCATGCAACGCGGGCGCCTGACTTTTGGAACAGACTGAATAACGGCAATGAATAAAATGGGACAGGAGCCTCGCTATGGGAAGTCATTCCTGATCCAAAAAGAACTGAGAGAGAGGAAGTTACAGCTCCGGCGGGTGGAAGAAATTGGAAAAGTAATTGGAATGGGGTTCGAGATATGACGCCCAGACAATGCGTCGGGAAAGGTCGGTTTCAAACATTCCTGAGAAGATGTCTTCGGCAGCGGCGATGTAGTGAGAGAACTCAAATTTCTCCATGATTCTCAGCGGGCGCTGATCGGCATCGCGGCGCTCCTGCTCGGCAGCCTTCATGCGTTTAGCCAGCACGCATTGGCCGTTGCATTGCATTTCGGGCTTGTCTCTGTTTTCGCACAACTCCGCAGCGATGTACGTCCGGTTGGCGCCGTACCACATCAGTACTCCGGCCTTGAGCAGCAATTGCCAGGCAAAGAGAAAAACAAGCGATATGGAAATGAATGAGCGCATAAAAATGTGAAGGCAAAGGTATCTTTTTATGCCGGACTTGGACAATATGAAGTCGAAAAAAATGACGACTGCCAGACAAAAGCGACGCTCACCACTTCAACAACTCCGCCCGTACCTCCTCAAAATCTGTGAATGGGATGAAATGACTACCTTTCGGTAAATATTTAATTATCAGCCATTCAGAAGGAATATGGCGGCGGCTGAAGTCCAGGTTTTCGCGGGGCGGCGCCAGAAAGTCCGAAGCGCCATGCCAATGCGTCACCGGGATGCGCAGCTCCTGCCAGCGGGGCTGAAGCCGGCGGAGTTCTTCTACATGGGCAAATTTTTCATCACCCGATACCTGCCAGGCTTTGGACAACATCCAACGGGTAAGCCGCCAACGGGCCAGTCCGGCATACCAGGGTACCGGTTCGCTGTCGGGGTCGTTCACCGGGGCCAGCATCAGCAGCGCCTGCACCTGAGCGGGGTAGTCCAATGCGACTTGTGCAATAACAGGCCCGCCGAAGGAATGGCCCACGAGCAGCGTTTTAGAAGGCCGGTAGCGATCCAACACGGCTTTCACAGCCTCGGCCTGCACCCGAAAGCGGGGTTCGCTTTGTCCGTAATTGGAATATCCGTAGCCGGGGCGATCTATGGAAATGAGGCGGTATTTTGCCGTCAATAAGCTATCCGACAGGTATTTGTAAAAATTATTCCCCGATCCGGGCGCGCCGTGTACAAACAGGATCAAGGGCGTCGAGTCTGTTTGCAGGCCGGTTTCCACATAGCGCAATTCGCCGCCGGAAAAGGGAATGCGGTGAATTTGCACCGATATGCCTTTTTCGGCAAAGGTCTTTTGCGTGGCAGCATCGGAACTGCGGAACGACATCATGGCATTGATGGCCACAAAAAGGAGCAGCAGTGCTGATACAATGCGCAGTGTCCACTTGAGTACGCGGGCATACAAAGGGCGGCGAGCAGGTGTCGGCATAGAGGGTGGAAAATCTTAGTAGTGGGGCAAAAATAAAGTGTTCATTTTCTTTAGGCCAAAGGATTAGATAAGACACTTAAAATGAAACGTTTACTTATCTAATCCTTTGGCGAAAATGACCACTTTATTTTTTATTGCCCCTTACTCGTCTTCTTTTTTTGATAAAATTTCGGAGCGAATGTACTCTTTATTGAGCAAAACAAGCCCTACGAGCAAGATGGAAACGAGGATAATGTCTGAATTCATTTTAGCAATATGTTTGAGGATTATTAAAACAACACACATCCGACCAGCGCTACGCGAGCCGATCAGGTTCTTTTCAATTCAGTTTCAGTGTTGTTACAGGAATGTGGGCCAAAAATCTTTTGCAAAAGTACACCTCATAGCTGTAAGTCGCAAGGGCTGTGTATGAATTTTATGTAAAATAGCCATTTTACGGCATGGCATATCGAAGAGAGGAGGCTCTCGCACGGACGACACGGCGCTAAAGCATTCATTATCAATAAATAAAGCAAAAAAATAATTATATTTCCTATCACTAAAGTAGATTTTAACGTTTTTTTAATGCCCCTTTTACTTGACTTTTCCGCCGAGTCGCCTGTATCTTTGCCGCCGTCATCTGCGAAATCCTTTTGCAGATGGATTTTATAAAGAACGGGTTGAGAGTACAGGCTCTGTGAAACCCTGGCAACCTTGCCGACAGACAAAAGGTGCCAAATCCTGCCGGAGCGCAATGATGCGTTGCCGGAACTATAAAATCTGGGGGTTTATGTTTATTACCATCTCATCCATCTTGCGGCCCGATTCTGAGGCCGACCTCGTTCGCCGTCCGGTTTCGGAGGCGGATGTTCCTTTTGCCGCATTTTGCGGTTTTCCCTGCTGTTGTTGTTGCTGTTGATTTTCCGTCGGGCATAGCGGTATGACCTGATCGGGATGACTTTGGCGTGTCCGGAAGCGTGCTTTGTCGTTCCTGTCGGTTGCCTGCTGTGGCTGCACGGGCATATATTTTTTTCACCTGAAAAATCATTCAATCATGTCCAACTTACGATTCGAAACACTCCAATTACACGCCGGCCAGGAAGAAGTGGAAGCTACCACACGCTCCCGCGCCGTGCCCATTTACCAAACCACTTCTTACACGTTCCGCGATTCGGAACATGGCGCCAATTTATTCGCCCTCAAGGAGTTCGGCAATATTTATACCCGCATTATGAACCCGACCAACGACGTGTTCGAGCGCAGAATAGCGGCGCTGGAAGGCGGCGTGGCGGCGCTGGCGGTAGGCTCCGGACAGGCGGCACAGTTCATTGCGCTGAACAACATCCTACAGGCCGGCGACAATTTCATCGCTTCGTCCAACCTCTACGGCGGCACCTACAATCAGTTCAAAGTGGCTTTCAAACGCCTCGGCATCGAAGCGCGCTTTGCTCAGGGCGAGCAGGCCGGCGATTACGAGCGCCTCATTGATGCCAATACCAAGGCCATTTATGTGGAAACCATCGGCAATCCGAGCTTTATAGTGCCTGATTTTGAACGCATTGCAGCGGTCGCCAAGGACCATGACCTGCCGCTCATCGTGGACAATACCTTCGGCGCGGGCGGTTATCTGTTCCGGCCCATCGAGCACGGGGCTGCGGTGGTGGTGGCATCGGCGACCAAGTGGATCGGCGGGCACGGCACTTCCATAGGCGGCGTCATCATAGACAGTGGCAATTATAACTGGGGCAACGGCAAGTTTCCTCAGTTCACCGAACCTTCTGAAGGCTACCACGGCCTCAAATTCTGGGATGTGTTCGGCACCGACGGGCCTTTCGGCAACATCGCTTTCATCATCCGGGCGCGGGTGGAGGGGCTGCGAGATTTCGGCCCGGCGCTGAGTCCGTTCAACTCCTTCCTGCTGCTGCAAGGCTTGGAAACATTAGCACTGCGCGTGCAACGCCATGTGGACAACGCCTTGGAACTTGCCCGCTGGCTGTCGGAACACCCGGCGGTGGAATCCGTCAATTACCCCGGCCTGTCTGGCAGCCCTGGCCACGAAAACGCCCGCAAATACCTGCGCAACGGCTTCGGCGGCGTGCTGTCGTTTACCTTGCGCGGCGACGGAAAAGCGGCCACTCAATTGGTGGACAACCTGAAATTGGTGAGCCATTTGGCCAATGTCGGCGATGCAAAAACGCTCATCATTCAGCCCTCTGCCACCACGCACCAACAACTGAGCGAGGCCGAACAACGGGCCGCGGGGGTATTGCCCAACCAACTGCGCGTGTCGGTGGGCATCGAGCACATCGAAGACATCAAGGCCGATTTTGAGCAGGCTTTTGCCCGCGTGGCAGCGCCGGTTTTGGTGAATGGATAATAGCTGCGAGCTATGAGCTGCGAGCTTCGAGTACTTCTCGCGGCTTGCAGCTCGCGGCTTGAGGCTTGCAGCTTTTGGAGATATTACAAAAAGTACGAAAAAACAAACAACATGACCGCCCGAACCTTACATATTTCCCAACCATTCCCAACCGAAGGCGGCGCCGTGCTGCCCGAACTCCACATTGCCTACCACACCTGGGGCAAGCCCAATGCAGAGCAGGACAACATTGTGTGGATAGCCCACGCTCTGACCGGCAATTCCGATGCCGCTTCCTGGTGGCCGGGCTTGGTCGGCGAAGGCAGGCTGCTCGATCCCGATAAATACTTCATCGTGTGCGCCAACGTCATCGGCTCCTGCTACGGCAGTACCGGCCCCACGAGCATAGACCCGCGCACCGGCCAAGCCTACGGCCTCGACTTTCCGCTCATCACCATCCGCGATATGGTATGGGCGCATCGCCTGTTGCAGCGCCACCTCGGCATCCGGCGCATCCGGCTCGGCATCGGGGGTAGCATGGGCGGCCAGCAGATCATAGAATGGGCTGCCGCCGAACCCGAATTGTTCGACCGGATAGCCCTGTTGGCCACCAACGCCCGGCACTCGCCCTGGGGCATTGCCTTCAACGAATCGCAACGCATGGCCATCATGGCCGACCACAGCGTGCAGGAAAAACACCCCGAAGCTGGCGCCAAAGGCCTGGAAGCAGCCCGCGCCGTGGCCATCCTCTCTTACCGGCATTACCACGCCTACCACCGCACGCAGTTAGACCCGACACACGACAAAATCGAGGACTTTCTGGCGGGCAGTTACCAGCGGTATCAGGGCGAAAAACTGCGCAACCGATTTCATGCGCACTCCTATCTTACACTGAGCCGGGCCATGGATTCGCACAATGTGGGGCGGGGACGGGAAACGGTGGAAAATGCGCTGGCACAGATTCGGAAGCCGGCATTGGTGGTGGCCATTCAGTCGGACGTGCTGTTTCCGCCCGAAGAGCAGTATTTCATCGGCCGGAACTTGCCGGAAGCGCAGGTGGAGACCATCGAAAGTCTGTATGGTCACGACGGTTTTTTGATAGAATACGACAAGATTACGCCTTTGCTACAAGACTTGCTGGAGCGAAATTGGACAACACCGGCAGCCAAAAAAGCAAGCGATCACAAGCAAGAAACGAGGCCGTCGGCGGGATCGGCGCTACCGGGATCGGAGCGGATTTGAATTTTTGGGGGTGACCCTTCCCAAAGCTACGAGCTTCGAGCTACGAGCCGCGAGCCTGTATCTCGCCCAACCCAACCAACGCAGCGCCTACGGGAATCAAGGCACTGACGGCAAAAATAGCCTCGTAGTAATTGGGAAGGAACCCGACGGCAGCCCAAAGCAGCGTGCCCTGCAGAAAAAGCAGCGCCTCGCTTCCCAGAAGTCCGGTTACAAACACGGCTAATCCGATGCGCGTGATGCGGTTGTTTCGCGTGAGCATACCGTGATGCAGCGCCAGACTGATGATCAGGCTGCTCATGGCGCCCAATAAAACGAGGTGAATGAAGCCGATGACGTAGTTGCGAATGGTGTAGGCAGCTTTGGCGATGAAGGGAATGACAACGGCGGTCTGAATGAGAATTTTACCCGCCAAAGACCAAAACGCAATGAGCATCAGGCTGCGGCTCCAGCCGGACAAGGGCGCCAGAATGGTTGCCCGATGAGGCCACACCAAGCCGAGGAAGACCAACAGCGCCGCCAATTGCAGCGTTACGCCCGTGCCGTTGATGCCGAAAACGACGGGCAGGGGTTTGGACCAGGCCACCGCCAGCGCATACGTGAGTACGCAAGAGACAAGGAGTAGGGTAAAGAACAGCCGCAAACGCTTGCTCTGCAACACAATGCCTTGCCCTTCCATCCAACGCAAAGCCAGCGCCAGCGCCGCAAAAATGAACCAGCCGTTGAACTGAAAATGCAGGAAAAACTGCACCGCCAGATGAAAAAACATTGAACTGCGGAAGCCGCCCGCCAGGATAGGCCCGATACTCCAGATGGCCAACGTAGAAACAATCATGAACACTATGGCCGCACGGGCAAAACGCAACGACCAACTCGCCGGCTCGCCCCGCGTATCGCGCCAAAACCGCCAAGCCCAGGCATACGACAACAAGATGTGCAAGGTGGAAAACGCAATGGACGCCGCCCCGTAGCCTTGTATCGGAAAGGCGACCAGCATACCCAGCACGCTGAATTCCGTGAGCCAAAACAGCCGGTTGTACCATCTGAAATCAGCCCTTTCGGGCAAAAAATGAGCAGCCAGCAGCGCATATAAAGCCAGATACAACCAGCCCAGCATGGCCGCATGAGAATGGCCGTGCAGCACGTTGCGGAATTTGATCCAGGTTACTTCTTCCACAAAGGCATAGCGCAACAGCGCGCCCAGCAGCGTAGCGAGGACCAAATTCAGCAGCGCTATTCGAAACCAGTTTTTGATGAGAGGACTCATTGTGTTTGAAAATAGAGTGAGTGTGCTCTATAGCTGCGAGCCGCGAGCTTTGAGCTACGAGTGCAGAGCGCGGATTGAACGGTCGGCGGTCAACAGTGGCCGCGCCTGTGGTGCGGGGTGCAAAGCGCGGATTGAACGGTAGGCAGTCACGAGAGGCTCCGCCTACCGCCCACCGCCTACCGATTATTTCTCCCCGTCGTTGCTACGCATAAACTCCAATACGCCGCGGGCGTCTCCCTCACTCAGGTTTTGGTTGGGCATGCGCACGAGGCACTCTTCCAGCAGTTTCTGTGCCGCGGGGTCTTTTTCCAGCATGACGTCCACGTTGAGGGTCATGTTCATGATCCACTCCGGGGTACGTCTTTGGGTAATGCCGGCCCAGCCAGGCCCCACCACGCGTTGGTCGGTGAGCTTGTGGCAGGCGGCGCATTTGAGTTCATATACCCCTTTGCCGGCAGCTACCATGGTTTGGTCAAGCGGGGTAGAGAGCGCCACTTCCGTGATGCCTCCCACGCCTTTGCCGTCGTCAACGGGTTCGTCGGCCACCATGCTTTGAGGCGGAGTAGAAGAAGTAGATTCTGAGGAAGAAGAACCGCCGCCGCAGGCATAAGCGAAGGCAGCGATAAAAACGAGCAATGCGAACGTTGTTCTCATGGTTATCAATGGTTTTTGTTTGTTGAATAATCATTTGCGGAAAGCGCCAGCCCGGCCTCCTCAATGCGGTCGGCCATTTGTTGGATGGTTTGTCGTTCTACCAAATCCAGCAGGCTGTTGCGATAGATAAATGCCTTTTCGTGCAAGGGGCATGGATTGGCCGAGGAGCAACTTGGCAGCCCCATGATACACGATGAAAATACCTCCGGGCCGTCTATGCACTCTACCACCTGACGGAGGTTGGAGGCCATGTTTTTGTCGGTCATATAAAAACCGCCGTGCGGGCCTTTCGTTGAAGAAATAAGTTGCGCGCGAGCCATTTGCTGCATGAGCTTGGCCAAAAACGGGCCAGGCACGTCCAACTCCTCAGCGATGTCTTTGACGCCGAGCTTCTTCTCCGTTGTGCTGTTGGCCGCCAAGTAGAGGACGGCTCTGAGCGCGTATTTGCAGGTTTTTGAAAACATGGTTTCAATAATGGATTTATTGCGCAAGATACTAAGGTATGCGGCACATAGTAGTCCGTCTGCATACTTTTATAAGTTTCGCCTTCATTCCGGCACAAAGATAAGGTACT
>ERZ761602.612-NODE-612-length-74679-cov-42.474432_pt1 | contig 74679 bp, 69 predicted proteins | sample MGYA00512165_ERZ761602 | MGnify/ENA primary metagenome ERZ761602 (study PRJEB28899, sample SAMN02445085) | bioreactor sludge metagenome | biome: EBPR sludge; isolation source: Thorneside wastewater treatment plant | place: Australia: Brisbane, Thorneside...
ACTTTTTCATGTCCGATTTGTCAACCGTTAATTTGTCCAGCGGCCTTGCCCACAACACTTGTGTTTATGCAATTGAATATATTTCATATATAGCGACAGGGCAAGTTTTACCCCTAAAAACCCCTGTTGCAGTCAAATTTAAAGGATATTTTTTTTGTATAACTATATGATTACACAAGGTTTTTGGAGGTAGTATCAAAACAAAATCTTATGCCCCTGCAACTCAAGCTTCGCTTCTTTCTCCATGCGCTTAATGGTCCGGATAACCGTTTCCACACGCAGGCTGGTCATGTCGGCCAGTTGCTGGCGGGTGTAGGGCATTACTATCTTGCCCGGCTGCTCAACATTCATTTTCGATTTCAGATATTTCAGAATGGTAAGGATGCGGTGTTCTGGATCATGCGATGAAATTTCAGTCAGGATCATCGACTTGTATTGTAGCCGGTTGCACAATACATGGTCGAGTTTGAGGTGCAACTCGAAATTGTCTTTTAGCAAATTCAAAAAATCCTTTTTCGGCAATCGCCACACTTTTCCCGAAGTGAGGGCTATGGCTGTGCTGGGGTAAGGAAAATCTCCGAATAAAGGCGGCTCCCCAAAACTTTCACCTGCGTTAAAAATACCCTGCGTAAATTCCTGTCCCTCGTGGTTGAGAATATACATCCGAACCTGCCCTTCATCAACCTGAAAAAATTCATGGGCAGTTTCGCCTTCCTCGAAAAGCACCTGGTCTTTCCGCGTGCGTACGGAACGGGCATTATACTGTTGTAATAGTTTAGCGGGTATCACGTGGCAATGATGGCAGAAAGTTAAGAATTACAGTTGCTAATCTCAATTAAAACCGTTCAGATTAATCATTTAAAACGGTTGCGACTTGTATCCTGACATAAATCATCATTCAGTCTGATGTGCGACAGGTTGACCGGATCGTCTTTGGAATAACTTCCTCCCATAAAACTTATCGTTATGGCCAAAGAGAGAAAATCCACCTACATCAATACCGATGGCAATACCGCTGTTGCCAATATTGCTTATGCGTTCAGCGAAGTTGCAGCCATCTATCCAATAACCCCTTCATCCGATATGGGCGAACGAGCTGATGGGTGGTCGGCCGAAGGGCGCAAAAATATTTTCGGTGAGCGTGTGGATGTAGTGCAGATGCAATCGGAAGCCGGTGCTGCGGGTGCCATTCATGGCGCGCTGTCGGGTGGGGCCATGGCCACAACATTTACGGCTTCGCAAGGGCTCATGCTCATGGTGCCCAACATGTTTAAGATTGCCGGTGAAATGATACCTACGGTATTTCATGTTTCAGCACGATCATTGGCCTGCCAGGCATTATCTATCTTTGGCGATCATTCAGATGTGATGGCCACACGCGGAACAGGTTTCGCTTTGCTGGCCTCTGGTAATGTGCAGGAAGCGCAGGACATGGCAGTGATTGCTCACCTTTCAACTTTGGAAGCGCGTATTCCTTTTCTTCATTTCTTCGATGGCTTCCGCACATCGCACTCCATACAAAAAATAATTCCAATCGAATACAGCGAGTTGAAGGCCATGCTCGACATGAAGTATGTTGAGGCATTTCGCAAACTCGCTTTAAAGCCTGAGGCACCGGTGTGTAAAGTAGGTGCACAAAATCCGGATGTGTATTTCCAGGGAAGGGAAACGGTTAACAAATATTATGATGCCTGCCCTGCAATTGTTAAGAAGTACATGGACTTGTTTGCTAAAAAAACCGGTCGGCAGTATAAGCTCTATGAATATGTAGGTGATCCGAAGGCAACAAAAATTCTTATTTCCATGGGATCATCCATTGAAACCATTGAAGAGACGATCAACTACCTGACAAAGAAAGGCGAAAAGGTTGGTGCAGTAAAAGTAAGATTGTACAGGCCTTTCGCGCTTGAAGATTTTCTGGAAGTAATACCCGCCAGTGTAAAGAAAATTGCTGTACTGGATCGAACAAAAGAACCAGGTGCATTGGGTGAACCACTTTTCTTAGATGTGGTTACGGCACTTCGCACCCGGCCGGAAATTCAAATTATAGGTGGCCGTTACGGTTTGTCATCTAAAGAGTTTACACCATCTATGGTAAAGTGGGTGTTCGATCATTTAGAGAATAATGGCTGGCATGGATTTACGGTGGGTATCAACGATGATGTTACCCATAAATCAATTCCGGTAAAAGAAGAGATTGATACCGAGCAGGAAGGCATTGTGCGTTGTAAGTTCTGGGGTTATGGCTCTGATGGTACGGTAAGCGCCAACAAAAACGCTATTAAAATTATTGGTGAGAGCACCGATCTTTTTGTTCAAGGCTATTTCCAATACGATTCCAATAAATCCGGAGGCTATACGGTTTCACACCTGCGCTTTGGTAAGAATAAAATTCAATCGGAGTACCTGCTGAATAAGGTTGACTTCGTAGCGCTGCACCGTCCGCAATACATTGGCCAGTACGATATTCTGGAAGGTATTACCGAAGGTGGAACCTTTTTGATTAACAGCAGTCAGAAACCCGAAAATATTTTCCGGTTGTTCACCCGCGACATGCAGGAAACCATCTGGAAGAAAAAAATAAAAGTTTTCGCTATTGATGCCTCCAAAATTGCCAAGAGTGTTGGCCTGGGCGGAAGAATAAATTCGGTTATGCAAACAGCGTTCTTCAAAGTTTCCGGTGTTGTGCCGGAGAAGGAGGCGATAGCGTTGATCAAAGATCACATCGAAAAGCAATTCGCCCGCAAGGGAAAAGAAATTGTGGAGATGAACTGGAAAGCTATTGATGTTACCTGTGAAAATATTATTGACGTGCCTATACCGGCTGAAGCTGAAAAATTTGCTGAAATCAGTGAACTGATACCTGCCGGTTCTGATGATTATGCCCGCCTGGTAATTGATCCGATTCTTCGGTTGAAAGGTGATAGTATTCCGGTATCGCGCATGCCGCTGAATGGCGCGGTGCCTACTGGTACCAAAAAGCTAGAATATCGCGGTGTGCCCGGCAATCCGGCCATCTGGATTGATAAACTTCCGTTTGTTCAGGAACCGTATATCGCGGAACCGTACATTGAATATCCTCCAAGCTGTTCAGGTTGTGGCGAAGTGCCCTACATCCATTTGGCAACGCAACTCTTTGGTGATCGGATGATCATCGCGAATGCTACCGGCTGCACCTCTATTTATGGAGGCACATTTCCAACCACGCCTTATACGAAAGATAAAAAGGGAAGGGGTCCGGCCTGGGCCAACTCACTCTTTGAAGATAATGCCGAGTTTGGTTTTGGTATACGCCTGGCGGTTGATGCAAATCGGAAACAACTGAAAACAAATGCAGAAGCATTATTGCAAAAGCTGACAAACAAGGAAGCAAAAGCAGCGCTTGAAAAAGCACTTGCCTTATTTAATGAGCACACCAATGAGGCAAAAGATCATGCCGATCAATTAAAGACATTACTGGCACAAGAACTAAAATCCATCGCAAAAGAAGACAAGCCCTTGCTGGATAAGGTAATTGAACTACAGGATTACTTTGTAGATAAGAGTGTATGGATTTTTGGTGGCGATGGCTGGGCCTACGACATCGGCTTTGGCGGACTTGATCATGTGATGGCGTCCAATAAAAATGTAAACATCCTGGTGCTGGATACTGAAGTTTATTCCAACACGGGTGGTCAGGCATCAAAAGCAACACCGCGTGGAGCCGTGGCCAAGTTTGCTTCCGATGGTAAAAAGATGGGTAAGAAAAACCTGGGCTTAATGATGACAACCTATGGCAACGCTTATGTGGCCGTTGTGAATATGGGTATGGATCGGGAGAAAACAGCGTTGGCTTTTGTTGAAGCAGAAAAACACAATGGTCCTTCCATCATCATCGCTTACTCACCTTGTATTGCTCACGGCTATGACATGAAGTTTGCGAAAAAGCAATCAGAAAAAGCGGTGAAGTGTGGTTACTGGCCGATGTACAGGTTCAACCCCGATTTACGCGCTGAAGGTCAGGATCCATTTAGCTGGGATGTACCGGCTACTGAAGATGTAGTAACCTTTAACGATTACCTGGAAGCAGAAATCCGGTACAAAACGCTCAACCTGTCCGATCCGGAAGAAGCTGAACGTTTAGCTGAATTGGCTAAGAAAGATAATACCCAACGCTTTCAGGATATCAAACATTTATCAGAACACGTAACTCCTTAATCAAAATATTATGGCCGACTTAAAAACAAGATACTGCGGGTTAACATTGAAAAACCCCATCGTTGTTGGAGCCAGCAACCTGGTTACCGACCTGGATAATCTGGTGAAGCTTGAAAAAGCAGGAGCCGCTGCCATTGTTTATAAATCTTTGTTTGAAGAACAGATTCAGCTCGAATCGCTGGATATGGAACAAACCCATGAAAAGTACAGCAATTGGGATGCAGAGCATGAATCCTTTTTTCCAAAACTTAAGCATGGAGGCCCTTCAGAACATTTGCTGAAACTACGCCAGGCACGAAATGCCATCTCCATCCCGTTAATCGGAAGTTTGAATTGTGTGTATGAAGATACATGGGTAGAGTATGCACAAAAAATGGCCGCAACAGGTATTGATGCCCTGGAGTTGAATTTTTATGCCAGCGAACTGGACTTTGATGCTGACGGTGCAGCTATCGTGCAGAAACAATTGGAAACGCTACAGGCTGTTAAACACGCCATCCGCATTCCGGTAATTGTAAAACTTAGTCCGTTTTATACCAATACCCTTTCGGTGATTTCAAAGATGGATAAGTTGGGCGCTTCGGGTTTTGTGTTGTTCAACAGATTATTTCAACCGGATATTGATATTGAAAAAGAGGGACATCATTTTCCATACAACTTCAGCAGCGAAAATGATAACCGGTTGGCGCTGCGCTTTGCAGGTTTGCTGTACAGTAAAATTGATGCTACCATCATTAGCAATACAGGAATTTTTACAGGAGCTGATGTGGTGAAAATGCTGTTGGCCGGAGCCGATGCCGTGCAGGTGGTAAGTGCTATTTACAAGCGTGGTATCAGCCAGATTGAAACCATGCTGGATGATCTGGAAAAATGGATGGACAGAAAGGGATATGTATCCATCAATGATTTTAAAGGTGCCTTATCCAAAGAAAATATGATTGATCCGTTTGCCTATAAGCGGGCTCAATATGTAGATATACTTATGCGGTCGGAAGTTTTTATGCAATACCATCCGAAACACGGTGAATTGCATGACCCGAATGAGCATGTGGAATGAAATTGAAATACGAAAATAATTATTAACCCCTAACTGACTTAACCATGGCAAAAATTGGAATTTTTTATGGCTCTACGGAAGGAAACACAGAGCGCGTAGTAACAGAAATACAAAGGCAACTTGGCGGTGATGCTGTTGCGGCATTGCACAACGTAAACTCTGCCACGGCAGATGATATGCAGCCGTATAACAATCTTATATTGGCATGTCCTACCTGGGAGATTGGTCAGTTGCAGGAAGACTGGGAAAGTTTTGTGGATGAACTGGCCGATGTTGACTTTGCAGGAAAGAAGATTGCATACGTAGGTTTGGGTGATGCCGATGGATACCCGGATACGTTTATTGATGCCCCGGGCATTATTCATGAACGCATAAAAGATAAAGGAGTAACGGTGGTGGGCTGGTGGCCAACCGAAGGCTACAACTTTGAAGCTTCCAAAAGTGTATACGATGGAAAGTTTTTAGGGCTGGTGATTGACGAAGACAATCAGAAAGACCTGACAGCCGGCCGAATCGAAAAGTGGGTAGCCAGCATCAAACCCGAATTTCAATAAATTACCATGGCAGCAATCCGGTTTAAAAAGCCTGTCTTTCCGGTGAGCGATCGCTTGCGTCAGTATCTTATCGATACACACCGCGAGATTGACGCGCCCATCCGTTACCAGGATTTGCTGCGCTCCAGTGGAGCCATAACCTTGTTCGATAAACAAGGCAAGGATACGCTGTGGGAAACAATGATTTATTCCGAGTCGGATCGCAGCTTTATTCATGAAGCCCTGCGAAAAGTTTACGCTCAGTTAAAAGTTGGTGGTGATACTTCCGTTATCGACCACTTGTATATCGATCGCGTGGATTATTGTTTGTATGCCAACACACATCCCTTTCGGGTTCGGATTGTGAACAAGCTGAACGACCTGTTTGATTATTTCTACATCAAGCGTTCGGATGCCTCTCGGGTATACGGTATGGAGCTTGAACATTTACTGTCGCCCAATAAAATCAATTACATGACCAAGGGCGATACGTTTATTGAAGAGCACATACAAGGCGTTCCCGGAGATGCTTTTATTCATCGTTACCTGAAAGAAGATCATGCGTTTAATCCGTTGCGTATTGCTAAAGAATTTGTAAAGTTTAATGAACGGAGCCTGGTGCAGCTATTGGGCGATATGCGCAAGGATAATTTTGTGGTAGAGATTATTCCTGATTTTGACGAACTGTATTTCCGCTTGCGCGCCATCGACTTTGATCAGCAGTGCTATGAGGGAAATCACACCATCTATATGCCGCAGTTCTTCAAAGAAAATAATCCCATCATTAACCTGGGGTTTAAAACCATGTCGGTTGTGCTGGAATTGCAATATCAGAAAGAAGAACGCATGCGTTTATTGAACCGAGTTCAGGCGGCAGGCGATCAATTAACAAAGCTGATGGATGCCATGGCGCTGGATGAACTATCTACTTCGGAAAATATAATTCAGCTTAGCCATGAATTGGCCGAGCTTTATGGCGATGATACTTTCCTGTCGTGCAACACCATGGGACAAATCGTTCTCACCAGTTTGCAAATGTTGGAGAAGTATCCGATGCGTAAACGAATAAAAGTAAAGGCTATAGCCTGAGGGTATGGCAGCATATATCGAACAGCCCGGTTTTATAAGTTCGCTCCAACACGGAATGATGAAGGTTTCGTTGGTGGGTTCAGGCGGTTGTTCATCCTGTCATAAAAGTTTATGTATGCTACGCGACACCAGTCAGCGCGAAGTGGTTGTGCCTGGTACACAACAGGCACTTCAGGTAGGTGATGAAGTTTTGATTCGGATGAAACCATCCACGGGCTATGCTGCTGTGATGTGGTTATATGTTATCCCTTTTGTGTTGGTGGTGCTGGTTATGATTACTATGCTGATCTTCAATAGCAGTGAGGGTGTTGCCGGGTTGAGTGCTTTGTTGGCGCTCGTTCCTTATTACGGCCTGCTGCTCCTGGGACGTAAATATTTTCAGAAGCAGTGTCAGTTTGAAGTGGTAAAACGATGAATGAAGTTATCCTCTATACTGTCCTCAGTTTAACCGGATTGGGAATTCTGGCCGCGGCCATTATCCATTTGGTATCTAAAAAGTTTGCCGTTCAGGAAGATGAACGCATCGATAAGGTTGAAGAAGTTTTACCGGCTACAAATTGTGGTGGATGCGGGCAGCCGGGGTGCAGGGCTTTTGCCAAAGCTGTTGTAGAGGCCGGAACATTGGAAGAACTTCATTGCCCGGTGGGTGGCAATGCTGTGATGAAGCAAGTGGCCGCCATACTGGGTATCAATGCGGTTGAACGCGATCCATTCATTGCGGTGGTTCGTTGTTCAGGTTCGTTTGAATACCGCAAGAAGACCAATATTTATGATGGTGAAAGTTCTTGCAAGATAGCGGCAACCCTTTATAGTGGTGATACAGGCTGTGCTTACGGTTGCCTTGGCATGGGCGACTGTGTTGATGTGTGCGATTTCGAGGCCATGTATATGGACGAAAAAACCGGCTTGCCCGTAATTATTGAAGATAAATGTACGGCCTGCAATGCCTGTGTAAAGGAATGCCCGAAAGACATCCTTGAACTCTGGCCTAAGGGCAAAAAGAATAAACGCATTTATGTAGCCTGCCTGAATGAAGAGAAAGGAAGCACTGCGCGTAAAGAATGTGCCGTGGCGTGTTCAGGCTGTGCTAAATGTTTTGAGGCCTGCCGGTATGATGCTATAACGGTAACCAATAACCTGGCGGCTATCGATCCTGAAAAGTGTACACTCTGTCTTGAATGTGTTGAGACGTGCGATGTGCGCAACATCATTACGGTCAACATTCCGGATGAAAAAATAAAAAGTGCTACCGATCATAGGATTAAAATGGAGGAGCGTGCGCGTAAGAAAAAAGAAGAAGAAAAATTAGCAGCCCAGGCTGCCCAACAACAAAATGGCGATGCGACTAAACAAGCATAAAACCTTTAAAACCGGAGGAATTCATCCTCACGATAACAAGCTTTCTGCACAGGTAGCCATAACACCTTTGCCTTTACCGAAGATGGTTACCATACCCATCATTCAGCATATTGGTGCACCCGCTAAAATTGTGGTGAACCGTGGTGACATGGTAAAAACGGGGCAGATCATTGCTAAACATGAAGGTTTTGTTTCCTCCAATATTCATGCTTCAGTTTCGGGTCGGGTTGGGGTTATTGAAGAGGTGATGGACAGCACCGGGTTTAAGCACATGGCCATTAATATAAGAGTGAAAGGTGACGACTGGGAAGAAAGCATTGATCGAAATGATGCACTAATTGAAGAAATAAAACTTACGCCAAAAGAAATTGTAAACCGCATTATGGAAGCGGGTGTGGTAGGTATGGGGGGTGCCGCTTTTCCTTCGCACGTGAAATTAAGTGTGCCTGAGGGTAAACATGTTGATCATTTGCTGATTAATGGCGTAGAGTGTGAGCCATATCTCACGGCTGATCATCGCGTGATGCTGGAGAAGCCAAAGGAAATTATTGTTGGCATAAAAATTCTGATGAAGGCTTTGGGTGTTCAGAAAGCCATTATTGGCATTGAAGACAATAAGGCTGATGCCATTGAAATTTTTCAGCAATTATTGAAAAATGAAAAACACATAGGTGTAGAAGCGCTAGAAGTACAATATCCTCAAGGGGGAGAGAAGCAATTGATTCAAGCCTTGCTGAACCGTGAAGTACCTTCGGGTGGTTTGCCGGCTGATGTTGGGGTTATTGTTCATAATGTGGGAACCACCTTTGCGGTGTATGAAGCAGTTCAAAAGAATAAGCCCTTGCTGGAACGGGTAGTCACCGTTACCGGGAAGTCGGTAAAACAACCTTCAAATTTTTTAGTGCGTATCGGTACACCGGTAATTGATCTATTGATTGCCGCAGGTGGTGTGCCGGAAGATACTGGTAAGATTGTTAGTGGCGGCCCCATGATGGGTAAAGCCATTGCCGATCTGGATGTGCCGGTGGCTAAAGGCACTTCCGGTATTTTACTTATTCCCAAAGCTGAAGCAAGCCGGTCAGAGATTTATAACTGTGTTCACTGTGGGAAGTGTATTGAAGCTTGCCCGATGGGCCTTGAACCGTACCGGTTGTTAATCATGTCGAAAAAAGGAAATAATAAACGCGCCAAAGAGGAACATATTTTGGATTGTATTGAATGTGGCTCTTGCTCATTTGTGTGCCCGTCAAATCGCCCGATACTGGATTACATCCGATTAGGTAAAACACAGCTTAAAAAACAGAAGAACGTATGAGTGCAGGACTTCTTACCGTTTCACCATCACCGCACATTCATACGGACCTAACGGTACCACAGATTATGCGCGGGGTAATCATCGCCATGATTCCGGCTTTGTTATTTTCTGTTTACAATTTTGGTTTAGGGGCAGTGTATGTTACGCTGTTGGCTATACTTTTCTGTGTGGTGATTGAATATGCAATTGCACGCTACTTACTAAAACGACCAGCTTCAATTTACGATGGGTCAGCGATCATCACCGGAATGTTACTCGCCTTTAATGTGCCTTCAAATTTGCCCTGGCACATTATTCTTATCGGCAGTGCAGTTGCCATTGGTATTGGTAAAATGAGTTTTGGTGGCTTGGGAAATAATCCATTTAATCCTGCTCTTGTCGGGCGGGTGTTTTTGTTGTTATCGTTTCCGGTAGAGATGACCTCGTGGCCAAAGGCTGGTGCTACCTGGTCGTTGGATGCTGTGACCAGCGCCACGCCATTGGGTATTTTAAAAGACGGACTTCGTGCGGGTGATACCGTTCCTGAACTAATGAACCAAATGCCTTCCTACACCGATTTCTTTTTTGGTTTGCAGGGAGGAAGTCTTGGTGAGATGTCGGCCTTCGCGATTTTGTTGGGATTGATTTACATGCTCTATCGTAAGATTATCACCTGGCATATTCCGCTTTCCATGCTGGCTACGATACTTTTAATGACCGGCATATTTTGGTTAATCGATCCAACCCGCTTTGCTAATCCACTGTTCCACTTGTTAACGGGTGGTATTATGCTGGGAGCTGTATTTATGGCTACCGATTATGTGACCTCACCATTTACACATCGGGGTATGCTGGTGTTTGGTGTGGGCATAGGTGTGCTTACCGTAGTGATCCGTTTGTTTGGCAGTTATCCCGAAGGGGTTTCATTCGCCATATTAATTATGAATGCTTTTGTGCCTTTGATTAATTCCTACGCGAAACAGCCTCGGTATGGATCAAAATCGCAACGGCATAAAGCCTATCAGGAAAAGCTGGAAAAAGAAGTAAAAGCAACACCGTAGCCATGGCAAAAGTTAAATCAACCTTTGGCAGTCTGATCATTACGCTTGCAGTGATCACGTTTGTTGGTTCGTTATCGTTGGGTTTTGTTTTCGACTGGACACAAGAACCCATCGCGAAAGCACAAATGGCAAAACAACTTAAAGCTATTGAGGCTGTGCTTGATGGGTATGACAATAATCCGGTAATGGAGAAATATAAAGTTGCTATACCCAATGGGAAAGACAGTCTGGAATTTTTTCCTGCTACGCGTAACGGCAAACGAATCGGAACAGCCGTAAAAACAAAATCATCTAAAGGATATAGCGGTGACATCTGGTTAATGGTGGGCTTTAACGAAGCGGGCGATGTCCTTCGCGTCCAGGTGCTGGAACATAAAGAAACACCCGGCCTGGGATCAAAGATGTCGCAACCGAATTTTTTAAATCAATATTTCGGGAAAAATCCAGGAAAAAATAATTTGAAAGTGAAGAAGGATGGTGGTGAGGTAGATGCAATAACGGGAGCTACTATCAGTTCACGTGCTTTTTCGGAAGCGGTGCAGTTGGCATACGAAACATTTCAATCGGTAAACCATGGCAACTAATATCAAGCATAAAGAAAATTTTTTGAAGGGTATTGTGCGGGAGAACCCTGTGTTTGTATTGCTGTTGGGGTTGTGCCCCACATTGGGTGTCACCTCTTCAGCGCTTAATGGGCTGGGTATGGGTGTGGCAACAGTGTTTGTTTTGGTGATGTCAAACCTGGTGGTATCGCTTATCAAAAATCTGATCCCGGATAAAGTTCGCATTCCTGCCTTCATCGTTATCATCGCTTCGTTTGTAACGGTTGTTCAACTTTTAATGGAAGCTTATACGCCTGCGTTGTACGATCAACTCGGTTTGTTTATTCCGTTAATTGTTGTGAACTGTATTGTGTTAGGACGTGCCGAGGCTTTTGCATCACGCAACAGCGTTGTTTCCAGTTTGATTGATGGGTTGGGTATGGGTGTTGGATTTACGATGGCGCTTACGTTGTTAGGCGCTATCCGTGAACTTTTAGGCAGCCTTTCCATTTTTGGTCTACAGTTGATAGAAGGTGACGGCATGTTGGTTTTTATTCTGGCTCCCGGGGCTTTTATAACACTTGGTTTTTTGATTGCACTGATGAACTGGTTAAAGAACAGAAGCGCTACAACTAAATAATGCTTTAGTATGGATTATCTCATCATCATTATTTCAGCCATATTCATTAATAATATAGTGTTGGCTAAATTTTTGGGTATCTGCCCGTTTTTGGGTGTTTCAAAAAATACATCCACCGCTGTGGGCATGGGTGCAGCCGTAATCTTTGTGATAACCATTGCCACCATTATTACCTACCTCGTTCAGCATTATTTGTTAATACCCTTCAACATTGGCTACATGCAAACCGTAACCTATATTTTGGTGATCGCTTTTCTGGTGCAGGTGGTGGAGATCATTATGAAAAAAGTAAGCCCGGAGTTGTACCAGGCTTTGGGTGTTTACCTTCCGCTGATTACCACGAACTGTGCGATACTGGGTGTTGCCATTCTGGTGATCCAACAGGAGTTTAACCTGATTAAAAGTGTGGTGTTTGCGGTTGCCAATGGATTAGGTTTTATGTTGGCGATTATTATTTTTTCAAGCTTACGCGAGCAGTTGGACACAGCCGACTTACCTGAGTACATGCAAGGTGTGCCGGCAGCGTTGATCACGGCCAGCATTCTTTCCATGGCGTTTATGGGATTTGCCGGATTGGTTTAATAATCCTCTTCTTTTATTATGCCGAGGTACGAGGCATCTTTGATTCACTGTTTCGTATGAGTTTGCAAAGACACCTCGTTCCTCGGTGTGGCAGTAAGGTGATGCATGTGTTTTCTATTGTCATGCCGAGGTATGAGGCATCTTTGATTAAACTGTTGCTTGAGTATTATAAAGACACCTCGTTCCTCGGTGTGACAGGGGGGGTATGCTTGTATTTCTTTTGTTTTGTCGGAGTGTGAGGGGATGTTTGGTCTACTATTGTCATGCCGAGGTACGAGGCATCTTTGATTAAATTGTTGCTTGAGTATTATAAAGACACCTCGCTGCTCGGTGTGACAGGGGGTATGCTTGTATTTCTTTTGTTTTGTCGGAGTGTGAGGGGATGTTTGCGCTACTATTGTCATGCCGAGGTACGAGGCATCTTTGATTAAATTGTTGCTTGAGTATTATAAAGACACCTCGCTGCTCGGTGTGACAGGGGGTATGCTTGTATTTCTTTTGTTTTGTCGGAGTGTGAGGGGATGTTTGCGCTACTATTGTCATGCCGAGGTACGAGGCATCTTTGATTAAACTGTTGCTTGAGTATTATAAAGACACCTCGCTGCTCGGTGTGACAGTGAGATAATGCTTGCCTGGAATGGGTTTGTATATTAAATCGTCCAGTGACTTTCTCCTAATAATAGAGATTCAAGGTTGCCCTCTCCTTTAAGATTCACTTCATCTTCAATTTGCTTCACCACACGCTCTTCATATGAACTCCGTTCGAGGTTTTGTAAGGTTCCCATAGGACGTGGAAGTTCTTCGGAGTAAGTCATGTTAGCAAGGATAAAAGCAAGCGTTGAATCCTGTTCATTGTGTACTAACACATCGTTAATGCTGTTACCATTTTCGTTCAGATTGATAATGGTGGGTTTAAACCCATCCAGTTTAATGCCTTTATCCTTTTTCTTTCCGAACAGTAAAGGCATACCGTGCTCTAACCAGACAGTATGTTCTTCGCGGGTTTCTGCATTCGTATATAAATCAAATGCGCCATCGTTAAAGATCCGGCAGTTGGTGTAGATTTCCACAAATGAAAAACCTTTGTGCTGATGGGCTTTTTGTAACAGCTGTTGAAGTTGTGCACGGTCTTTATCATGACCGCGGGCTACAAACGAAGCGCTTGCACCTAAGGCCAGTGCGACAGGATTAAACGGATCGTCAAGCGCGCCTAACGGAGATGATTTGGTTATTTGTCCGCGATGCGAAGTGGGAGAGTACTGACCCTTAGTTAAACTGTACACTTCGTTGTTAAACATGAGTACATTCATATCAACATTTCTGCGGCAAGCATGGATAAAATGGTTTCCGCCAATACTCATGTTGTCGCCATCACCGGTAACTATCCACACACTTAAATCGGGGCGGGCAATTTTTAAGCCGCTGGCAATGGGCAATGCTCTTCCGTGTATGCCATGAAAGCCATATGTATCCATGTAGTATGGAAATCTGCCGGAACACCCAATACCTGAAATAAAAACAATTTTTTCTTTTGGTATTCCTAAGTCGGGCATCAGGCGCTGTGCCGGTGAAAGCACCGAAATGGCGCCACACCCTGCGCACCACCGTACATCAACATCGGGTTTAAAATCTTTTGAGGTGTATTGCATTTCGCCAGCGTGAGGCTTTTGCAGTATATCGTCAATTAGTGTTTTCATTTGTTAGTATTCTTTTTGTTTAAGGTCAGATGCAATGGCGGATACCATCATCTTTCCGGGAGTAATATATTTTAATGGCCATTTTAGCATGGCGGTTTTTTTACAGGTCAACAGGAATATCTACTTCACCTTTATTCGCTTTCCAGCGATTAAGATTTTCAAGACTCAACAGCATTTTAATTTTCTCCTCTAACTCAATTGACTTAAATGGTTTGCCCTGAACTTTATTAATGCCGATAACAGATTTCAGGTATTTTGCCTGAATCAGGTTCTTTAACTGTCCCATATTTAATTCCGGAATCACAACGCGCTCAAACCGATGGAGCACATCGCCTAAATTTTTTGGGAACGGATTAAGGTAACGCAGGTGCGCAAAGGAAATGTTGTGACCATCTCCTTTTAATTTTTCTACGGCTGTTTTAGCAGCGCCATACGTACTTCCCCAGCTTAGTAAAAGTAAATCGCCTTCGCTGTCTCCGATAACTTTTAATTCGGGAATATCATTGGCTATGCCATCAACTTTCTTTTGTCTGAGTTCGGTCATCTTCTGGTGGTTCAGTGCATCGTGGCTTACAACACCACTGCCATCTTCTTTTTCCAATCCACCAATGCGGTGCTCCATTCCCTGCATACCCGGTATTGCCCATTGTCTGCACAGGGTTTCCGCCTTGCGCAGATAAGGTTTGAATGTTGCCGGATCAGATGCGAACTGAGGAGTAATATCGGGCAATGATTTTATGTCGGGTATTTGCCATGGTTCCGATGCTTGTCCGATGTAACCGTCTGTCAACAATATAACCGGTGTCATGTATTTCAAAGCAATCCGTGCAGCTTCTACTGTCATGTTAAAACAATCAGATGAACTGGCCGCAGCGAGTACGGGCAAAGGTGCTTCACCGTGGCGTCCATACATCGCCTGCATTAAATCACTTTGTTCTGGTTTTGTTGGGAGGCCTGTTGAGGGACCAGCGCGTTGAACATCAACAATCACTAATGGAAGCTCTGTCATAACCGCTAATCCGATTGCTTCTGTTTTTAGTGAGAGGCCGGGGCCACTGGTAGTGGTGGCAGCCAGGCTTCCGCCAAATGCTGCACCAATAGCACTTGTAATACCGGCAATTTCATCTTCGGCTTGTAAATGTTTTACACCATATTTTTTATAACCTGAAAGGGCATGTAAAATATCAGTAGCGGGTGTTATTGGATAGGATCCCAGAAATAACGGAAGATGTGCTTTTGTAGCCGCCACCACCAGGCCCAACGCCACCGCCTGATTTCCGGTAATGTTTCGGTATTTGCCGGGTGCTAATTGAGATTTATCAATAATGTATTGTTTTTTGAAATCTTCATTTTTCTCTGCGAAGTTCCAGCCCGCTTGCAGCGAATGAACGTTGGCCAGAATAACATCTTCTTTTCCCTTGAATTTTTTATTTATCCAGCTCACGGTTGCTTCTAGCGGCCGGTTGAACAACCAATAGGTAATGCCCAGTGCAAATAAATTTTTTGTTCGTTGAATTAATTTGGATGGAACATCAAGTTCAATAAATCCTTTCTTTAGTTCCTTCGCCATGTCGATTGCAACTACATGATATTTTTGCAAACTTCCGTCTTCTATTGGATTGGTTGTGTAGCCGGCAAGTTTCAGATTGCGGGCATCAAACCCTTCAGTATTGAGGATGATGATCCCCTGATCGCGCAGGTTGGCGATGTTAACTTTTAATGAAGCAGCATTCATAGCCACCAATACATCTACAAAATCGCCCGTGGTGTTAATGTTGCGCGTGCCAAAGTGAATCTGAAAAGCACTGACGCCATAAAGGGTTCCTTCCGGGGCACGTATTTCAGAAGGATAATCGGGAAACGTATTAACTTCATTTCCGGCAAAGCCCGAAGTGTCTGAAAATTGTGTTCCAACCAACTGCATTCCGTCTCCGGAGTCGCCCGCAAAACGAATGGTGACTTCCTCCAGGTGCTCTGTTAATTTACTCATGGCAATTTTGGTAAGTTATGGGATATAAGTACCCAAAATCCTCAGCTTCATTCCATGATGAAAGTCAGCGCGTTAGCTGATAAATAAGAGTCTATTTAGGGCAGGCTGTGTTTATAGTGGTTCTCTGGCGATACCCATTCGTTAAATCTTAAGTCTTACTACTTACGTCTTGCTTTTTACATCTACACAACCTGGCACGCCCCACCGGCACAAGCCGCCTCTGCTTTGTGATCGGTTTCGTCATCCGTTTCATAAACATGGGTAAGGTCGATGGCTTTCAGGCTTTTCTCCAGTTCACTGAATTTCTCCCGGGTAATATCCTCAAAGGGTGCTTGTTTGTAGTTGCCGGTATCAAAAGGTAAAACACTTAAGCCGTTATAGGAGGCTTTGTTCGCCCACATCCATTCGCCAACCTTCTGCCAGTCTCCATCTTCAATAGAAACTGTGGCCGAAACATTATTGGTATTGCTTCCTCTTCTGAATCCTTTGCGTACCCAGTCCTCATTGAATTTTCTAATCCGTTCCAGCAGTTGCATCACATCTTCTGTTCGAAGGATACTTCCTTTCGGTGCTTTTTGCGGAATGCAGATAATGGCCTGCTTGCTGTTAAGCTGATCGTCTTCCAGTAATTCGGGATGGGCTATGCGCAGGTATTCGTATAAGGCTTCATTTTTTCCGATGCGTATGCGCCTGATGTAGTAATCGTTATGCCAGGCATGGATACCGGAGGAAGTGCCCAACACCAGTGATGATGTGCCCGAAGGTTTAATGGTGGTGGTGCGTGCGGCAAACTGTATCCCGATTTTTGCGGAAACTTCAAGGTTAACTTTCTTAACTTCTTGCGCGGCTTCAATTAAATCCAGTTTTTGAACCGCTCCGCTGGCAATACCGGTCATGCCCACCCCAATAAGTGCATCTTGTTCGGTGGTGGTTTTCCACACTTCACGTAAATAATGAAAATTGGTAAAGCCGGCCTGTAGTGTACCCAGGTAAGAGGCCGCACGCGCACGTTCATTGAGTTCATCTTGTGTATACACATCTGACACGTTTACCTCGCACAGGTTACAAAATTGAAATGGCCGAAGGGCAATTTCACAACACGGGTTTGTCCCCCAGTCGGTATCGTTGGTGAAATAAAATCCCGGTTCACCGGAGCCGGAGAGTTCAATTTTTTTCCATAGATCAAAAAATTCCCCTTGTGTGATGATATCGCGTTTCAACACTACCGAGTTATTGGCACGCCCGCGTTGTTCATTCAACTCCCACCAGTTGCCGTATTTGCAGGTGAGCATTTCTTCATCACCATGGGAGAAGAGTGAAATCATAGCTGATCTTCGTATACCACCGGCCAATACGGCATTGGCCAGGTGACACATCAAGTCGTGGCATTCAAGGGGAGTAAGTTTTTCACCGTTCTCTTTTCGATCGAGCAAGGCTTGAACGTGCGCGATACAAATTTTGAGCGGCTCAGGTCCGGGTGCTTTGCCACCGGCTGTTACCAGACGCGCGCCTTTCGGACGGATGTCGGAATAATCGAACTCCGGAATGTATTCACTTATACCGAAATATCCTTTCAACAAAACCTTCACAGCATCGGCCCAGCCTTCCAGGCTATCACCCACTAAAAATCTTCTGTGTTTCTCTGCCTTTTGAACAGGCGGTAATTTTTCCACATGATGATATTGAACGGAATAGCCAACACCCGTACCGCCCAACAACAAAAACATAGTTTCTGAAAAAGCACGGATATCATCAACAGGAAGATAAGCACAATTGTATATGCGTGAATTATTTCGGGCAATGGCAGTACCGGCAAACTGCATGGCGCGCATAGACGGCAATACCTTTTTCTGCCGCACCCATTTCATCACATCAATAATTTCATGGTATTGAAAAGGATATTTCTCAACCATCATGTGCTGGTAGCGGTCACAGATTTCATCCCAAGTTTCCCTGCGCTTAAGTTCGGGCAGGTAACGGGCATATTTCATATAAATAATTAAATCGCTGAGTATTTGTTGATTGAGTTCCATAATGTAGAGCGGTTAAAAAATGATATGAAATGTAGTTGGCTTGATACGTGAATGCTATGACTTAAATCATAATCCAGAAAAAATTTCCGTATTTTCAATGCTGCTATGGATTTACTCTGGACGGTTGTTGCCTGTGGATTTATGATTGCCGGAATGGTGGGCAGTGTGGTTCCGCTGTTGCCCGGCCCGCCACTTAGTTTTGTAGGATTACTTATCCTTCAATTGCGGGAACAATCGGCATTTACAATTAAGTTTTTACTGATATGGTTAGTGATCGTGATTATCATCGCCATACTCGATTATGCTGTTCCGATTTATGGAACGAAAAAATTTGGTGGTAGTAAATATGGTATGTGGGGTTGTGCGATTGGCCTGATTGCCGGTTTATGGTTTGGGCCATTAGGTATTATTATGGGGCCATTCATAGGAGCATTTGTGGGCGAGCTGATGGCAACCGAACAATCGGATAAAGCCTTGAAAGCAGCCATTGGTTCGTTTATTGGTTTTGTTTTCAGTACCTTGATTAAGTTGATCGCATGTTTTGTGATGGGCTGGTATTTTATTAAGGCATTGTAGGTGAAAGGAAGTTATGTGAGGGCACAGACCATGGTTAGGACCGTCAGCCTTCAACTATGCTCAGACTATCAAGTGGTTTCTTCTTAGTGGTCTGTGTCGACACAGTCCACGAGATCATTGACTTATAGTTTATCAAAACATTATAATTTCTGGTTGATTTGTGTTAACACTGATTTGGGGCAATCAATAACTTTACTGTATGCATAAAAACGAAGAACTGATCCGGAAATTCTACACCAGTTTCCAACAGCTTGATGCGGAGGGCATGAAAGCCAGCTATCATCCGGAAGTAAAATTTTCCGATCCTGCTTTTCCTGATTTGAAAGGAAAGGAAGTAGGCGCTATGTGGACGATGTTAATTGATACACTGAAAAAAAATCCGGGCGACTGGAAATTGGAGTTCAGTAACATTCAGGCTGATGAAAAAGCAGGCTCTGGCCGATGGGAGGCACATTATACATTTTCGCTTACGGGAAGAAAAGTGCACAACGTTATTGATGCAAAATTTGATTTTAAGGATGGGAAGATAATATCACATAAAGATTCATTTGATTTTTACCGCTGGGCACGCATGGCGTTTGGACTTACCGGTGTTTTTTTAGGTTGGACTCCCTTCTTCAGGAAGAAAGTGCAGGCTACTACAAAAAAAAGATTAGATGGTTTTCTGAAACGAGCGGGATAAAAGCTATTCCTATGAAAAATATATCCCCTGGAAAATCAAAAAATCATAATCACATCATTGCGAGGAATGACTTGCAGAAAACTGCGAAACATAACGAGTCAATTTCCAGTACTATAGTTAAGACTTTTGATGAAGCCTGGGATTGCTTCACGCCACCATACATTCAAACCCTTACACTCGCAATGACGCGAACATTTTTGATGTGTCTATTGATTGTTTTTTATTTATTATTTACAACGAAACTATCCGGGCAATCCCGTATCGATATACTGACTGTAAGTGGAGCGGTGGGTATGCCATCTGCTTATCAGCAACCACTTTACGGAAAAGCAACCGAGAGCAACTTGTTGATCAACCTGAAAATTCCCATAAAATTCAATGAGAAGACTATCTGGTACAACGATTTTACTTATTCAGGGTTTAATGTGACAAACGATCTGGAAGTAAGGCCAACGGAATACCTGACCGCTATGCGTATGCACGGTATTATTTTACAAACGGGTATTGTACAAAAATTAAATGATCGCAACGGCTTTCAATTGTTGGCTGTGCCCCGGTACATGTCTGATTTTAAAGGTAGCGACAGTAAGAACTGGCAATTGGGTGGTATAGGTTTGTATGAACATCGTTATCACAATCGGTTGCTGATGCGGTATGGTGCCTTGTACAATCAGGAGTTATTTGGCCCTTTGCTTGTACCCCTGGTTTATCTGGATTGGCAGATCAATGACAAATGGAGCATCGTTGGATTAATGCCGATTAACCTGAAGGTCAATTATAAGGTTAACGAATACCTAACAGCAGGCTTTAGTCATTTTGGATTTATTACCACCTATAAGCTGGGACAGGCAGAGTTCAAAGGCGACTATGTTGAACGTAACAGCATTGATGAAACGTTATTCGCGCGATGGAATACCAGGGGTAACTTTTTTATTGAGGTTAGATTTGGTTATTCGCTTAGTCGTGTTTATGAACAATACGATGAGAGCGAGAAAATGGATTTTCGCTTAAGCGTTGTTCGCTTTGGTGATGACCGTACACCGAAAAATGTAAACTTTGATAATGGGTTCATTACTTCGTTACGATTGGTGTACAGTCTTCCTATACAATGAAGGTGGTAAGTTTTTGGCCTCGTTTTCAAGCAAGGAGATCGAACAATCATTTAGGTTTAAATGTAAAACCACAAAGGTCACTGAGTTTGCACAGAGAACACAAAGAAATAACTTTCTTTTTACCCATTGTGGTTATTAATTTTGTAATTAATCACAACTAAGCGGATCTATAAAAACCCAATAAGTTCGTTCATTGCGAGGAATATGGAGTGGCATGTGTGTAAGCATGACGAAGCAATCCCCACAATTTTATGCATGGATTGCTTCGTCACTTCACCCGCATACCCATCTCTTCGTTCCTCGCAATGAACTGCTTTTAGAGATTCCTTTGAATTTAATCCTGTCCCTGAAATACGCGTTCCGTCAAGTGATCATTTAGTTTTAAGTGATCAACACCATCCTTTAGCCAATCGGGAATAGTCGCACCTTTCAGGTAGTAATCAAAAAACTCCATCATCCGTGCGGAATAATCCTTTCGGTTTTCAAGTTTGGCCAGGCCGTGATTTTCACCTTTGTATTGCATCATTACTACCGGTTTCTTTAACCTGCGCAAAGCATTGTAATACTCAATGCCTTGTGTGAAATCAACTGCACCATCTTTATCGTTGTGTAACATGAGCAGGGGTGTGCTAACATTTTTAACATGATAAACAGGTGAATTGCGAAGGTAAGCCTCCCAGTTGTCCCATGGAGCTCCTTTAAACCGTCCTTGTGAGGCTTCAAAGATCGACATGTTTCCGCCACCGGTATTCCAGTAAATCAAATCATACATCGACACCATGTTGGTAAGTGGTGCTCCTGCGGCAGCAGCCTTAAACATGTTGGTTTGGGTGATCAGGAAACAGGTTTGGTAACCACCCCACGAATGTCCGTGAATACCAATTTTTGATTCATCAATCACTCCGGTTTTCAAGGCGGCTTTTACACCCGGTATCACACACCATACGGCCGACATACCCGGGTCATCCATTTTATATACAATGTCTGGAATAAACACCGCGTACCCATTGCTGGTGTAAACGCTGGGATTCCAACCTGTGCCTGAGAAACCAGGACTACTATAGCTATGCAGTGTCTGAGAAAGTTTCTCATAGTAATACACTACAGTTGGATATTTTTTACCTTTTTCATATCCGGCAGGCAAGAACAATGCACCTTGCAGGGTATCGCCTTTGTCGGAAACATAATCAACCAATTGAACGCCCGGTGACCAGGCATATTTAGCTACATCGGGGGCATTTTTCGAAACCTGATTTTCATTTTTCAATTGCGCATCGGCAGCAAAAAATTCTGTTGGCTGGTTGAATTTCTCCCGACTAAAAACATATACCTCAGCCTTCTTTGCTTTCAACAGGCGGTTGATGTTGGCATCTTCCCATAACAATGATTTTGTGCCCGGTGTAAGTCCGGTTTTGCCGGGTTCAAGCCGGGCGATACCGCTTTTCTTGTTCCATTCACCATAGGTACGCACATACTGAGGCTTTTTAAGATCAATTCCTTTTTCATCCGGATCAAGTTGAAAACGGTTTTGGTAACGGATTTTTTCTTTGCGTCCGTTCACGGTAAGGTTTGTCGCTGCATCTTTTCCGTTTACCGGAACTTGCCAGATATTCCACAAATCGCGAAGCAGAACAATTTTGCTGTCGCTGCTCCAGCCTATAACTGGTGTAAGTGGTTTTGTAACATTGTGATCATCTTCTGTATTGATAAAAGAGGTTTTTACTTTTTCAGAAATGTTTACATGACTTTTGGTTAGAATGTCATACACATAATAGTGACCGTCTTTACCGTACAGAAATTTTGTTCCATCCGGTGATGGTCTGGGGCTTGACCAAAAAGAAGGCAGGTAGTGCTTCTCAAATACTTTTGTTTTCGTTCCAGTCTTTAAATCGATTACATATACATCGGTGTAGGATTGTCCATCCAGGGCATTGTCTAATTCATACGCGCTGTTATCCTGACCAATCGCATACCGATGCTTTGGCATAATGTTCAAGTCTTTCAACGTCCCATCGTTCAAACGGATGAATGATGAACTGGCTATATCATACATGCCCCAATAACTGAAATTCTTATCCTGTGTTTCCTGCCGTTGCTGGCGTGATTGCAGGCGTGTATCCTGCCAATGCCAGATGGTCATATCAGGTTTTAGTGTGTCACCTTTTGTTTCAGGTTTCTTACTATCCAGTTTAGCGATGGCCTTTTGTAAATCAGCAATGGATTTAATGGTGGTGTCTGTTTTTATTTTAGCCAGTTTTTCGGCATCCGATTCTTTTGGTTCTACTTTATCAACGGCCTTGTCTTCTTTCTTTGCTAACTCTAAATCATGGATACCAAACAATAGGCGGGTTAGGTCTTCCGTCCACATGGGTTTACGGTTAGGGCTGATGGTCATTCCTTTCGGGAATCTTACAGAATCTTTTGCGGGTTCATAGGTTACAACTATAGGTGTAGGTGTTGAAAAGTTTTTTATACCTAAAACACTTCCTTTATCCTGCTTGAATTTTTTGTCCTTAACCATCTTAAGGGCTGCGAGTCCATCGCCTTCTTCGGTCCAGTTAATGGATTGATACCTTGCCTTATCACTGTCGAGCACACGGGTTTGTTTTGCGGCAATGGTATATAAGTGCAATCCATTGCCGCTTTGGTTGGCGGCATCAATGGCATAGACTAGATGGGTTCCTTTTTTATTGAAAGCATATTCAGAAACATTACCGATGTTTTGACTTTTTCCAGTGGAAAGTTCAATAAGTAATAAGTCTGAACCTTTTGGATCATCGGGTTTGCTTCCTGCGCTGCGTTCTTTGGCAATATGAATAGCGAGGTGATTGCCCAGTTCTCCATTAAAGGCGAATGAATTTACTTTTTCGTATTCCGTTTTCTTATCGTTTGCCAATTCTACAACATGAAGCTTGTCGAAGAGTTGTTTGCTGGGTGTTTTAACATTGGCTTTCCTTTCTGAATTTTTGGGAAATTCCTTGAAGGCAACCCATCGGCTATCTTCAGAAAAGGTAACCGATGGAAAGGTTGTGCTTCCTATAGCATACGTTTTTTTATCCGTTCCTCTTACTTTCTGAACAATGAGTTCACCATCGCCATCTACAGGAAGCAGTGCATAGGCAACCCACTGTCCATCGGGTGAAACGGTTACACTAAAAGGAGAAATAGATTTCCATGCCGGAACATCTTTCCAGGTGATGGGCTTTGCTTCCTGGGCTACACTACTGGTATAGATTAAAAGAAGCAGTGTTAAAAAAGGGATTCTGGATATGGATGGTTTCATGTGATGAATAGATTTTAATGAATTTGAGGGTTGTAATATTAATTATAATCGTGACCGAAAAAAGCATTTCATACATGAATGGTTGTTGAATGGGTATTTATTGCCTTTATTGAAATACCTAAACAACCAGTTCCCATGGAAAACCCTGCAAAGGATGAAGGTCTTAAACGTATCATTGGTGTTCGGTCGCTGGCGATAAATGCAGTTAACCTGACGGTAGGCGCAGGCATATTTGCATTACCTGCCACAGTAGCTTTGATTTTGGGGCCTGCTGGTTTCTGGGCGTACCTGATATGCGCTGTTTTATTGGGCCTCGTCATGTTATGCTTCATTGAAGTGGGCAGTAAAATTACTGCAACGGGTGGTGTTTATACCTACACTGAAGTTGCCTTCGGCCCGTTGGCCGGATTTTTAACGAATACAGTTTTCTGGTTAGGCTTTTCAACAATAGCTACCGCGGCAGTGGCCAATATCATGGTGGATAATCTTGCTGTTTTGATACCGGCATTAACATCACCTGTTTACCGAATACTTTTTTTAGCCGTGGTGTATGGCGGGTTAGCGGTGTTGAATGTTAAGGGGAGCAAAGGGAGTGCTGGGTTTGTTATTGGTATTACCCTGGTGAAAATTATTCCATTAATTCTACTTATTGTTTTTGGCATTACCTATGTTCAGATTGACAATCTTCGTGTAACGGAAAATCCTTCACTTAAAAGTTTGGGTGAAGGTGCATTGATTTTATTTTTTGCCTTTGGTGGAGGGGCCGAATGTACACTATCAGCATCGGGTGAAATAAAAGATCCAAAGCGAACAATTCCGCGCGGATTATTACTGGGTATATTGTTCATATTTTTTATTTACCTGGCCATACAGGGTGTAGCGCAGGGAGTATTAGGTGATGCACTTGCGCTACAAAAAGAAGCTCCGCTGGCCGCAGTAGCAGAAGTTGTTTTTGGCCCCTATGGCATAATCTTCATGACACTAACCGCTGTGGTTTCCTGCTTCGGATTGATCAGTGGAGATTTATTTGTCACATCACGGCTTCCCTATGCAGCAGCACGTGATGGATTACTGCCCGGCATATTGGCCAGGGTTCATCCGAAATTTATAACGCCCTACACTTCAATTATTCTTTATGCATCAGTAGGATTTTTATTCGCTATATCGGGCGGCTTCCGGCAATTAGCTATTTTATCCAGTGCATCTATTCTTCTCATTTATGTAGGTGTTATTGCCGCTACCTTAAAGTTGAGGAATAAAAAAGTAGAAGGGGCTTACACCAACCCAGGAGGGATTGTAATACCGGTATTGGCATTACTGGCCACCGGTTGGTTTCTTTCAAACCTGGCGCTGAAAGAAATTATAGCGGTGATCATCTTTCTGGCTTTTTTTACAGGTGTGTATTTTTTGATGAAAACTTATAAAAAAAATCGCTGAAGTTATTTCTGATATTCTACGATTGGGTATCAAATTTCATCACTAACAACTGTTTGTTCTTTTATATTATTCCATGGTTGATTAACCTCATTAGTAAACGAAGCCTTTTCCGCTACCTTTGCCCGACTTAAACCTATGCTAGAAAAGATTTATTCGATCATCACCGGGTCCGGACGTTACATTCCTACACAACGCATTACCAACAGCGATTTTCTGACCAGCACATTTTACGAAGCCGATGGTAAACCCATCAAGCGACCCAATGAAGAGGTGATTCGTAAGTTCAGCGACATTACCGGAATATTGGAGCGCAGGTATGTTACAAATGATTTGGTTGCTTCTGATATTGGGTATTTGGCAGCGCAGGATGCACTTACATCTTCCGGTATTGATGGTGAATCACTCGACTATATTATTGTAGCGCATAATTTTGGAGATGTTCCCTACGACAACCGAAGGAGTGACCTGGTGCCAGCGTTAGCCTCGCGTGTGAAGGCGAAGCTGGGAATAAAAAATCCGGATACGGTTTGTTATGATTTACCCTTCGGTTGTGCCGGCTGGTTGCAGGGAGTTATCCAGGCTGATTTTTATATCAAGGCTGGCATGGCCAAACGCGTAATGGTTATTGGTACAGAAACCTTGTCGCGTATTTGCGATCCGCATGATCGTGACAGTATGATTTATGCCGATGGGGCAGGAGCAATAATTCTTGAAGCGCGACTGAGTGATAAACCTATTGGGATATTGGCGCATCAATCACAAACCAATGCCGGAGATTATACCTATGTGCTTAAGATGCAGCCTTCTTATAATCCAGATTATCCAGGTAATGAATTATTTTTAAAAATGCGGGGTCGTGTGTTGTATGAACACGCCCTTAAAGCTGTACCCGCAGTAGTTAAAGCAAGTTTGGTAAAGGCAAATATTCCCCTTACGGAAGTAACCAAAGTTTTTATTCATCAGGCTAATAATAAAATGGACGAGGCAATTCTAAAAAGACTTTTTGAAGAATACGGGATTACCAACATTCCTGAAGGTATTATGCCCATGAGTATTTCCTGGTTGGGTAATAGTTCAGTGGCTACAGTGCCCACGTTATATGATTTGGTAAGCAAGGGCGATATGCCCGAACATCAATTGAAAAAGGGAAGCATTATTGTTTTTGCGGCCGTTGGTGCTGGCGTTAACATCAATGCCGTGGTATACCGAATTCCTGTTGAATAGATCAATTTTTAAAAGGCACAAAAAAAACGGGAAAGTCAATTGCTTGATTTTCCCGTCTTCGTTATACATAAACCGTAGCCCATGTATACCGCTAAGCTTATCCTGCCACTGTAAAACCTGCCTTAACTTTCCTGTGAAAGCCACTCTCGATTTTATGCTCCCGTCAGGTTTTCCTTGCGGACGCCTTCCCGTGAACACAATCCTACCTCACCGGCTTTTTTGTTTCTCTTTTTCCGTAGAAAAAAAGCTTTTGTTTTTCCGATGCTGTCTGATCACCGTGTCAATGTTCGACTTAGTGATATCAAAGTACTTGCTTGGTATGTCCTGACAAAATAATTGACCAAAAAGTAGTCAACAACTTATCAACCGGGTTATCCACATCTTTAAATAGACTAAAGAATTACTCAGGTTTTCCTGTTCTATGAGCGCACAGACCAGGAAGGGCACAAACCAAGAAAATGAGACTGCTCATGATTGTCTGTTGTTTCGCTTTTTCTTTATAAAGATATAGACAATAATCATAATTAGGGGGATGACTATGTACAGCGTAACTTCAGTAGCTGAGGAAAGATCAATCGGTTGGCTTTGATTCGGGATGCCTTGAGGGATTTGAAGAAGAATGTAATTTATCATAGGTGTAAAAGTCGTGAAGTAAAAGTACTTAGACCACTAAACCAGCTCTGAAATCCACTTAAAGAATTGGCAGTTGTATCTCCTGACAAAAATCAGCTAACCAGATAACTGAAATCAGGATGCCTGGATTACCCAAAATCTACTTTTAAGGCATTATTTTTAAGAAACGCATTACATCCCTAGCCTATGGAACTCGAAAAATTCAGTTACGACAACAAAATCGTGAAGGCCTTTATCATTGCCACAGTGATTTTCGGCCTGGTGGGTATGCTGGTAGGTCTTACCGCTGCTATCCAGCTTTTTTACCCCGTATTTAATTTCGATTTACAGTACACCACCTTTGGCCGGATAAGACCCCTGCACACTAACGCCATCATCTTTGCGTTTGTGGGCAATGCCATGTTTGCCGGGGTGTACTATTCCATGCAACGGTTGTTGAAAACCCGAATGTTTAATGATACACTCAGTTGGATTCATTTCTGGGGTTGGCAACTGATTATTCTGGCAGCAGCCATAACCTTGCCACTGGGTATTACTACCTCGAAGGAATATGCTGAATTGGAGTGGCCCATCGACATCGCCATCACCCTTATTTGGGTAGTGTTTGGCTGGAACATGATCGGCACCATTATCAAGCGCAGGGAAAAGCACATGTATGTAGCCATTTGGTTTTACATCGCCACGTTCGTAACCGTAGCGGTACTGCATATTGTAAACTCTTTTGAAATGCCGGTGAATTTGTTCAAGAGCTACTCCTGGTATGCCGGTGTGCAGGATGCCCTGGTGCAGTGGTGGTATGGACATAATGCGGTTGCGTTTTTCCTAACTACTCCGTTCCTCGGCTTGATGTATTATTTTCTGCCGAAGGCCGCTAACCGGCCCGTTTATTCTTACCGATTATCCATCGTACACTTCTGGTCACTCATATTCTTATATATATGGGCAGGCCCGCACCACTTATTGTATTCAACTTTACCCGACTGGGCTCAATCCCTTGGAACAGTTTTCTCCATCATGCTCATCGCACCTTCATGGGGCGGTATGCTCAATGGTTTGTTTACGTTACGTGGTGCCTGGGACAGGGTGCGTGAAGATGTTGTTTTAAAATTTATGGTGGTGGCTGTTACCGCATACGGTATGGCTACACTGGAAGGTCCGCTGTTGTCATTAAAAAATGTTAACGCCATTGCTCACTTTACTGATTGGATTGTAGCGCACGTTCACGTGGGCGGTTTAGGCTGGAATGGTTTCTTAATCTTTGGAATTTTGTATTGGGTTGTTCCGCGCATGTGGGGCACAAACCTGTATTCTACCAAACTGGCCAATGTGCATTTCTGGATTGGTACGTTGGGAATTATTTTCTATGCCCTACCTATGTACATCTCGGGTGTGGTTCAAAGTTTAATGTGGAAAGAATTTAATGCCGAAGGATTTCTGGTGTACAAAAACTTTCTGGAAACCACCGTGCAGATTCTTCCCATGTACATGTTGCGCGCAGTAGGTGGTGGCTTATACTTAGTTGGTGCCATCATTATGACCTACAACCTGATTAAAACTGCTTATGCCGGTAGCTTTATTGCCAATGAGCCTGCAGAAGCCGCCCCCATGGCAAAAACGGAAACAACCGGAGGTGGCTGGCACCATGTATTGGAAAGCAAGCCTATCATGTTTAGTGTACTTACATTAGTGGCGATTTTGATTGGTGGTATTGTTGAGATGGTGCCTACCTTCCTGATTAAATCCAACGTGCCCACGATTGCCAGTGTAAAACCCTATACACCGCTAGAACTTCATGGTCGTGATATTTATATCCGCGAAGGTTGTGTGAGCTGTCACTCGCAATTAGTTCGACCCTTCCGCTCAGAAGTAGAACGATATGATCCTCAAGGTGGAGAATACAGTAAGTCGGGTGAGTATGTATACGATCATCCATTCCTGTGGGGATCGAAACGTACAGGGCCTGATTTGCACCGCCTGGGCGGAAAATATTCTGATGTATGGCACTATAATCACATGCTGGCTCCGGATGCTGTTTCTACAGGTTCTATTATGCCGGCTTACCCCTGGTTGTTTGAACAGTCCATTGATTTAAGTCAGACTGCACCGAAGATAAGAGCACTGCGTAAAATTGGTGTTCCGTATGAGGATGGTTATGAAGCTATTGCCAATGAGCACCTGACTATTCAGGCCAGACGTATAGCAGAGAACTTACAACTGGAAGGTATTGAAGTGGCACCGGAAACGGAAATCATCGCCATGATTGCCTACCTGCAACGATTAGGTAAAGATATAAAAGCATCTAAAACAGCAGAAAACAAGTAAGGTCATGTATAGAAGCGTATTACAGAGTATCGATAACATCGCCATATGGCCGATCATATCGCTTTCAATATTTTTCATCTTCTTCATCTTGCTGTTGTGGTGGGTATTTACAGTTGATAAGAAATATATCCACCAAATGGAGAACATGCCTTTCGATCACGCAGATGAACCATCAACAACTACAAACACAAACCTATGAGAACGATAGCATCAACATTCCTTTTCATATTGATCAGTGCATCGGCTATGGCGCAGGATGCGGCTCCGGCAACCAGCTTCTGGAGGGATCCTTTTAATGATCCGTTGTTTCCATTTTACCTGGTCATAGGTTTTGTATTTCTGACGGCCTTTCTGGTGATTATTGTTGCCATCTACATGTTGCAAGTGCTGAATGTATTCATTCGCAAAGCAGCGGAGGAGCGTGCGGAGAAGTTAGGTGTAAAATATGTGGCACCACCTTCTTACTGGTCGAAGTTCTGGGATCAGATCAATGCTTTCCGGCCAGCCGAGAAAGAAGCCGATATCATGCTTGAACATAATTATGATGGCATTCGTGAACTGGATAACCATTTACCACCCTGGTGGAAGTGGTTGTTATACGGTTCGATTGTGTGGGCAGCTATTTATTTGGTGGTGTACCATGTAACCGGTAGCCTACCACTCATGGAAGGGGAGTATCAGGCTGAAGTAACCAAAGCAGAAGAACAACGTGCGAAACTTCTGGCGTTAAATCCTCCGGTTTCTATTGATGAGAGTTCACTTACCTATTCAGCTGACGAAGCTATTTTGAAAAAGGGTAGACAAATTTACGTAACCAATTGTGCATCATGCCACCTGGCAGATGGACAGGGAAGTATTGGCCCGAATTTAACGGATGATTATTGGTTGCATGGCGGAAGCATTAAAGAAATTTATGCTGTGATTAAGAATGGTGTTCCGGAAAAGGGAATGATTTCGTGGGCACCAGTGTTGTCACCGGAGCAAATTCGAGACGTGGCATTTTATATAAAGAGTATACATGGAACAAATCCTCCCAATCCGAAAGCACCACAAGGTGTGTTGTACACGGAAGAGGCAGCTCCATCGGCAGATACGGTAAAAACTTCAATATGAGGGAAGAATGCCGTGCATCGGATGTAAGCCAACGCACGGTTGAAAAGAGGTTGGGAAGCAAATAACACTAATCATAATATTTTGAACGCCACTAATGAGAATCTTTATCAGTACGATGAAGAATTCCGGGATACACTTGGAACGGTAGATGAAAAGGGAAAGCGCGTATGGGTTTATCCCAAAAAGCCTTCCGGCAAATTTCACCGTGCCCGTATTGCCGTTACCGTTGTATTGCTTACCATTTTCTTTGCCGGGCCTTTTATCCAACTTGGTGGCCAACCGCTGTTATTGCTTAATTTTTTTGAGCGCAGATTTGTGATTTTCGGACAAGCGTTTTGGCCTCAGGATTTTTTTCTGCTGGCGCTTACGCTGATTACCTTTTTTGTATTTGTGATTTTATTCACGGTAGTGTTCGGACGTGTATGGTGCGGCTGGGCCTGCCCCCAAACATTATTTATGGAAATGGTATTCAGAAAGATTGAATACCTGATAGAAGGCGATGCCAATCAACAACGAAAACTAAATCAGGCACCGTGGACAGGCGATAAGATTTTCAAAAAGGGGCTGAAGCAATTAATCTTTATCACCATCGCAGTTATTATTTCCCATACAGCAATGGCCTACCTGATTGGGATTGATAAGGTGAAGGAAATTATTTCTCAACCGCCTTCTTCAAACCTGGCCGGTTTTATTGGATTAGTAGCCTTTACAGGAATTTTTTACGGAGTGTTTGCCTGGTTTCGTGAACAGGCCTGCATTGCGGTTTGCCCCTATGGAAGGTTACAGGGTGTTTTACTGGTAAAGGATTCTATCGTTGTAGCCTATGACTGGTTGCGCGGTGAGCCACGAGGCAAGCTGAAAAAAAGTGAGGTTGATCCAACCAAAGGCGATTGTATTGATTGTAAGCTTTGTGTGCATGTTTGCCCTACCGGAATTGACATACGCAACGGCACTCAACTGGAGTGTGTTAATTGCACAGCCTGCATTGATGCCTGCGATGAAGTGATGGTTAAAGTGGGTAAGCCAAAAGGACTTATTCGGTATGCATCCTATACGTCCATAAAAGATGGTATTCAAAAGCTGATTAATCCAAGGGTTATTGGATATTCCTTTGTGTTACTGGCCTTACTCACATTCCTTTCGTTTATGATTGCCACCCGTTCGGATATTGAAACTACCATACTCAAGGTGCCGGGTACGCTGTTTCAACGGGCTGATGATGGAACCATAACCAACCTCTATAATGTTGAGTTTGTAAATAAGACTTTTGAAGATATTACTTTGGAAGTGAAAGTTGACTCACCTCCGGAAGCTACCTTGAGTAAAGTAGGGGAACAAACGGTGGTTGTTCCTGCCGGTGAAATGTTAAAAGGCGTTTATTTTATAAAAATACCCACCGACCAGGTAAAGGTTGCAAAAAATGTTGTTTTGGTAGGAGTTTATAAAGACGGCAAGCGAATTGAAAAGGTAAAAGTTAAGTTTATCGGTCCGGTGAAATCAATTCGTCATGAGTAGAACTGTAACTGTTAGTTGCTGATTGTTAACCGTAAATTGTAAGGTATGAATTGGGGAAAAGGTATTGTAGTTGCATTTATTTTGTTTGCTGGATTTTTGGCGGTGATGATTACCATTATGATGCGGCAGGATATTGGTCTGGTGTCAAAGAATTATTATGCGGAGGATCTTGCTTTTCAGGATCAATATGAGCGTAAGCAAAATACGGAACTACTGGAGTTTAAACCGGAAGTAACTATTGAGCAAAATAAATATTTGAAAGTATATTTCCCTTCGGTGAGTTACGTGGAAAAAGGAGAGATAAAATTATTCCGTCCTTCTTCGGATAAACTTGATCAGCAGATTCAATTAAATGCTTCTGCAGATTCGGTGCAGATATTTCCGTTGCAACTTCTTGAGCCTGGTGCTTACCGTGTAAAAATGAAATGGTCGATGGAAGGGAAGGAGTATTACCTGGAAAAGGTTATTTTTATTTGATTAATGACTGGTGTTACGCAATATGTTCATGAACCACAAAGATCATAAAGGAATTTACACAAAGAACACTGAGAGAATGTCCTTCTTTGTGCCCTTTGTGTGCCTTTAACTTAGTGTTCTCTGTGGTTAGGTTTTATACTTCGTAACATCAGTTAATAATATCAGTGAACATTGGTGTTTTAGTGTTTTTGTGGCCTGGAGTATGGGATGTATATATTTCATTGCCACCAAAACCCAAATCACTAAAAATATCTGTAGCGTGAGTTAACCATACTGTATAATGTATTTAGCTGCTTTTCTTTTAGGATTAACCGGAAGCCTTCACTGCGTGGGCATGTGCGGTCCTATTGCATCTATGGTACAGGGTACACCGGGCAGAAAGATTGTGATTAACCGGTTGTTATATAATTTCGGGCGAACTACAACCTATGTGCTCATGGGTGTTGTGGTGGGCTTGCTGGGTAAAATTGTACAATGGGGTGGCGTGCAGGGTAAAGTTTCGATTGCCATTGGCGCTGCAATTATCTTTGCACTACTTATCCCTAAAGTACAGTCCATTTTCCTTCCTTCGCTATCGCGGATAGTTTTGAAATTAAAAGGTGCATTTGCCGTGCACATGAATTCAAAGCGTGCAGTATCATCATGGCTTACCGGGTTGTTTAATGGGTTTCTTCCATGCGGACTTGTTTACGGTGCTTTAGCCATTGCTTTAGTTCAAACCACACCCTTACAAAGTGCTTTTGTAATGATATTGTTTGGTTTGGGAACTATACCCGCTTTATTCGCTGCAGCATTTTCGTGGCAAGCCCTAAGACGTATTATTCCCTGGTCTTTCCAACGCATTCAAACCGCTATGCTTATCGTGGTGGCTGTGGTGATGATCTGGCGCGGACTTTCTGTTGAAACAAATTTCTTTGGCGGAAACGCTGCAGAAGTCGTTTGCCATCCATAGGCAATTAGCCAGTGTGTTGCATTAAATATTTTTTTGGTGTTATCCCGAATTTTTTACGGAAGGCTGCAATGAAATGACTCGGGTTTGAATATCCGATTTGAAAGGCCACTTCATTTACTTTTAGTTTATGGGTATCCAAAAGTATACGGGCATAATCAAGTTTATGATCTAGCAAATACCCGAATACGGTGTTGCCATAAATTTCTTTGAACCCCATCTTCAGTTGAAATTCATTTAACCCGGAAAGTTTTGCCAGTGCCTTTAACCCGGGCGGTGAGTCAATATTCTTTAGCAGATGCTCTTTGGCGTTCTTAATTTTCCTAACGGTTTCTTCATCGTTTAAGAAAGGACAGTTCTCTGTATTCGGTTTCTTTTCCGAAAAGTACAGGCTTAGTAATTCAAATACTTTTCCGTGGTAGTACAGGTTTTTTGAACTGTCGCTCAGCTGAATGGTGAATAACTGGTTAAGCACAACTACCAGCGAAGAGGGCACATCCCGTTCATCATAAAATTTACGGTTTACATTTTCCGCTTTTAAAAAGGGTAGTGGCTCGTGGGTAAAAAGTTCATGAAGATTTTCCAGCGATATAAATAAAAAAACCATGCGCGAACCCGCGGATAGCTTTAGCGTAAAATCCAGATCACCTTCCGGATTGTAGAAGAAATAGTTTTTGAGCCGTTGGATTTCACGGCTGTAGTGCGGCCCAAACTCAAAGCGGGCGCTGCCATCCAGGCAGAAATAGAACTGGATAATCTTTTTCTGAAGCGTGCCAGGAACAGTAAGCTCCTGATCCTCTTTGTTTTCGGCCAAAATCAGTTTGATATCCCCCGATTCAAAAGCAAACCTTAATTTACTGTTTTGGGTATTTTCTTTAATGTAGTTGAGCATTATTATGTCTTTTGAAATAAAAAATGACAATTATCATAAGCATTTATGATCAAAAATAATCGTTTTTTTTCTAAAAGTACCAACATTTGCTCTAGATGGAAGTTATTAAGCCTAGTGATACTAATTATACTTTTGTAGGTATTTTATAATCTGGTCAACTCAAATCTTTGCACCTCTTAACAATCTCCGATGATCCGGTTTTTAGTTTTTTTATTTCTATTGATCCCCATTTTTTTAACTGCACAGGTGCAGGTACTTCTTCGTGATAAATCCACCGGGCAGAGTATTGAAGGTGCAGTAGTATACGCGTTAAGTCCACAAGGATATACACTTACGCAAATTGTAACCAACGAAATGGGGAAGGGAACCATTTTAGTGAGTAGTTACCCGCTTACGCTTTCAACCTCTCACATTGGTTATGAAACAGCAAATGCGGAGATAGTTGTGCCTGGCGAGTATTCATTGGAGCTTGAGCCCAACCTTACCCAACTTGATGAGGTGGTAGTTACCGGCCAATTCGAGCCGCAGTCTGCCAGCCGCTCGGTGTATCGGGTGCGCACCATTTCTATGGAACGCATTCAATCCGTGGGCTCTACCAGATTGCAAGATGTTTTAAATACTGAGTTGAATATTCGTTTCTCGCAGGATTTAGCCTTGGGTGGATCCAATCTTTCTCTGCAAGGATTATCCGGACAAAATGTGAAAATTCTGATTGATGGCGTGCCCATGGTTGGCAGACAAGGAACAGGAAATGAAATCAACATCAACCAGGTTAATGTTAACACCATTGAACGCATTGAAATCGTAGAAGGTCCCATGGCGGTTATTTACGGTGCCGATGCATTGGCCGGTGTGATCAACATCATTACCAAAAAACCGGAGGAGGGTAAATGGAGCGGGCAAGTAAAATTGCACGAAGAAACGGTTGGTGACGAATTTGGATTCAAACAAGGTATCCACAACGAGAGTGTATCTCTGGGCTACAGAAAAAAATCCTTTTATACACGGGTTGATGTAACCCGAAATTATTTTGGCGGATGGCAAGGTGATGCTGAAGACCGGGATAAGGAATGGCATCCGAAAAACCAATGGATGGCCAGTGGGCTGGCGGGCATAAAAACAAACCGTTATGATGTTTACTACCGGCTGGATTACCTGTACGAAAATATTTACAACCCGGGCCTGTTCAGCGGAATTGAAGCACTTGATCAGAATTATTTCACTAACCGCTTCATGCACCAGCTTCAGGCGAACTACGCAGTTTCTGAACGAATGAACTACACCGGAGCGCTTTCCTTCTCAGACTATAAAAGGGAAATACAGACTGTAACGGTAAACAAGAATACCGGTGATGTTCGGCTGGCTTTAGACCCGTCCCTGCAAGACCTCACACAATTTAAGGGATTGACATTTCGCGGAACACTTTCCTATAAAATGTCAGATGCAATATCCATCCAGCCAGGCTATGATTTTAATGTTGAATCAGGTAGTGGGGGGCGGTTGACAGAGGGCATTTCGTCCATTGGTGATTATGCAGTTTTTGTTTCAGCGGAAATCAAGCCGAACACGTGGCTGAGTTTTCGCCCAGGCGTGCGCATGGTTAAGAATACTGCGTATGATGCTCCTCCATTTATCCCTTCCATAAACGCCAAAATTCAACTAACTGAAAAACACGATTTGCGGGTTTCGTATGGCAGAGGTTTCCGCGCACCCTCTATACGCGAGTTGTATTTCTATTTCTTCGATGCCAGTCACGCCATTGAAGGAAACCCGGATTTACAGGCAGAGTTGTCGCATAGTTTCAATGCATCCTGGAATGCCAAATGGCTGGTTAAGCAAGACCTTAAATTCACTACAGTGTTAACGGGTTTTTACAACACCGTAGAAAATATGATTGGTTTTGGTGTTAAGCCCGGTAATGCCAACATCACTACTTATTTGAATATTGACGAATTCAAGTCCACAGGCTTCACCTGGCTAAATACAGTGGCGTATAAAAAGCTGGAACTAGGTGCGGGCTTGGGCTACACCGGCAGGTATAACCAACTTATTGAAACCAGTGAAGCACCCGCAGACTTTTTATGGTCGCCTGAAATAAACGGATCGGCAACTTATACTTTCACCACTATTGGCGCTTCTGTGTCCCTTTACTACAAATACACCGGGCGCACACCTTTCCTGGCGACTGATGTAACCGGATTAATAGAGCTGAATGAAACGGAAGGCTTCCATTGGGCCGATCTCAGTGTACAGAAATCCCTTTATAAGAAATTCAATGTATCAACAGGCGTGCGAAATCTCTTCGATGTAACACGCATCAACAATATGGCTGCCAATGGTGGGCCGGTACACGGTGGCGGATTAACCCGCCCCGTAGGCTACGGCAGGTCATACTTTATAAGCCTTTCTTACAACTTTTAAATTTTTCACTCTAAACTTTATGAACTGATGAACGATAAACTAAAAAATGGCTGGATAGTGATGCTGAGTCTTACTTTGCTGATTTCATTTTCTTCTTGCGAGGATGACCCACAATTACCCGACAACCTGGTTGAATTTGAATCGGCTCAATTGGGTTTTGCGGCAAACGAAAGTGCGCTTACAGTTAATATAAATTTTTCAAGAGCAGCATCTCAGGCAGGAACAATAACCCTTACGTTAGCCTCTAATGGATTGAATTATGGAACGGATTTTACCACCAATCCGCCTGCTACTGCAAATATTATTACTTTACCAGTTGCCAATGGTACTTCGCAAGTGTCTTTCAGTGTTGAAAAGGCTGCCGGTGTTTTACTGGATGGTGATGAAACCATTGCCTTCACGATCACATCCGTAAGTGATGGGCTGGTGTTGGGCACTTCAAGCCAACTGGAGTTGAAGTTTTCAGAAATTCTTGCACAGCAGGCTATCATGAACATCAATGGTGGCGGGCCCACGTATCCCAATAAAGTATTCATCGATTTAAGTGCCAATCGTCAGACGGCCGTTGACCGCACCACGTGGGATCTTGGGTTTTATATGGGTAATGATTTCAGGGTAATTTTAAATACCTCAATTACTATGATGGCCCGTGCCATTGACAAAACGGACTTAACACTTGTTACTGCGGCTGATACGCTCGGTTTTGCCAATACCATGATTGTAGGAGCCAATGCTACCAGTGCTGCTATGGCATGGATTGATGATCCTGCCGGAGATCTTACAAAAACAGCCTTTGCACCTGTTTCTTTAACTGCTTCTGAAAACAAGGTGTATATCATCAACCGTGGTGCCGCTAACCCACCCAGTGATCCTTCCGAGCCTATTCCATCCAGTGGCTGGAAAAAGGTTCGTGTGTTACGCAATGGCAATGGTTATACCATTCAACATGCGGACATTGCCTCTGCAACGTTTCAGGAGATACAACTATCCAAAGACGACAGTTACCTGTTTAAATACATCAGTTTTGCGACCGGTGTAGTTGCTGTTGAACCGCAAAAGGACAGGTGGGATATTGCGTGGACAGGGTTTACCAATTCAACCAATCTTGGCGGAGGTTTTATTCCTTATTTCTTTCAGGATGTTGTTCTTCAAAACAGGAATGGTGTTGAAACTGCAGAACTGCTTACAGCAGCCGCTGGCAGTTACGAAGCTTTTGGTGAGGCAAACCTGACAGGCGTTACCTGGCTGACCAGCCAAATAGGTATTGGGGCTAAGTGGCGTTCGGGTGGTGGACCGGGAACAGCTCCGGCAGTTCGCTCGGATAGATTTTACCTGGTTAAAGATGTTGATGGAAACATATACAAACTTCGCTTTACAGCATTGACGCAAGATGGCCAGCGGGGCAGGCCGCAAATTGAATTTGCATTGGTTAAAAAAGGAGTTTAGTAAAAATAAAGACCTCCAGAGTTTTGAAACCCTGGAGGTCATGTTATTTAAAAATTAGAAGTCTTAATATTTTAATTTCTAGCCACGTTCCACTTCACCACCTGCTCAAGTTTATTAGGGTGAAGTACATGGATTTTTCCACCTTCAATGGAAATGATTCCCTCTTCACGGAAATCGGAGAGGACACGAATAACTGATTCGGAAGCGGTACCTACCATTTTGGCCAGATCATCACGCGATATGGAGACCAAATCCTGTTCCTTAAGGTTGTGAATTTTTAACAAAGCTTCTGCTGTACGTTGGCGTACGGAGTTGTATGCCAGGTTCAACAACTGCGCTTCTTTCTCCGCTATTTTTTTACAGAGCATAGTAACAAAAGTTCCGGATATTTCGGGGTGACTATGTAGTAAGGTAAGAAAATCATGACGGGGTATTACGGTCAGTTCACTGTCCTCCAGGGCCACAGCCGATTCACCGTAGTTACTGTTTTCCAGAATGCCTTCATAGCCAAAAAAATCTCCTTCTTTATATAAACTTATAATCAGCTCTTTTCCATCCGCATTCGTGCGAAAGCATTTTACATTTCCTGACTTAACGAAGAAAAAGGCATTAGGCATTTCACCCTCCATATAAATGCCGGCTTTCTTTTTATAGGTCTTCACCTTTCTGTCTTTACACAAATCGGTAAGGTTTAAAACCTTTTGTGCGTCTTCAATGAATTGATCCAGGCCCGCAGCATCAGCGGCATATTGTTTTCGCAGAATGCTTATTTTATTAAGCCGGGCTTCCACCGCATTGAGTAAGTCAGTATCATCAAAAGGCTTGGTCAGGTAATCATCGGCACCGAGGGTCATCCCTTTGCGGATATCGGTTTTCTCTGTTTTGGCTGTAAGAAAAATAAAGGGAATGCTAGCCGTTTCTGGTTTTTTACTAAGGATATGCAGAACGCCATACCCATCTAATTCGGGCATCATAATATCACAAATAATCAGGTCTGGCTTCTCACGATTGGCCAGTTCAACGCCAATTTTTCCGTTTTCTGCCGTAAGTACCTCATAACTGGCCAGGGCTAAAATTTCAGCCGTATTTTCCCGTACCTCAGGATTGTCTTCAATCAATAGAATTTTCTTCATATCAGGGGTAATGTAATGCTAAAGGTACTTCCTTTTCCCTCAGTGCTGTTAAAATCGATGGTTCCGTTCAACAAATCTACATATCGTTTTACAATGTTCAAGCCCAAACCAGTGCCCTGAATGTTGGTAACGTTACTGGCACGGAAAAAGCGTTCGAAGAGGTGTTTAACCTCTACTTCCGGTATACCAATGCCCTCGTCTTTTATGGTAATTACCAGATTGTTAGTATGGAAGTAGCTGTTGATGTAAATAGGTTTATGCGGTGCTGAATATTTACTGGCATTGGAAAGCAGGTTGAAAAGTATATTTCGCAATACGCGCTTATCCAGGGGTATTTCTTTTTGCTGCAGGTCGCATGTTAATTCAATATGCTGGCCTTCTTTCAGTAAAGGTTTTATCTCTTCACGAATCTCTTCAAAAAAATCCTTTATCGATACAATTTCTCTCACCACTTCAATGCGCCCCTCTTCCAATTTACCAAGTGAAAGAAAGTCATTTAAAATTGCGGTTAAATGATTTACAGATGATTTGATTCGTTGAACATGTTTATCCATTTTATCTAAATCACCGTTTTCTTTATATTGTTTTATCAACGAGGCAGAACTGAGTACTGTACTCAAAGGAGTTCTGAATTCATGGGAAGCTATGGAGACAAATTTAGTTTTAAGCTCATTCACCTCGCGTTCCTTATCCAAGGCTTTTTTGGTTTCTTCCTCTGCTTTTTTTCGCTCGGCAATTTGCTCCTGTAAAAAATGATTAGCCTTTTCAAGATCCTCAACAAGTTTGTTAAGCGCATCGGTTCTTACCTGAACTTTTTTCTCTAATTCGGCAGCATAGATTAAGAGCTGCTCTTCGCTGTGTTTAAGTGCTTCCTCAACTTTTTTACGTTCGGTGATATCAATGATAAAGGCTACCACAACGAAAAGATTATTTATTTCCTTGTAGCTTAAGCTTACTTCAACCGGAAATTCACTTCCGTCTTTCCGTACAGCCATTAAATCGCGCCCAACACCCATACGCCTGGGGGCCGGATTTTTTTTGAATTGCTCGCGGTAGTTAACATGATTTGTACGGAAACGCTCGGGTAACAGTATTTCAAGTTGCTTCCCTATTAATTCACCGGTATCATAACCAAACATATGCTCGGAAACCGGGTTAGCCAACTGAATGATACCGGAATCACTAATCATTAAAATACCCTCAGCGGATCCCTGAAATATTTCCCGAAAGGTTTCAGCCGAATTGAATGCTATTTCTATCGTTTTTTGCATAAATAATTGGCCTCCAAGATACTAATCACGGGAAGTATGACAAAAATCAGTTGTGAAATTGATGCAAGTCCTCTATAGGCGGTTTAAATACTCCTACGTTCGTATTTGTTAAAATCTGTGAGAAGTTTACTATGAAGGCAATTCTATGTGCCCTGGACTTTACAAAAGCATCCGGGGAAGCACTTAAAGAAGCAATACGATTAGCGAATGAGAAAAAGACCCATCTCATTGTATTGTATACTTACAGATTATTATATACCAACGGACTAAGTTTAGCCGAATATAGAAAGCAGGTAGAGGCAAAAGCACGAGAAGAATTTGAACTATTATTGAGTAATCAGCAGGTAAACCAAAAATTACCCATCGAATTTATTATTGAGATTGGTTTTTTATCCGATCGGATAGAGTCATATGTAGCCAAGAACAAAGTGGAGTGTTTGGTGATGTGCGAAAAACTGGCCCAAACCATGAATGAAAACCTGGGTATTTCTCTGGAGCATTTTACAGCCTCCCTAAAGATACCCGTGGTGATAATACCGGAAAGTCTTGAAATAGGTTGATTGTTGCTGGTCGGGGTTCTTATAATTCTTGAACTTCCTTAGTTGATTCTTCGATAAAATTGATAATTTTAAACACAGCTAAAAACGCATTAGTATGAAAAAAATTCTAGTACCCACTGATTTTTCTAAAGAAGCCCAAACCGCAGCCGAAGTGGCCAGTGGTATAGCCCGCAAGTCGGGTGCACAGTTAATTTTACTCCATGTAATTGAAGAAGGATCAAGCGATTCTTTTAAAGTAACCGGAGAAGTGTTCAAAGGAAATATGGAAGATAAGTTGTTTATGTTGAAACTTATCGAGAAGTCGAAAAAACAAATGGAAAAGTTAGCCGACAGCTCATTTTTTTCCGGGGTAAAAGTGATTCATGAACTCCGTGTAGGTTCGCCTTATCACGGTATGCGCACCATCATTACCGAACAGAAGGTGGATTTGGTGGTTATGGGAACGGCAGGTAAAACAGATCTTGCTGAGATGATAATCGGTTCCAATACCGAAAAGGTGGTGCGTCACGCGCATTGTCCTGTTCTCACCATTCAGAAAAAACCAACCCGCTCAGACTTCAAAAATATTGTGTATGCTACTTCCATGAGTAAGGACGAAGAGGTTTTCTCCCGCATTGTTAAGCGTGCCCAGGAAATGTATGACGCAACGGTACACCTGGTACGCATCAATACACCCGGCAACTTTCAGCGCGATGCAGTGGTAAAAAAATACATGAATGATTTTGCCAAAAAGCTTCAGTTAAAAAATTATACTGTGAACGTGTTTAATGACATTACAGAAGAAGAGGGTATTATATACTTTGCTGAAAGTATTAATGCCGACATGATTGCCATGGCCACCCACGGACGTACCGGCTTTGCGCATGTGTTGGCAGGTAGTATTGCCGAAGATGTGGTGAACCACAGTAAGCGTCCTGTGCTTACATTTGTGGTAAAACACCGGAAATAATTGAATAACGATTAAAATCAAGCACAGCCCGGGGGAATTTCTTCCGGGCTTTTTCATGAAAGATTATTACAGAATTTTAGGTGTATCGCCAACGACCCACGCCAGCGATATAAAGCGTGCTTATCGCAAGCTCGTGCAGCAACTGCATCCGGATATCAATCCTGATCCGCAGGCAACGGAATTGATCAAGGAAGTAAATGAAGCCTATGATGTGTTGGGTGATGAAGCCAAACGCGCTTTGTATGATTACCGGTTAGCAAATCCATTTACTAGCATAGTCGTTGAGGAGCCTGTACGACACCGCGATCCTGCTTATAAAAGACGATCGGGTTACCGACCTCCAAAACCCACCGTAGATGTACAACGGGAATTGATGATCCGCACACTGCCCTATTTAAAAGCCTTAGCCTGGTTCGGAATTTTTATCTGCTGCGTTTTGGTTGTTGATTATAGTGTGCCGCCAACAGAAAGTGTTGAAACTGTCACTGCTATTCGGAAAAAGGGATTGCGAAATAATCAGAAAATGGATATGCTCACAAACACAGGACGGCTCTACGAGATACCATATGAATATATCCCGCGAATATATGTCGGTCAGGAAATTATTTTCAAAGAATCAAAAGGACTAGCCATCCTCATCATGATTTATACCAAAGATGAAGAAGTTTATATTGATAACCTGGCAACGCTGTACGACAACTTCAGCTTTTTACCGGTATTACTAGCTGTTTTTTCAATGTTAGGAGTTTCGGCTGTAGGAAGTGTGGAGACACGATTTAACCTTGGTATTATCAGCACATTCCTCCTTATTTTTACCGTGATATTAATGGTTTAGTTATGGCCAAGAAAAACGATTGGAAAAACCGCGAAGGCGTGGTGTATTCGACATCATCTGACTTTGATTATAGCTATCAGCAGGATGATGAAGCCGCAACGTTACCTCCGCAGCAACAGCAATTAAAAGTGCTGCTCGACAAGAGTGGCAGAGCAGGTAAACAGGTTACGTTGGTAACCGGTTTCATCGGTACAGCCAACGACCTGGAGACTCTTGGCAAAACATTGAAAAATAAATGTGGTACCGGTGGCTCAGTAAAAGATAGTGAAATTATCATTCAAGGCGATTTCCGCGACCGTGTAGTGCAGTTGTTGGTGAAGGATGGGTATAAGGCGAAGCGGATTGGATGATAACCACATAGAACCATAGTGTTGATCAACTATGCCCCTATGTGGTTAAAATTGTGCTTGCTGTGCGCTTAAAATATCAAGCACTCAGTGCCACCTGATTAGCCGTTGACTTCGACAGGTACTCATACCCCCGGTACAGCACCAGTATCTCTACAATAATGGCCGGAATCATAATCACGTAAGCAATGAAGAAAAGTAATACCGTAACCAGTGTACAGCCAATAAGTATTTCAAGAATGCCTGCAGCACGTGCCAGTTCACCCATACCATCCTGAAGGCGCAGGAGCGCAATACCAAATACAATGGTTAATGTTCCCGAAACAATGGCTGCTATGGAATACGGCAACCATAAGTGCTCTGTGTTATCAGAGAAAAGTGTTACACTATCCAGTATACCAACACCCATTACAGTTGCCATCATCAGGTAGGCTCCAAGTGTGAGTAATTTGTTTTCGAAGAGTTTACTTAAAAAAATAAATCCACGGGCAAATAAGACGTACGAAGCCAGCATAACAATGCTTAAGCCTATGTACACCAGGTTAGTCCATTGTTCCCAGGCACGATCTTTTGTAAACCAGGCGATATCCATCGCGGTTAAGCAGATTTCTGCCGCAAGGTAAATGGCTCCGGCAATCACAGCAGTCAGCAGTATACCGCGACCGGAATGTTCTAATTGTTCATTTTTTGTTTCCATGATAGTGGGTTTCGTTAAAAATGTTTCAGGCGATTCCCCCAAGGCTTCCAGTAAAATTTTCACGGTCGACATGCGTGGTAGTACTTCCCCCGCTTCAATGCGTTGGATAGTGCGCACGCTTACATGACTTTTTTCCACCAGTTCTTCCTGGGTAAGGTTTCGTTCCTTTCGCAGGGCGGTTAAGCGCCTGCCGAGTTCGGGCTGTTGCATTGTACAATACGGTTTAGCTGTGCAATGATACGGCTAATACCACTTGGGGATAGCGGATTTACCCCGTCATTTGCCCGTCATTTTATAGAATTGGCATATTTCCTTAAAACCGATTGGTTAAAGGAAATATGGATGGAAGAGATTGAGAAAAAATCAGGACTTATTAACTATTAAATGCATTACACTTCAGGTATTAAACCCCCGATAACAATGGAGGGATTCATAGTTACCTTGGCAGTAATGGAATTTGTTATCAGGCAGGCTGCCTCAGCTTTTTGTAATACACGTTCAGCGCGATCGCCATCTTTTTCATGCGCAATAACCAAGTGAGGCTCCAGCATGACTTCTGTCATTTTATACTTGCCATCAACCAAGGCAAGCGTGCCAATAGCCTTGCAGGTAAAACTTTCAAATTCCAGCTTTGAGTTTTCGGCAATTGCCAAAAAGGTCGTCATGAGGCAACTGCTCACGGCTGCTGTAAATAAGTGCTCGGGTGACCAAATACCTTCAACGCCCTTAGGAAAGGGTGGGGGTGTGGCAACTTCAACGGTATTATCCAGTTCTTCAGATGATAAAATACCCTGCCGGTCGTGACGCCAGCCCAGGTTTACGGTATACGAATGGTTGGTATTCATTTGTTTTATTTTCAACAAATATGCTTTGGTGCCAACGGTTCATGTATGACTTAAGTCACATAACAGACAGATTTTTGTTAACAGGATTTAAATAGCCATAAACATGCTTTTTCTTGCAGTCATGACCATCGAATGAAAAAATAAGCCATCCATGTATTCCGGTTGATCGGATAGGCCAATCGCTCTATCTTGCCGGGGTAGTTCCTAATCTTAAACAACGTTTCATGAATCGATTTTACCGAATACCCCGGCAATGGCTTGTATTGCTCCTTTGCTGGACTGCCCTGGGCGTATATGCACAGGAGGAGGTTAAGTTGGCCCCCGTAACCAGAACGTATGCCATCACCAATGTAAACATTATTCAGGGCCCCGGCCGAAAGGTAGATATGGGCACCGTTATTATCCGTAACGGCATTATTCAGAATGTGGGGAAGAATTTGACAATCCCTGCCGATGCCGTAGTCATTAAAGCTGATAGCATGTATGTATATGCCGGTTTTATTGATGGCTATTCGCGGGTTGGTGTTATTAAGCCAAAAGAGGAACCTAATCGCGAGCGTCCGAAAGATCCGGGTAATCCGGAGCCTGCACAGGCTGGAATTACACCACAAAACGATGTACGCACTTCATTAAACCCTGCCGAGAAATCGGTTGAAGATCTACGTGCTTTAGGGTTTACTACCGCACAGGTTGTACCCTATGGGGGTATGCTTCCGGGCAGCGCGGCAATCATTCAATTGGGTGGAGCTTCTTCCAATGACATGGTGTTGTCGGGCAATTCCTCATTTTATTCAGAGTTGACTCCGGCCCAGCGGGTTTATCCCAATACCGTTATTGGTGTGATGTCGAAATACCGCGAGTTATATCGCCAGGCGGCTCAGGCAAAAAGTTATGAAAATATGTATGCCTCAAACAGGGCTGGCCTCGAGCGGCCGGTTAGTGATAAAATACTGGAAGCATTCTATCCGGTAATTGATAAACGAGTGCCTGTGCTGTTCAAGGCCGAGCGCAACCTGGATATCAATCGGATAACACTTTTGCAAAAAGACCTTGGCTTTAACGTTGTATTGGGCGATGTAAAAGAAGGTTGGGATATGGTCAATAAAATTAAAGCAGCCAATGCAAAAGTTTTCTTAAGTCTTGATTTGCCCGAGGCAGTTAAAGAAGAGAAAAGAGATGAAAAGAAAGAAGAATCCAAAAAGCCCGTAGATGCCGAAAAGGAAGCACTGGAAAAGAGAAAAGCCGAAGCTATTGCGCAGTACACGGCCCAGGCATCGGTTTTCCAAAAAACTGGAATAACATTCGGTTTTTCAACGGCATCGGCAAAAACTAAAGATATACCCGCCAACTTGCGTAGAATGATCGCGGCCGGTTTAACGGAAGATCAGGCGCTTGCCGCGCTCACCACCACACCGGCACAACTGCTCGGCATTGCTGACCGTGTGGGTACGGTAGACAATGGAAAAATCGCCAATCTGGTCATTACAGATAAGTCATACTTTAACGAAAAATCAAAAGTGCGCTATGTGTTTGTAGATGGAGTAATGTACAAATATGAAGTTAAAGAGGAGAAGAAGACTGATGCAAAAAATGGAAATGGTAAAAAGGCTGACCCGAATGGTAAATGGTCTTACACCACCGAAACACCACAAGGTAACTCTACCGGTGTAATTAAAATCAAGAATGATGGTGGCACATATTCCGGCACTATTACTAACAGCATGAGCGGCCAGGAAACTGAGTTAAGTTCAATTGTGGTGGAAGGAAATTCCATGACGTTTACGTTCGGTTTTAATGCGGGTGGCAGCACGATGAACATTGATGTTAGTTTAACCATTGATGGCAACGACTTTGAAGGAACTATGTCAGTCGGCAATTTTGGAAGTTTTCCGATGAAAGGTTCAAAAGACCCTAACCAATAATCAGCAAGAATTATGAAAAGGATATTAATAGCATTTACAGTTTTCACCTCGGTAAGCCTTGTGCAGGCACAGGTGGATCGTGGCAACGTGCTGATAAAAGGAGGCACCGTATTAACCGTTACCAAGGGCACCCTTGAAAACACCGATGTATTGGTGCGTGATGGAAAGATCAGCCAGATTGGAAAGGGAATTGCAGCGCCATCTGGTTTTCGTGTAATTGATGCTGCCGGCATGTTTGTAATGCCGGGCATTATTGATGCACATTCGCATGCCGGTATTGATGCCATCAACGAAGCAACGGCACCGGTAACGGCCGAAGTTTTCACGGGTGATGCTGTGAATCCATTTCAGGTGGGTTTATATCGGGCACTGGCAGGGGGTGTAACGTCAATTCATGCCATGCATGGGTCAGCCAACGCCATAGGAGGTGAGTGTGAAACACTGAAGCTTCGCTATGGGGTGAAAGATCCTGAAGCCATGAAAATGGAAGGCGCTCCACGTACCATCAAATTTGCATTAGGTGAAAATCCAACACGGGTTCATGGAAGCGGAAACGGTATTGTACCACGTACCCGTATGGGTGTGGAGTTTGTGATCCGTGAGGCTTTCTCACAAGGCAAGGCCTATATGGAAGCATGGGATGCCTACAACAAAGCGAAAGTTCAAAAAGGCTTTCGCGGCACACCGCCAGCCTATAACAAGCGACTTGAAACCATGGCCGATATTTTACGTGGCAACATCATCATTCACTGTCACTCGTATCGGGCCGATGAAATTTATATGTTGTTAAATGTGTGTAAAGATTTCGGCATTAAACGCCTGGTTTTCCAGCACGTGAATGAGGGGTTTAAAGTAGCGCCTGAGTTGGCTGCCTACGGTGCTGGGGCATCCGTATTTTCCGACTGGTGGGCGTATAAGTTTGAAGTGTATTACTCAACGGCCTATAACGCTGCTATTTTAACCCGCAATGGTGTTACTACCTCCATCAACTCCGATGATGGCGAACTGATGCGCCACCTGTACCACGAGGCGGGCAAAACACAGAAGTATGGTCAGCTTACCGATGATGAAGCGTTGGCATTAATTACCATTAACCCAGCCAAACAATTGGGTATTGATGGTCGGGTAGGCTCCATTGAAGTAGGTAAGGAAGCAGACATCACCATCTTTAAAAATCATCCACTTTCAGTTTATACAATTCCTATGATCACGATTGTTGATGGTGTTGTTCGCTTTGATCGAGAAAAAGATGCCGATGATCAGCGCATTTACGTTGATCCGAAGCAGACGATTGATGTTACGCTGCACACCAGTTCTGGCCACGACCATGAAAGTTGCATGCAAGGTGCAGTGTATGAAACCGCAAAATTGTTTGGCTTTAACCTTTTGGAGAAATGAGAACTACAATTATAAAATTGTCGGCACTGCTATTGATTATTACAGTCCTGACCCATACGATACACGCGCAAAGCCCAAAAGGTAAAAGTGGTACGTTCGCGCTAACGGGTGCAACTATTGAAACTATAACCAAAGGCGTTATCCAAAACGGAACGGTGGTCATCAGTGAAGGAAAAATTACCGCAGTGGGTACCAATGTCACCATCCCGCAAGGTGCCACGGTTATCGATTGTAACGGAAAGTTTATTTACCCGGGCATGATTGATGGAGGTTCCATACTTGGCCTTTCCGAAGTAGGTTCTGATCCACGCACCAATGATTACAATGAAGTGGGAGATGTGGTTCCGCAGATGAAGGCGCTCGCGGCTGTTAACCCCAATGCGGTTGCCATACCCGTTACACGCGTGAGCGGAGTAACCACAACATTGGTTGTTCCTCAAGGCGGATTGTTTTCTGGTACAGCCTCATTAATCAATCTTCATGGCTACACGCCTGATCAGATGTATGCCGGGTTCGATGCGGTAGTCATGAATTTCCCGGCCACCGGAAGAAGAGGATTCTTCGATCGCAGATCGGATGAGGAAATAAAAAAAGCCAATGAAAAGAGCCTGGCAAAAATAAACGAGGTGTGGGAGAAGGCTGTTCAATACCATAAACTGGATTCTGCTAACAAAGGAAAGGTTGAATACTACCCTCAGCTTGCTGCCCTATTACCTGTTGTACGCGGTGAGCGTACGTTGTTAGTCGATGTTAATGCCTCAAAGGATATTCAGGCTGCCATTAAATGGGTTCAGGAAAAGAAGGTGAAGAAAGTGATCTTCTCTGGTGTTTCAGAAGGCTGGCGTGTGGCCGATGAAATCGCGAAAGCAAAAATTCCGGTAATTGCCGGACCGGTGCAGAGCTTGCCCACACGCGAGTACGATCGTTATGATCGTCCGTATGCCAATCCGGGGTTAATGCGTAAAGCAGGTGTAACCGTTGCCCTCCAGGCTGGTGACCGTAACATGAACTATCGCAACCTGCCGTACCACGCTGGCTTTGCTGCTGCTTATGGTATGGGCAGGGAAGAAGCACTGAAAGCTGTTACCATTGTACCGGCACAGATTTTTGGTGTGGCCGATAGATTAGGTTCTATTGAAACCGGAAAGAGTGCGACACTTTTTGTTTGTGATGGTGATCCGTTCGAAACAAAAACACAGATACAGCATGTATTTATTGAAGGCTGGCAGATGCCAATGGTAAGCCGCCAGACGGAATTGTACGATGAATTTTTGCAACGCTCACCTGGGGTGAAGAAGTGATGAGTTGATGAGTTGATTTGTTAATGAGCTGATGATTAAAAGGCCAATCTGATGTTTCAGGTTGGCTTTTTTTATGTATTGTGACGAGTTTAATTATTCAGCACATCAAAATGTAATCATTTCAAGGTCGATTTTTATCAGCAAATCAACCCATCAACGAATCGTCTAATTATCCCATTGGCGAATTGACAACCGAAGTGGTATTTTTAGCATTATGGGCAGTCAGCAGCGATGGAATCAGCTAAGCGCACTACGCATCCGTAGAATCAACATTGAGCGGATGATTAAGGACACCCTGTTTATTTCATCGGGTGTTTTGGCGGCCGGGTTCGGACTGAAGGGCTTCCTGCTTCCAAACAAATTTTTGGATGGCGGAGTAATGGGTATTTCCTTGTTGGTAAATGTTCTCACCGAAATAAATTTAGCTTACCTCGTATTCATTATTAATTTACCCTTTGTGGTAATAGCCTACACACAGGTGTCAAAAAAGTTTGCTGCAAAAACATTACTCGCAATTTTTCTGTTGGCTGTTGTGTTGCGCTTTCTTGAATTTCCCATTATTACTTCCGACAAATTGTTAATCTCCGTGTTTGGCGGATTTTTTCTGGGGGCCGGTATTGGCCTTTCCATACGCGGGGGTAGTGTAATTGATGGCACCGAAGTGCTGGCTATTTACAGTAGCCGAAAAACCACCCTTACCGTGGGTGACTTCATCCTGAGTTTCAATATTATAATTTTTTCGGTAGCAGCCTATGTTGTCAATATTGAAACAGCTTTGTATGCCATACTCACCTACCTGGTCGCTTCTAAAACGGTTGACTTTGTTGTACATGGCATTGAAGAATATACCAGTGTAATGATTGTCTCTGAACGGAGTGATGAAATAAAACGTGCTATTACAGGTAAAATGGGGAGAGGCGTAACTATTTTGAAAGGTAGTGGCGGGTATGGAAAAACCGGGCATCGCACGAAAGATTATGATGTGATTTATACCGTTATTACACGCCTGGAACTCCAGAAAATGAAAACTGAAATTGCCAAGATTGATGAGAATGCTTTTGTGGTAGAGAACAGTGTTAACGATATTAAAGGTGGCATGATCAAGAAGCGGCCGCTGGAGGGTGAGTAATTATGTTTTTTTATATAGCCATTGATGATGCCTTTTCCTGATTCGTTAAAGAAATACTTTTCAGCACGGGACTTAACTGCAGGTGAATATTTTGTAAAAGAAGGTGAAACCTCAAAGACCATCGCTTTTGTTAATTCTGGTTTTTTATTGAGCTATCAAATCGACCATAAAGGCGAAGAAGTAGCTACAACATTTTTTACTCCGGATAATTTCTGCGGTTCGTTCTACAGCTTTTATGAGCAGAAACCTTCTTTTGAAAATATTGTGGCCTTAACAAAAGTGAGTTTACAGGTTATTCATTTTGAGACGCTTCATGATTTGTTTAAAGATAGTTTTGAGGCTAACGGGTATGGCCGTAAAATGATCGAACAGGTTTGTATTCAAAAGGACATCAGGATTTCCAAGATGCTTAAACTGGATGCTAAGAATAGGTATTTATGGTTTATGGAATCCTATCCGGAAATTCTAATGCAAGTTCCTTTGAAGTTTATAGCCAGTTACCTGGGCATGAGTCCGGAAACCTTAAGCCGTGTGAGGCGCGAAATCATTTCTTGATATAAGTCAAGCGCTGCCAACGTATTCTTACTCAATTTTGATCCATAATTAACAACTAGATTATGGAACAGCTTATTTCAAAACCTGTTAGATTTTTGGATGGTGACGGTTTTTTGCATGGATTTAGTACCGGAAGGGTAAGTGTTAAGTCACGATTCCGAACTGCCAAAGGAGGTCAATACGTTTCAAAAATCAATTTTCTGATGGATAATAAATGGACGGAATACATGCCGATTATGGTTTGGGTTATTGATCATCCGGAGGGCTTATTCGTAGTTGACACAGGTGAAAATGCGAAGGTTTCTGAGCCAGATTATTTTAAACAAGAAGGTTTAGTGCTGAACTACATCAATACCCGATCGTTTAAGTTTAAGGTTCGCGAAGAGGAAGAGGTGGGTAATCAGTTGGAGAGGCTGGGTTATCAGCAACGCGATATCAGCAAGGTTATCCTTACCCATCTTCATCTGGATCATTTTGATGGACTGCATTATTTTGACAAGACTGAAATATTGGTAAACCGGTTAGAATGGCAAAAACCGAGTTTTGCTTTACCCAGTTTGTACCCGAAGTGGTTTCGGCCAAGATTGGTAGATCTAAATTCAACGGATAATCAATTCTTTTCTCATTATGCTTCACTAACCAAGTCAGGTGAAATTGTATTGGTGCATACACCCGGACATACATTAGGACATTGCTCTGTATTGGTTAAGTCCAGGGAATTGCATTATATGCTGGCAGGGGATGTAACGTATGATCAGAATCAGTTGATCAATAATATTAATGCAGGGGGTCACCAGCATTTTCGGAAATCGTTGAAAACTATTTGCACCATAAAGAATTATTCCCAAGTCAATAAGCTTGTTTATTTACCATCGCATGACAATGATGTTTTTGTAAGGTTGCGAAACGATTTGTATCTGAAGTAAATATTAATCACTTAGTCTTCTTGCTCAAATCCCAATAATTTGGCTCTGGTTTGTCGGTTAGCTGGTTCCAGATGTCGGGGGTAACGCGGTGACCGGCTAATGTACGCAGTTCACGGTTGTAAACTTTTACGATGGGGTTGAACGTAACATCAGGCGTAATAATCGTGAAGGTCTGTTCTGAGCCTTCTTTAGGAGGATCATTTTCCAATTGAGTTTCTAACTTGTTATGGGTGAGTAACTGAATAATAAAATCGGCACGACTTTTTGAAATACCCGTTTCAATAATGCGGAAGGTTTTACCGTCAATTTCTTTGGTGGGATGTTGGAATTTATCGAGTGCCATCAGAAAGTTTCGCAAAGGTTTTTAATGTATTCAAACACCGGACTGTAAAATCCGGTTACCAGTATGCCCGCAACACAAATCACTAATGAAATCCGCATGGCGTAATCACTTTTAAAAGGAGCAATTGGATTTTCTTGGCTATTGATGAACATGGCTTTTACTACCAGTAGGTAATAATACAACGAGATTACTGTGTTGAGTACGGCAATCATTAAGAGTACATAAAATCCGCTTTCGGCTACAGCGGTGAACAAAAAGAATTTCCCAAAAAATCCGGCCAACGGTGGAATTCCAGCTAATGAGAACAACGCCAGCATCATAACCAAACTTAGTTGTGGATTGGTTTTATACAACCCGTTGTAATCATCAATGGTAACTTTGCCTGATGCATGCCCCACCGTTTGAATAACCCCAAAGGCTGCCAGGTTGGAGAAAACATAGACCACTATGAAATAGATTACCGTAGCCATACCTAATGCTGACGCGTTGATGACGCCCAGCATAATAAACCCAGCCTGGGCAATGGAAGAGAAGGCAAGGAAGCGTTTCAGGTTTTGCTGCCGGATAGCAAATAAATTACCGATGGTCATGGTAAGGATGGCGGTGGCGTAAAGTACATCCTGCCACAACAATTGAATGGAATTAAACAACGTGAACAATACGATAACCAAAATGAAAATGGCCGAGCCTTTGGAGATAACGGATAAGTAGGATGTAACATTGGTTGGGGAACCCTCATACACATCGGCTGTCCATAAGTGGAACGGTACAATGCTGATTTTAAAAGCAAGGCCGGAAAAAAAGAAGATGAACCCTAATACATTTATCAGCGAATTCGAAAACTTAAAGCCTTCAAAATATAAACTGCCGGTATTCGCGTAAATCACCGACAGGCCAAACAACAAAATAGCGGAAGAGAAGGCCGAAGATAAAATAAGTTTTATACCGGCTTCAGCAGATTTACTTTTAAACTGTTCATACGATGCAAGGGCTGCGATTGGAATAGTGGTGAGTTCAAGGCCAAGATAAAACATTAGAAAATGTCCTGAGGAGATCATGTAATTAACACCGATCAGACTAGCGAGGATGAGCATATAAAACTCTGAAGACCGGTCTTTGTATAAATCCTGACTAAGCCAATGAACACTTTGAAGAAAGATTAACACCACCCCGATGTTGAGAATGTTTTTCATCAGCTGGCGCAGCGGATCTGTGATATACATGCCGCCAAACAGTGTGCCTTGTTCAGCCGGTAAAAATCCAATAATGGTTGCGGTAGCTACCAGTATCGCAGCAATAAAGTTTATTTTCTTCTTACCATTTTCAGGCAGAGCGATTTCAAAAATTAATAATAGCAATACGGCAGCCACCAAGGCCCATTCGTGTCGCATTAAAAGAAGTTCTGATACACCCATATCCTATTTATCAAGCGTCATTGCGAGCCGAAGCGATGGCACGTGCTTGGTGCGAAGCAATCCCAAGTTCGGATTGCTTCATCATCCCGCGCATAAACCTTCCCGTCATTCCTCGCAATGACGAATTATCTTAAAATTACCCCCAAACTTTCCATAATTATATCCGAAAGCCAAAGGGGCGCAATACCTATAATCACAATGGCAGCGATCAATGTAACGGTCGCCAGTCTTTCATACCAGGTTGCATCCTTGAGGTTATTGTATTCTTCATTTTTTATAGGCCCCATAAGCAATCCGCCTACAACCCTGAGAATATAAACGGCCGTAACCACAATGGAAGAAATGGCAATGATGGTGATCACCCGGTGAAACATATCCGGATGCTGGAATGCGCCAACAAAAATGGTCATCTCAGCAACAAAACCACTCAACCCGGGTAAACCGAGCGAAGCCAAACCAGCGATAACATAGCACACCGATAAGAAGGGTAATACCTTCATCAATCCACCCATTTCATGCACAATACGGGTGTGCGTGCGGGAATACAGCATGCCAATTAATGCAAAAAAGAGTGCGGTCATCAATCCATGTGAAATCATTTGAAGCACCGCCCCGTTGCTGGCGGTTTTATTCAGCATCAGTAAAGCAAATAGCACCAACCCGCAATGGCTTACGGAAGAATACGCATTGATATATTTTAAATCAGTTTGTGCAATCACACCTAAGGCACCATAGATTACCGAAATGGAAGTAAGAATTAAAAATATCCAGGCCATTTCGTTGGCGGCTTGCGGCATTAAGTAGATGGCAACTTTCAAACATCCATATCCGCCAAGCTTCATTAATACTCCTGCATGCAGCATGGAAACGGCTGTGGGTGCGGAGCTATGTCCGTCAGGTGACCAGGTGTGGAAAGGAAACAACGCACCAATTACGCCAAAGCCAATGAAAGTTAACGGGAAGAAAATGCGTTGCATTTCCATTGGGAAATTTTGGTTGGCCAGATCAATGATGTTAAAGCTATGCGAACCGTTTACATCGGAATGGAAATAAATACCGAGTATGCCGACAACCAATAGGGCAGAACCCGCCATCAGCATCAGCGTGAGCTTCATGGCACTGTATTCTTTCTTACCACTGCCCCAAATGCCGATCAACAAATACATCGGGATAACGGCCAGTTCGAAGAACAGGAACATGACGAACAGATCAAGGGAAATAAAGAACCCGAATACACCGGTGGCAAGAATGATTAGGGAAGCAAAGAATTCTTTGGCTTGATCTTTTACCTCCCAACTGGCAAAAACCCCGGTAAAGATTACGATGGAAGTTAGCAGGATCATGGCTACGGAAATTCCGTCTACGCCATAATCAAATGAAATATGCAAACTGGGGTACCATTCCAACCGGTTACCAAATAAAACGGTTTCAGAATTTCCGGCAGATCTTTCTTTCAGAAATTCATATAACAAATAGAAAGACTGAATAAGTTGAATGCTCATGCCTGTTGCTGACAGTGTTTTAACCTGCTGCGCATTGCGCGCGAACATAACTGCTAGTGCAGTAAGGGCAGGAATAACAATGAGGGATATCAGCAACATAATCTTAGGTGTTTGTAAAAATCATGACCAATACTATAAGAATAACTCCTGATAAAAATATATAGCCATAGTGTTGAAGTTGTCCTGATTGTAGGCCCTTGATTTCCTTCGAGACCCAATTGGTGGCAGTAGCAGTGAAGTCCATGAATGCATCAATGATATGCCTATCGAACCAGGCAATGGGCCGTGAAATTAAATTGAAAATAATTTTCCTGGTGATGAAAAGATAAATTTCATCGATGTAGAATTTCCGAACCACTGTGTGATAAAGTGCACCAGACATGTTGGATATTTTTTCAGGCAGAAGGGATTCCTTTTTATAAAAAATCCATGCTACTGTAATGCCCAGGATAGCCATCATAACAGAAATGATGGCCACCGTTACATTAAGATGTGCCTGTAGTGGTTGACTGTCAGATGAGACAAAGTTTCCAAAGGGAATGAATCCGGTAAATATGGATCCAATCGCCAGCACGATCATTGGTATGAGCATAAGTACCGGTGATTCGTGTGGCGAGTGTTCATAGGTTCGTTCATTGCCCCAGAACACCAGAAAGTATAAACGGAACATGTAAAATGCCGTGAGTCCTGCGGCCAATGCAGCAATGCCAAAATAAATGGGATTTGAAGCGAAGGCTGCCGAAAGGATTTCATCCTTGCTGAAAAATCCGGCAAATGGAGGAATACCTGCAATGGCCAAACAGGCAATTAAAAATACGATGTGGGTAATGGGTTGGTGCTTTCGCAGATTGCCCATTTCACGGATATCATTTTTGTGAAGTGCATGAATGATGCTGCCGGCTCCGAGAAATAATAGGGCTTTAAAGAATGCATGGGTAAATAAATGAAACATGGAGGCGGTAAAACCAAGTCCTTCACTTCCGTAACCAGATACACCAAGCGCCAGCATCATGTACCCAATTTGTGACATGGTGGAGAAGGCAAGTATCCGTTTGATATCGGTTTGGGTGCAGGCGATAATGGCCGCGAACAAAAGCGTGAAAGCACCAATGAAGGCTACAGCATCCAGCGCTTCAGGAGCATGAAAGCTAAACACCGGAAACATGCGTGCCACCAGAAACACACCGGCAACAACCATCGTGGCAGCGTGTATTAACGCAGAAACAGGAGTAGGACCTTCCATCGCATCCGGCAACCAGATGTGCAATGGAAACATAGCTGATTTACCAGCCCCACCCATGAAGATGAGTGTGAGCGCCAAGGTAAGAACGGACAACCCCATAAAGGAGATTCCAGTCATGCCGGCAATTGCGGCATTTTCTGGATTAGTAATTTTGGTAAAGTCAAATGTACCTGTGTAGTAGGAGAGCAGGAGAATACCTACGAGAAAGCCAAAGTCGGCAAAACGTGTAACGATGAATGCTTTTTTTGCGGCAGCAACCGCCTCAGGTTTATCGTAATAATACCCAATGAGCAAATAAGATGAAACACCCACCAATTCCCAGAACATGTAAAGTTGAAAGAGGTTGGTAGCTACCACCAATCCCAGCATGGAGAAGCTGAAAAGGGAAAGGAAGGAGAAGTATCGTATAAATCCTTTTTCGCCTTGCATGTACCCCATGCTGTATAAAAACACCATCAGGGAAACGGTAGTGATCACTACGAGCATCATTACCGAAATGGGATCCAGTAAAATACCCATATCAATTTGCAGGGTTTCGGTAAACCGAAGCCAAGTAATTTGAAACGGAATTAGTTTTTCGTAAGAAGATGATTGAAAAAAATAGTTGTAAGCCGTGAGCCATGCAAGAACTGTAGCAATACCCATACTCCCGGTTGCCAGCCAACCGGCCAGCCGATGTGAAAGTTTGTTACTCAACAATCCATTCAAAACAAACACGGTAAGCGGAAGTATCAGAATGAATATGGTAACAGAATAACTCATGGTCAGTATTTCATATTATCAACCTTCTCCACATCAATGGAGCGAATATTTCTGTACAGATTGATGAATATAGCAATGGCTACGGCTGCTTCGGCCGCTGCTATGGCGATAATAAACAAGGCAAAGAAATGACCTTCTATTTGGTCAGGATATAAGTACCGGTCGAAAATCACAAAGTTGATATTCACTGCGTTCAACATGAGTTCAACACCAATTAACATGGTCACCAGGTTGCGCCTGGTAAGAAAGCCGTAGGCGCCAATAAAAAACATGGTTGACGTAACCATCAAAACATGTGATATGGGTACATGTTCCATCATGATTTTGTTGCGTTACGTTTTGCGATAACAATAGCACCAATCATAGCCGCCAGCAATAAAATACTGATTACCTCGAATGGAAGCACATAACCACCTGCCTGGTAACCCAGCAAGCGTTCACCAATAACACTCACAGTTGCTTCGGCTGAAGGCTTGGTACCTAAAACAAATTCGTGATTGGTTAATATAAATAGCGTAAGCACCAACCCTCCTAATGCAAGCGTTGCTGTAATAAATACTTTGCCCCAGGTCGGCTTTTCAAGTTTCTCATTAATGTGGGTAGTTAACAATACGGAGAAAATGATCAGTACTACAATACCACCAGCATATACGATAAGCTGTACGGCTGCTAAAAACTGGTAGTCGACCATAAAATACAAGGCAGCTGTTCCGGCCAATGCAAAGAGCAGGTATATAGCAGCCCTAAGAATTCTACGGCTGGTAACGGCCAGCAGGGAGAAGAGGATCATCACTCCTGAAATTGTGTAAAATATGATTGCGCTCGTTGCCATTATTTGATGCCGTCCATAATTTTAGAACCAGGATTATTCAAAACTTTGGTCAGCTTTGACCGATCAAAAACTGCATGCTCAAACGTATTGGCCATTACAATGGCATCGGTAGGGCAGGCGGGTATGCACAAACCGCACATAGTGCACATTTGCAAATGATACACAAACGTGTCGAGTGCCTTTACCTTTCGTCCGTCTACATCCACGCGTTTATGGATAATTTCAATGGTTCCGTTTGGGCAGGCTACTTCACATGCAGAACAGCCCGTGCATTTATGTTCATTATTTTCATTGTGCAACAGCACTACTTCACCCCGAAAGCGCTCAAACATCTTAAGTGTCTCACGATTTTCAGGATATTGCTGGGTGATGATTTCTTTCGGATGGGTAAAGTAATGACCTGTCACCCTAAGCCCGGTAACGAGTGACTTCAGTCCGAAGAAGATTTCCTTAAAGTAGTTTACTATACTTTTCATTTTTATATCAATCAAGCTACCGGCTTTTAGTTGCGAGCAGGTGGAAGCTGGCAACTAAAAGCTCGTGGCTAAAAATGCCAACCCATCAAACTTAAAAATGCCATCAGCACAATGTTCATCAGATTTATCGGCAGTAAATATTTCCATTCCAATGTCAATAACTGATCAATGCGTAACCGTGGAAACGTCCACCGAAACCACATCATTAGAAAAATCATAAAACCAACTTTGCCAAAGAACCACACTATCGGAGGAATAAAATCCATCACGGCATTAAACCCTTCCCATGTTCCGATGTGAAAGGGCATCCAGCCTCCCAGGAAGACAGTTGCTCCAATACCCGCCACAATAAACATGTTGGCAAACTCAGCCAGAAAGAAAAAGGCGAATTTCAATCCGGAATACTCGGTATGAAATCCTGCTGTTAATTCAGATTCTGCTTCTGCCAAATCAAATGGTCCGCGGTTGGTTTCTGCAGTGCTGGCGATCAGAAAAATCAGGAAGGCAATCATAGCCGGAATATGACCTTTAAAAATCCACCAGCCATCGGCCTGCGATTCTACTATGACACTCAGTTGCAAGCTTCCGGTAAGTACCACTATGGTAAGGAGTGACAGCGCTACCGAAAGTTCATAGCTGATAATCTGAGCACCTGAACGCATAGCACCAATCAGTGAATATTTATTGTTGGATGACCAGCCGGCTAATAAAATTCCAATTACACCCAATGATGAAACTGCAGCTATATATAAAATACCAATATCAAAATCGATAGCGTGTAAACCTTTGGCAAACGGTAGGGCGGCAATGGCCATAAAGGCTGCGATCATGATAACAAAGGGCGCAAGGTTGAAGAGAAAACGATCAGCATCTTTATTGATCAGGGGTTCTTTTAATAGTAGTTTGACCACATCGGCCAGCGTCTGTGCAGTCCCCCATTTGCCCACCCGCATCGGACCAAGACGTTGTTGAATCACAGCACTTACTTTTCGTTCGGCATACACTAACACCAATCCTAAAACGGCAAAGAGTAGCATGAAGGCAACGCCTACCATGACCATTTCAAGTATCACCACCGTACCCGGCTCAAATCGCTCCGATAATCCTTTATGGATGGCGTGAGTGAGATAGGAAAAGTCGTAGAGCCACTTCATGTTATCGGTCTATATCGGGTATTACTAAATCTAATGTTGACATAATGGCAACGAGGTCAGCAATTTTACAGCCCTGTGCCATGTGGTTAAGGGCCGACAGGTTACTGAAGCCCGGTGAACGAAACTTTAAACGGTACGGACTTTTTTGTCCTTCGCTTATGATGTACACACCAAATTCACCCCGCGCAGTTTCAACTTTCTGGTAAAACTCTCCTTTGGGTAATTTGATTACTGCCTTGGTAGGGGCTTTGTATGGTCCTTCCGGAATGTTGTCGATCAGTTGTTCAATAATAGAAAGTGACTCCCACATTTCATCAATGCGACATTGGTAACGGGCATAGCAATCTCCCTCGGTGCGAAGTATTTCCTTGAATTCAACCTTATTGTAAGCGCTGTAGGGATGATGCTTTCGTACATCGCATGAAAATCCGGAGGCGCGCCCAGTTGGTCCTGTAACACCAAAAGAAATGGCATCTTCTTTTGACAGGTTACCAATGCCCAACGTCCGTTCTCTGAAAATCACGTTATTGGAAAGCAGGTCATCATATTCAGGTAATTTCTTTTTAAAGTACGTGATGAAATCTTTGGTGCGCTTTTGAAAATTCGGATGGATATCAAACATCAATCCACCAGGAATATTGTAATTCATGGTGAGTCGTGCGCCACAGGTTTCTTCGAAAATATCCGTTATTAATTCGCGATCGCGGAAGCCGTATAGAAAAGTTGTGATGGCCCCTAAGTCCATGCCCATTACGCCCCACCAAAGTTGGTGCGATGATAGTCGTGTAAGTTCACCAATAATGGTGCGGATAACTTTTACCCGTTCGGGCACTTCCAGTTGCAGACCCATTTCTACACCAAGACAAACCGCTTCATTGTTGATGTGGCAAGAAAGGTAATCCATCCGGTCGGTGAGGTGCACGATTTGCTGGTAGCTGTCGTGTTCACACATTTTTTCTATTGAGCGATGGATGTACCCGATATGGGGCTCCACTTTGCGAATGATTTCCCCATCGAGTGAAAGCACCAGGCGCAATACTCCGTGCGTAGACGGATGTTGAGGCCCCATATTGATGAAGTACTCTTCTGATTCCAGCTCTTTGTAAACGGTTTCTTCCATTTAGTAGGCAATCATATTTACAGGGTCATCATAATCTTTTCGCATGGGGTAACCCACCCAATCATCAGTCAGTAGTAACCTTCTCAGGTCGGGATGATTTTTGAAAACAATCCCATATAAATCAAATATTTCGCGCTCATGAAATTCGGCTGTCCGCCAGAGTTTACAGACTGTTTCTATCTCCGGTTTTTCCCGCGAACTTATCTTGCCCTTTACCACCACCATATGATTGAAGGTGGTAGACTTTAAATGATAGACTACTTCCATGTGCTGTGGCCAGTCAACACCGGTTACGCAGAAGAGATAGTCGAAAGAAGTTTGCGGATTGGATTTGAGTTCGGAGAGGAGGGTGTAAGCTTTTTCAGCAGGAACAACAACTTGTAAGTATTGAGTACCTTGAGCTAGTTCAGCTTCAGGTACTCGTTGCAGAATGAATTCTTTTAACGCTTCGTTATCCATTTAGTATCCGTTACCTCCCCTCTCCTTTTTAGGAGAGGGGAGGGGGGTGAGGTTAAACAAAATCCTTCATCGGGTCGCGGGGCTCGGCCAGCGATTCTCCTTTAATTTTTTTCTGTAGTTGCATGATGCCATACAACAAAGCTTCCGGTCGTGGTGGGCAGCCGGGCACGTATACATCCACCGGAATAATATGATCAGCACCTTTTACCACCGAATAGGTATTATAATAGAATGGCCCACCAGAGGTTGCACAGGCTCCCATAGCGATTACATATTTCGGATCGGCCATCTGATCATAAAGTCTTTTTAGTACCGGTGCCATTTTATTTACGATAGTTCCGGCAATAACAATTAAGTCGGCCTGGCGTGGCGTGGCGCGTGCTACCTCGGTTCCAAACCGTGACCAGTCATGTCTGCTGGCACCGGTTGCCATCATTTCAATGGCGCAACAACTGGTGCCGAATACCAAGGGCCAAAGTGAATTTGCCCTGGACCAGTTCACAACACTGTCTATGGAAGTAATCACGATGTTACTTCCCGGGCCACGCACAACTTCTCCGGGAAACTCTTTGAGAAGTTCCTGGTGTTTCTGTGGGTCTATGGTGTTTTGGTTTACTCCCATTTCAATGCTTTCTTTTTCCAGGCATATAACAACCCAAGGCCAAGAATGATCAGGAAAATTAAAATTTCAATAAATGCTGAGAGTCCGACTTTTTTCATAACCACGGCCCATGGAAAGATAAATACAGTCTCTACATCGAAAATGAGAAAGAGGATGGCAAACAAGTAATAGCCAACCCGAAACTGAATCCACGAAGTGCCTTGAGTAGGCACCCCGCATTCGTAGGGTTCAGCTTTTTGAAGATTGCTTGATTTGGGCGCAAGCAAGTTGGATGCGAGTATTCCCGCACCAACCATAACTACACCACCCAGAAAAAAAATAATTAAGGCTTCGCTGCTCATGCTTACTTGATTTCCCAGGTTTCACCACTCTTCAATAAATCATCGACTGAATGGTATTTAGCGTTTTCAGTTATTTTTTCGCGCTCTTCAGCGATTGCTTCATCATAGGTTTTAGCCCGTACTTCACGGATTACACCCAACGCCATCGGGAAGTGTGGCGGGGCCATGCGTGCAAGCATCAGGTGAAGTGCAGGATCTTCATTGTTGGCATCATGCACCAGTATATCCTTTTCGGTGATACCATTTTCGCTCAACGTCACCACTTCTAGTTTTAATCCGTTTAAACGGATGCCTTTTTTGTTGTCTTTGCCAAATAATAATGGCTGACCATGTTTTACATGCAACTGGAAGTCATCACGATTTTGCTTGGCCGTTACACCGGCATGTGCATCATCGTTAAAGATGACACAATTTTGCAATACTTCAACCAATGATGTGCCTATGTGTTTTGCGGCATGCACAAAAATTTCGGTCATTAATTTTGGATTGGTATCAATCGTACGGGCATAAAATGTTCCTTGCGCACCAATCACCAGTTCAGCGGCATGGAAAGGTCTTTCAACCGATCCATAAGGAGTAGATTTTGTAACCAATCCGGTGGGAGAGGTGGGGGAGTATTGCCCTTTCGTTAATCCGTAGATTTCATTATTAAACAGAAGAATGTTGATATCAATATTTCTGCGCAAAGCATGGATGAAATGATTGCCACCAATAGCTAACGCATCACCATCGCCCTGTACTTCCCAAACACTTAGTTTAGGATTGGCAAGTTTAACACCCGTTGCCACTGCTGGTCCGCGACCATGAATGGTATGAAAGCCATAGGTATTCATGTAATAAGGAAACCGGGCTGCACACCCGATGCCTGAAACGAAAACAAAATTTTCACGAGGTATTCCCAGTTGGGGCAATGCATTGGTCATGGCCGATAAAATAGAGTAATCTCCACATCCCGGACACCACCGTACTAACTGGTCGCTTTCAAAATCCTTTTTGGTATAAGCTTTTGGTATATCGGCAAGGGCTTCCATAGATCAATCTTTTAGGTGTTCAATAAAAACTTCTTTCAGTTCAGTAACAAGAAAAGGCTGTCCCTGGATTTTTGAATATGATAAAATATTCATACCAGGGAATTTACTTCGTAACAAAGAAGCAAACTGGCCCATGTTTAATTCGCACACTACTATTTTGTTATATTTTTCAAAAATAGCTTTTGTGTTTTTAGGTAACGGATTAATATAGTTGAAGTGAACAAAATCAACTTTTTTATTGGCATGCTGAAGTTCGGTAACCGCTGTTCGCAAACCACCGAATGTTCCGCCCCAACCCACCACTAGTAATTTGCCATCACCGTTGCCTTGTACTTCCAGGTCAGGAATATAGTTGGCCACCCGCTCAACTTTTTCGGCACGGGTGCGTACCATTTTTTCGTGGTTCGTTGGGTCGTAAGAAACATTTCCTGTTTTCTCCTGTTTCTCCAAACCGCCAATGCGGTGCTCAAAACCAGGTGTGCCAGGCACGGCCCAACCCCGGGCAAGCTTTTCCGTATCGCGTTCATAAGGGTAATACACACCATTGCTTTTCTTTGCTTCCTCTAAGTTGATGGGAGGCATATCGGCAGTCTTTGGGAATTTCCATGGCTCTGATCCGTTTGCCAGATAGCCATCGGTAAGCAAAATAACCGGAGTCATATGTTCCATGGCAATTTTGGCAGCCATATAAGCAAATTCAAAACAGTTAGCAGGTGTACTCGCGGCAAGCACAACGGCTGGGCTTTCGCTATTTCTGCCAAACACGGCAATGTTAATATCGGCCTGTTCTGTTTTTGTTGGAAGTCCTGTGGATGGACCACCGCGTTGAACATCGACAACCACCAGCGGAATTTCGGCCATAATAGCGAGACCAATTGCCTCACCTTTTAAGGCAATACCTGGTCCGGATGAAGTTGTTACTCCGAGTTGACCGGCATAACTGGCTCCAATGGCAGAACATACTGCGGCAATTTCGTCTTCGGCCTGCATAGTAATAACGCCTAAATTTTTATGGCGCGATAGTTCGTGAAGAATATCTGAAGCTGGGGTAATGGGATAAGACCCTAAGAAAAGTTTTTTACGCGCTCTTTCAGCTGCAGCCATCAAACCCCACGCAGTGGCTGTGTTGCCAGAGATGTGGCGATAGACTCCCTTTTCAATGATAGCAGGCGGTATTTTGTACATTGAAGGAAGTGCTTCAATGGTTTCGGCATAATGAAAGCCAGCGTTTAGTGCGCGCTTATTTCCTTCGGCCAAAGCCGGAGTTTTTTTGAATTTTGAGTCAATGTATTTCTCTGTTTCTTTTAGGGAGCGATCGAAAAGCCAGTACATCATACCCAATGCAAACATGTTCTTTGAGCGCATGATGCTTTTATTGTCGAGTTGAAGTCCCTCCAATGCAGTTTTAGTAAGTGAAGAAATGGGAGCTTCTACTACATTGTAGTCAGCTAATGTTCCATCCTCTAAAGGATTTGATGCAAAGCCTGCCTTTTCAATGTTGCGGTCAACAAATGCATCGAGATCAACAATAACATTACCACCTTTTCGGGCAAACTGTAAATTTGATTTCAACGCAGCCGGATTCATGGCCACCAAAACATCGGCCTGGTCACCCGGAGTATAAATATCAATTTTCCCAATCTGTACCTGGAATCCGGAAACACCTTCTACAGTTCCTTGTGGAGCCCGTATTTCGGCCGGAAAATCCGGAAACGTTGCGAGGTCGTTGCCCCATAAAGCTGATGTAAAACTGAATTGCGAACCGGTAAGCTGCATTCCGTCCCCGGAATCGCCTGCAAACCGGATAACCACTTTTTCAAGCTCTGTTGTTGTTTTTTTGCCGTTTACCAATGTCTCACTCATGGCTAAAATTTTTCGTCTGTTAAGTTACATTACCCCACCCATATAAACTACCGTAACCCCTAAAATTGGGCTAGTATAAATTTATTCCTTACCTTCAAACATGACATTTATCACTCAATAACAAAAAATACCTCACTATGCCTTATACTATTTGCGAACCCTGTGTAAGTACATGCGATACTGCGTGTGTGGATGTTTGTCCGGTAGATTGTATTCATGGACCGATTAGTCAGGATGGAAGCGGGTCAGAAGTCAAGGAGCCTGGCTTTGAAAAGGAAGGAAAGCAACTCTACATTAATCCGGAGGTTTGTATTGATTGCGATGCCTGCGTACCGGCCTGTCCGGTGGAGGCTATTTTTGAAGAAAGTCAGGTGCCTGAACAATGGAAGGGCTACATCGCTAAAAATTATGAATTCTTTGGTGTTCAACCACCTGCCTGATCGAAATCAGTAAATAAGTTTCGAATGTCCTGTACTTTTATACCAGGACATTTTTGTTTAGGAGTATCCGTTTCATTCTATCTAATTGAACAGAACATTACAACATTAACACCTCACCTTCCCCTCTCCTGCAGGAGAGGGGTGTCCGAGGTACGAGGACGGGGTGAGGTTTTCAATGAGGACCTCAAACAGATATTCAGATTTTATTTGTGCCTTTTATGATCAAAATTCTGAGCGCTAAGCAAATTAAAGAACTTGATGCTTACACCATCGCAAATGAACCGATTGCCTCTGTTGATTTAATGGAGCGTGCCTGTCGGGCATTTTGTTCGTGGTTTACTGATCGGTTTGACACCAGCCATACCATTGGTGTAGTATGTGGAACGGGCAACAATGGGGGTGATGGGCTGGGCATTGCCCGCATGCTCCACGCCTGGGATTTTCCAGTAAAGGTTTGGGTGATAAAAGGAGTTGCGACAGCGTCTGATGATTTTAAGATTAATCTGAATCGACTGAAAACAGATGTAACCTATATTGAAAATACTTTTGAACAGGAAATTTTTTCAGAATGTGATGTATTGATTGATGCCATCTTTGGTACAGGATTAACGAGGCCCACAGACGGTTTGTACGCAGTGGTTATTAATACCATTAATGAAACAAAAGCAATTCGCATTGCTGTTGATATTCCCTCCGGGTTGTTGGCGGATGCGCCATCTTCAGGAACAATTGTAAAAGCGGATTACACTTTATCTTTTCAATTACCTAAGGTTGCTTTCTTTTTTGCCGATAGCTACCCCTATGTTGGAGAGTGGATTACCGTTGATATAGGATTAAGCAAGTCCGGTATTCAGAAAGCAGACGCCAATATTTTTTTGCTTACTAAAAAGAGCGTGAGCCGTTTGCTTAAACCGCAGAAGAAATTTGATCATAAGGGAACGCGGGGTCACGCCTTACTCATTGCCGGCAGTTATGGAAAAATGGGTGCTGCTGTTTTGGCTTCACATAGTGCGTTGCGAGCTGGTGTTGGATTGTTAACCACACATGTGCCCGAATGCGGGTATTCCATTCTGCAAACGGCTGTACCTGAAGCGATGGCAAGTGTAGATGAATCAATAAAATTTATAGCGGGTTATCCGGATCTGACGTCTTTTAATGCTGTTGGCATTGGCCCGGGTATTGGTAAACATGAAGCCACCGTTAAAGCAATGGGTCATCTGCTAAAGCAAGTTAACGTCCCGATTGTTTTGGATGCTGATGCAATAAATTGTTTGGGCGAACACCGTGAGCTATTGGAACTGCTACCAACGGGCAGCATTTTAACGCCTCATCCTAAAGAGTTTGAAAGAGTGGCTGGCAAGTGGAATAATGATTTTGAGCGCCTGGTCCTGCAAAAGGAATTTTCAAAAACTTATCAGGTGATTGTTGTTCTTAAGGGGGCACACACTGCCATTTCATGTCCGGATGGAAAAGTATTTTTTAATAATACCGGTAATCCGGGGATGGCTACTGCTGGAAGTGGGGACGTGCTTACCGGAATACTCACCTCTTTACTGGCGCAAGGATATCCTTCATTAGAAGCTGCGCAACTTGGGGTTTGGTTACACGGATTGGCCGGAGACGAAGCCAGAAGAAAGCTGGGCTCCCGCTGCATGATAGCCTCAGATATCATTGACTATTTACCTGTGGCAGCTGAAAAATTAGCCTGATTTCGAAATTCATTTAAACCTTTTTCGCCTTTTATGCATCTAAAGGGCAATCCGGGCCAACTTTTGGTGTGGATTTTGCGTAAATTAACCATATGAAAGCCCTTTTAACCTTAACCATCATTACCATTAGCTTGTTTTCAAGCCTTATGGCGTTTGGCCAGGAAAGTGCTCTTCAGACTGAAAGAACTTCCTTTGGAAAGTCCATTTCCCTATATCCAAATCCAGCCGTTGAATACGTTGAGGTTAATCTGGATCAACTTCATGCTAATAAAGTGAGGCTCACCCTGTACAATATTATTGGTAATGAGATACAGGCAGAGACTGAAGTTATAGATGACCATAAAATCAGGGTTCGTGTTAAGGATTTCGCTTCTGGGTATTACCTGTTAGCCCTGCGCGATGATGAAACAAAATTTAAGGGAACCTATAAGTTTTTAAAGCGCTGAGCATAGGGCTTTTGCTTTTGCTACAAATCGAGCTATCTCCTCTTCCCGCGTATCAAACGAACACATTAAACGACACTCATCAGTACGGTCGTTCCATACATAAAAATAGAGTTCTTTTTGAAGGTCTTCAATTATCGCCTTAGGCATAATAGCGAACACACCGTTGCCATCAACAGCCTGTGTGATTTTGATTTGAGGAATTTGGCGTAGGCTATGCTCCAGTTTTTTGGCCATAGCATTAGCGTGTGTGGCATTTCGTTTCCAAAGGTCATTTGATAAGAGTGCTTCAAACTGCGCACTGATAAAGCGCATTTTCGAATGAAGCTGCATACCTTGTTTTCGGATGTAGGGAAAGTTTTGTGTAAGCGCCTGATTAAAAAAGATAACCGCCTCACCGAACATCATACCATTTTTTGCTCCACCGAAGGAAAGAACATCTACACCGGCATCTTTGGTAAACGCACTGAAATCCTTTTTAAGACTAACAGCCGCATTACTGATCCGTGCGCCATCCATGTGCAGGTATAGGTTGTATTTTTTAGCTACTGCTGAAAGCGCTTTGATTTCCTCTACAGAATATACCGTGCTGTATTCCGTTGATTGGGATATGGAAATTACCTTGGCTTGCGGATGATGCTGATCTCCTAACCGTTGAATTTTCTGTTCAACCTGGTCAGGGTAGATTTTACCATCAGTTGTTGGTATTCCGATTAGTTTACAGCCAGTGAATTTTTCAGGTGCGGTGGATTCATCTACATTGATATGCGCGAGTTCTGAACAGATAATGGAATGAAAGGATTGTGTCAAAGCACTTAAGCCGAGCACATTTGCTCCTGTACCATTATAAACAAAAAAAACTTCGATGTCATGACCAAAGAAATCTTTGAATTTACCGATGGTGCGTTCTGTGATGTTATCCGAACCATATGAACCCATATGTTCTAGATTAGCGCGGTTAAGCGCCTCCATTACTTCAGGATGAATCCCCGAATAATTGTCGCTTGCAAATGATTTCATCTGGCAGGTAAAAAGTTGAAGCGTAACACGGTATAATTTTTTCTAGTCATCAAAAGTAATATTCACCACACTGTCATAATTCAAACCCAGCAGTTCTGAAGCGTTTCCTTTGTAGATACCAATCTCCAGCAAGCCGGAACCGTTAAATAGAATAAAGCATTCACCTTCTTCCGCCTGATTGTAAAGCGTGTGAATCTTCCTGAATTTTTCACCGCCAAATTGTATGGTATAGTTTTTTCCCTTACTCAGTATATCAAACGCCTCCTGTGTGATATTGGTGATGAGGTTACCGAAATTATCTACTCGCAAAACATGACCGGTTATTTGCTTTTTAGTGGCTTTCATCTGCCGGTCGATCATTTTTTTAAAGGTCGGAATGGGTTTACCCAATGATGTGATGTTTACGCCACTGGCCAGTTTGGCTGCGGCTGCGGCAAAAATGTCTTTCTCCGGAAAAGTAGTGTTAGTATTTGGGATAAGATTTAGTTCCACCAGTTTTTGATGGGGTTTTTCGGTAATTAAACCAAACAATCCGTTATCGGCTCCAACAAAATAGTGATCCTCAACCTGTAGCGCAATCGCAGCATCTTCACGATTGCCGGTGGCATGAATGCCCACCAGGTGAACTGTACCTTTCGGGAATTCTCTGAATACCCCCCGAAGAACAAAGGCAGCGTGGGCCAGGTCGCACGGTTGAATACGGTGGGTAATGTCAATAATATTCAGGCCGGGATTGGTGGATAGTATTTTTGCCTTAATGGCCGCCACGTAATGGTCGCTATCTCCGGAATCTGTCAGCAGGGTAATGATGGCCATGTATTGATGCTCCCCGTGTTCTTTTGTATGTTTACGGCAACAAAATAAACACTTTTAACGCACATTTTCAGCGACTCTAAAACGCATACCTGGTTGATAGAAAAAATCATTACCCTCGAAAATGTTTCCCTGGTGGATTTCCTCGGAATTGAAAATAAGAACATTGCCGAACTGGCAGCTGCCTTTCCTAAAAGCAGAATAGTAGCTCGTGGTAACCAGCTTATGGTAAAGGGAAGCACGGATGAAATCGTTCAGATTGATGACATCGTACAATCCTTATTGGATCACTTCCATCGCTTTGGCCGCATAACGGAAGAGAATGTTCTTAATTATATTTCACGCGAGAAGGAAATCACTCGTGGAGAAGCTTCAGGTGAGGATTTAATTCTGCACGGCACCAAGGGCACCCCCATAAAAGCGAAAACACCTAATCAGCAAAAGCTGGTGCAATTGGTGAAAGAAAATGATTTGGTATTTGCACTGGGGCCTGCCGGTACCGGCAAAACCTATATATCGGTTGCACTGGCTGTTCGAGCCCTCAAAAACAAACAGGTAAAAAAAATTATCATTACCCGACCGGCCGTTGAAGCAGGGGAGAACCTGGGTTTTCTGCCCGGTGATTTAAAGGAAAAAATTGACCCATACCTGCGTCCTATATATGACGGACTAAATGATATGATTCCTTTTGAAAAGCTCCAGTATTATATGGAACGTGAAATTATTGAAATAGCACCGTTGGCGTTTATGCGTGGCCGCACCCTTCATAATGCATTTATTCTGTTGGATGAAGCGCAAAACACAACGCCAATGCAAATGAAGATGGTGCTTACCCGGATGGGTCCTGACTCGAAAATGATTGTTACCGGTGATGTTTCCCAGGTTGATTTACCAAGAAAGCAAAGTTCGGGGCTGCATGAGGCGGTTAATATCCTGAAAGGTGTTAAGGGAATAGGCGTTATTGAACTTTCAGAGAAAGATGTGATCAGGCATAAACTGGTACGCGATATTATTGACGCATACGCTAAGAAAGAAAATAACCCTTAATGAAATAGATTAGGTATGCCCATACCCGAAGGAGAAGGTTCTTTTCCTTATCTTCATTCATGTTTTTCTGGACACCCTACACATTCGTCCGAATTGTATCCTTTTTTATTGCCGGTATTTTGCTAGGCATCTACCAGCCAGATTTTTTACCTGAACATTTTGCTTTACCAGCATTGGTTGGATCGGTAGTACTTTATTTTTTCCTGAGTTGGAAACTGACCAGTGACTTCAAACCATTTGGGACAGGATTGGTTGGATTACTTGCAATATTCTTAGCCGGGTATGTTAACACGATGTTCAACACTGATTCGCGTAGACCTGATCACCTTAATCATGTTGTTGAATCAGTTGAAAAATATAGCGTGGTCATTACCGGCTATGCCGAAGAAAAGGAAAAATCATGGAAAGTGGAGGGTGTAATTCAGCAATATCATAACGGGGCTGAATGGAAGAATGGTTATGCCAAAGTGTTGCTTTATCTCTCCCGTAAGGATTTTGAAAAACCATTTTCTTATGGCGATAGACTTTTAATCAACGGGTCTCCGCAGGAATTACAAGGTCCGGCCAACCCCGGTGAATTCAATTACAAACGATTCCTCACGTTCAGAAAAATTTATCATCAACATTTTTTGCGGAGTAGTCAGGTTCATTATATAGAAAATACTCCACCAAGCATTATTGTAGCATATTCATTTCATGTGCGCAGGTGGGCAGAAAACGTAATCAGTAAACATATTACCGGTGAGCAAGAACGTTCGGTAGCTGCAGCCTTGATTTTAGGGGTGAAGGATGGTTTGGATAATGATCTGGTTCAGGCATATGCTTCATCGGGTGCTATGCATGTGCTGGCGGTTTCGGGTTTGCATGTGGGTATTATCTACCTCATTCTATCGTTCGTATTAAAACCCTTGCATAAGTGGCGTTATGGGAAATGGGTGTTGGCGGTTATTAGCATTTTCGTACTATGGTCGTATGCTTTTGTTACCGGGTTATCACCCTCAGTACTTCGTGCCGTTACCATGTTCTCGGTTATTGCCATATCCAGGCCATTGAACTATCGCACCAATATTTATAATACCTTGGCTGTAGCGGCTTTTATTTTGCTGGTTTGGGAGCCTTTCCTGATCATGTCAGTAGGCTTTCAGTTATCCTTTTTGGCGGTTATAGGAATTGTTTACATCCAGCCTAAACTTTACTGGCTGTGGCAACCTCCAAACTTTTTCTTTGATAAAGTCTGGCAAATAACCTGCGTTTCTATAGCGGCACAAATGGCAACCTGTTCATTAGGACTTTTGTATTTTCATCAGTTCCCGCTTTATTTTCTGTTCTCTAATCTGTTTGTAATACCGGGTGCCTTTATATCACTTCTGCTTGGTGTGCTATTGTTGGTGGTGAGTGGCGTTGAACCAGTAGCTTTAGTAGTAGGCTCAGTACTCGAATTTATTCTCTGGCTTTTGAACTACCTGGTATTTTCGGTAGAGCAATTACCGTATAGCCTGATCAATAATATTTATATCACCACTTTTCAAAGTTGGTTATTGATGGGAATACTGGTTTCGGCTTTGTTGTTGCTTCAATACCGTAGGTTTGCTTTTGTCATGGCGTTATTTTTTAGTGGATTTACCTTTGGTCTTGTGCATTGGTATCATTATCGGGAAGATGTAAATCATGAGAAGTTTGTGGTTTACCGCGTGGCCGGGCAATGCGCGATGGAGTGGATGACAAACGGTCAGTCTTTTTTTATTGCCGACTCCACATTAATGAGCGATCGTGATAGAATGCGGTTCCATATCCGGCCTAACCGGTTAATCAGCGGTGTCCATCGGGTACATACCAATGAAATACCCTTTATGAGTCAACAGGATGGTGCACGGTTATTTGCCTGGAAGAACCAACTGATACTTCAGATTATAACAGATAATTTTTTCTTTCCTGAAGGAATGGAAGTTGATTATATTGTGCTCAGTGGAAACAGTATTCAGGATATTAGTAAACTAACTCAACTTACCTGTAAACAATTTATTATCGACAGCAGTAACTCAATATTTACCGCTACTAAAATTATGAAGCAAGCCGAGGAATTCAACTTACCTGTTTATTCAGTATTGCATCAGGGAGCTTTTATAACCAAACTTTAACCAGATCATGGTCGATTATACTGTACAAGAACGCATTGCCATCATTACACTCAATCGTCCGGAGAAACGCAACGCATTAAGTCATGAACTAATCGCTGCATTGAAGCAATCTCTCGATAAGGCCGAAAAGGATGATCATGTAAAAGCCATTATTCTTCGTGCCAATGGAGAGGCTTTCTGTGCCGGAGCGGACCTGACATATCTGCAACAGTTGCAGAATTTCTCGTATGACGAAAACCTCAATGACTCAAATCACCTGAAGGAGCTCTTTGTAAAGATTTATCAAAATCCCAAAGTTGTAATTGCCCAGGTACAAGGCCATGCCTTGGCGGGTGGGTGTGGATTAGCCACTGTTTGTGATTGGGTGTTTGCCGTACCGGAAGCAAAATTTGGTTATACCGAAGTCAAGATTGGTTTTATTCCAGCACTGGTTTCTGTTTTTGTTTTACGAAAAATTGGTGAGGGTGCTGCTCGTGAACTTTTGCTGGGAGGCGAACTGATTTCTGCTGAACGGGCATTAGCAATCGGTTTGATCAATCGGGTAGTGGCTCCTGAAGGTCTTGAAAAAGAAGTTTGGAATTTCACTACCCGGCTAATTGCGACAAATTCAGCCGCCAGTATGGCGCTTACGAAAAAGCTGATAGCTGATACAGGCGGTAAATCAATTGAAGATGCGCTTCAACTTGCTGCTTCGTTGAATGCACATGCCCGCAGCACTGAGGATTGCAAAAGGGGCATTGCCGCTTTCCTGAACAAGGAAAAAATTATCTGGTAAGTGTAAGGAATTAAGAAAATAGTACACTGATCTTACCTCATTCAGGTTTTGGAGTATTCATTTGTGTAACTCTGTATTCTAAATCTGATCGCATATGAAAATCAAGCTAATTTTTTCTGTGTTGTATTTAGTGAGCAACGTATTGCTGGCACAAGGTTATGTGGGTGATACCTGGGCACAGGTAAAGGCTTCGGGTAAAGGAACCATTTCTTTTGCCTATGTAGAAACACCCAGTTTTGTTTATAAGGATGATGCCGATAAGCTCACTGGAATTTGTGTAGATATTACTACTGATTTTATTCAATGGGTAAATAAATCCAAGGGCGTTACTCTTCAGTCAAAATATGTCGGTGATGGTACAAACTTCAAAGGTATGTACGATAAAGTAAAAGTTTCAACAGGCGGGGTTTTTGGATTAGGAAACATCACCATTACCGATGAACGTAAGCGCGAAGTAAAATTCAGTCCGCCCCTTATTACCAACTTTGCTATTCTCATCACACAAAATAATGTTCCAACCCTGACTAAGCTGGAGGATATTTCAACAACGTTCTCCAAACTGACGGCTTATACAGCCAAAGGAACACTGAATGAAAAACGAATTTTAGAATTGAAAAAATATTACCCAGCCATGAAAGTGGTCACGCTGGATACCAGTCCCGAAGTGTATCAGAAGATTTTTAGCGATCCCAATGCATTCTCTTATCTCGATCTCGCTTTTTACCTTAAAGCAGTGAGCGAACGCAAATCGGTAAAGCGACATCCGGTTGGTGATAAGGCAGCTGAGCAATTTGGTTTTATTATGCCGATGAACAGCGACTGGTCGCCTTTGCTGGAAGAATTTTTTAAAGCTGATGGTGGATACACCAATTCTCAACAGTATAAAAGTATTTTACAGAAACACCTTGGAGAAACCGGTGTGAAACTGCTGCAATCAGCCAGCAAGTAGATTCTGAAGATTTTTTACTATCGATTAAAAGCGGACCAACCGGCCCGCTTTTTCTTTTAATGATAGTCTGCAAAGATACGTAACGGTCATGCCGGCCGTTGAGCCTGCCTACCGGCCTTTAGATTTGTAATCAAGTTAATACTATTGTTATTATAAAC